>ERZ808037.1703-NODE-1703-length-13278-cov-3.972048_pt1 | contig 13278 bp, 12 predicted proteins | sample MGYA00380190_ERZ808037 | MGnify/ENA primary metagenome ERZ808037 (study PRJEB31490, sample SAMN06133399) | mouse gut metagenome | isolation source: J9 | host: mice | place: China: Chengdu | collected 2015-05 ...
GTGTGAAGAAGCTCTGCTCCGCAGAGCGTGAAATCACTTAGCGAGGTCTTTCCGAGCTTAGTGATTTCCTTCACACTCCCCCCTCATAAAATGCCCGAAAAGCCTGTTGCGCATATACATTATCAATCCCCGCGCCAAATTCCCGGACAGAGTGCATTGCCAGCATAGGAATCCCTATATCCACCGTAGGAATGGTGGTGAGGCTGGATATCGCCGGTCCGATAGTGGAGCCGCCGGCCAAATCATTTCTGTTCACAAACTTTTGACAAGGCACTCCGGCTTTTGCACAGGCTTCCATAAAGCAGGCTGCGGTCAATGCCGTTGTGCTGTAACGCTGGGATGCAGAGTATTTAATGACAGGGCCTCCGCCTAAGACGGGACGGTTCTCCGGATCGTGCTTATCGCTGTAATTGGGGTGGACGGCATGAGCGGTATCGGCAGATATGGCGAGGGAATTTGCCACCGCCCGGAAATATGCTTCATCCGTAAAACCAAGGTTTTTACAGATTCGGTTCAATATATGCATCAAAAATCCGGAATGGGCGCCCTGAGCGGAAGCGCTTCCCACTTCTTCATTATCAAACGCTGCAAAAACCTTGAAGGGCTTTCCGCTGTCCTTTGCCTCCGACAACGCCGTTAATCCCGCATACACCATAGCCAGATCGTCTATCCGGGATGCGGAGATAAACTCTTCCTTGCTCCCCGTGAAGATTCCTTTCTGGTACTCATATAAAAATAATTCAAACTCCCAAATATCCTCTTTATGAATGCCCGTTTCTTTGTCTATTAAGTCCAATAAATAGTCCTCTTTTTCCATGCCTTCTTCTTTCATGGTCATAAGCGGCAGCATTTCCGTCTGCTTATTGTAGGAACAATTATCGTTCACCTCTCTATGAAAATGAATGCAGAGATTGGGAAGAATAAAAACCGGCTTGTCAATCCGGATCAATTTCTCCTTCAAAATACCGTCCTCTTTTACAATCACTCGCCCCGCCACGGCCAGAGGTCTGTCAAACCATGTGCTTAATATGGCTCCGCCATAGATTTCCACATTTGCCTTTACATAACCTTCCGGTGTCACCGTACAGGTTCCCGGTTTTATTTTCAAGCAAGGTGAGTCCGTATGCGCGCCGATTATTCGAAAGCCCTCCTCTTCGAGGCGGCCGCCGCCTACGGTGAAAGCAATGATACAAGACATATTCTTTACTACAAAATATCTGCCACCCTGTTCCAATGACCACTGTTCCTTTTCCGCCAATTCCTTAAAACCGTTGTCCCTCAGAAGTTTAACCGCATTCTCCACTGCATGAAAAGCGGTGGGACTGTCGTTTAAATATTGTAACAGTCCTTCCGAAAATCTCCGCTGTGCGCTCTTGTCCATCTAATGCTGCCTCCTTAATCTTTTATTGTCTTTCATACCGCATTCGGCGGCATGATGCTTACCTCTTTGCTATGTGATGTCTCTTTGAATTGTGTCCGCCGCCGTCAAGGGTATTCACCGAAGAACACTATCAATATTATTTTCACACCAGTAGATCGTCTTTGTCAAGTTCCGATAGTTCTTCCGGTTCCTCCTCTGCAGCGGTTCATACCCGGTTACTTTTCACATCCACGCTACCGCAAAAAGTTTTCTCGCACAAAACCGCTACTTTGCGGTTTCTGTGCATGTGTTACTGGTTACAAAGTGAACAGTAACCATATCCAATAAGCTTATTAAAAATTTTTTTAATATCTATTGACAGATATATCGAGGTGCGATATAGTATATAGCAGTACGATATATAGAAGTAAAAGGGAGGCGTGTTATTTTGGATCGACATTTAAAGAAAGTTTATGTTCCTATGACCGAAACAGCCTTTTACATCCTTTTATGTTTGAAAAAACCGAATCACGGCTACGGAATTGTTCAAACAGTTGAAAAAATGACCGACGGTGAGGTACGGCTTGCACCCGGTACTATGTACGGCAGCTTATCGAAAATGGAAAAGGATGGTTTAATTCAGTTTATAAAGGAAGAAGACAAACGCAAAATCTATCAAATTACAAATTTAGGATCGGAAATACTGCAAATCGAATTGAAGCGCATTGAACGATTATATCGAAATTCGCAGGAGGAACTGTAAATGGAAACAAAAAAGGCATTTAAATTGTTTACAATATTCCAATACAAAGAAGAACAGGATTATCTTCGAAAAATGCATCAATCGGGTTGGAAATTTATCAGGGTATCGAAACTTTCCGTTTACCATTTTGAAAAATGCATACCGGAAGATGTGATTTATCAGCTTGATTACAACCGGGACGGCATTAAAAATATCGACGAATATGTAAAGATGTTCAACGATTGCGGTTGGGAATATCTGCAATGCTATACCGGATATAGCTATTTTCGAAAATCCGCAGCGGAAACAACAGGGACAGAGGAAATATTCTGTGATAACGATTCACGATTACAGATGTGGGTGCGTGTATTGAAAAGGAGATTATCTTTGTTGGCTATACTATTATTATGCTTATACGTTCCTCTATGCATAATTGTTTCCCTATTGATAAATAGTCTGGCTCTGGGCACCTGTATGGCTGCCGTCATACTTGGAATAGTATTCTTATTCTATGTTATAACTTTTATTTGGTTTGTTATATAATATCCGGAAATTAAAGCAAAGGAGGTAGATTTTGTTAATAAATTATAGTACTGAAATATAGCAAATTATAGGAGGAATTATTATGGATCGATTTAAGAAAGTGTACAGCCAAGGCGTAATTGAAGTGATGGAGATCTGGATTGACACAGAAACAGGTGTAAACTATCTGTTTCGCAGAAGCGGAAATGCAGCAGGCTTCACCCCGCTGCTTGATAAAGAGGGAAAAACAGTAATAACCCCTTAATTTTCGTTTCACAGCAGTACAATCAAACAGGGTGATAGTCTCCGTTTAGAAGCCGGGGCATGGCCCCCCAATCAAGGCGCTGCCGTCACAACGGCATAAAAGCAGTATTTCTGAAAAGATATGCTGCTTTTTTTGTGGGCATTTAAAAAAAATGTTTTAGAACGCGTTCAAAATGCTTTCTTTGGAGTGTAAATGTTTCCGAAATCTCCGGCATGATGCGCCATGATGCACCACTTAAATGTTACAGAAAGAAACGAGGGATCCGTTTATGACAGTATGTAAAAATATGTCTGTTTTGCGGTTTCTGTGCATATGCTACTGGTCACGGAGTGAGCAGCAGCACATTTTTAGATACTAAAATATCTTAATATACCTTGACAGGTGATGTATATTATTGTATGTTATATTTAAGCAAAAAAAGTATTTTGTACCATATCTGGCGAAACTCCGAAGAATAAAGCAGGCTGAAAATGAATGATTCGGTACACTGGACAGATATGGAATAACTGCCCCAGACGGCAGGTTGACACCAACGGCATAAACCGCAGCAGACGGTACAGGCCGCTATCAGCAACACAAGTTGTCGTAAACGGCAACTGGAACAGGAGGAAATTATGTCCATTACATCCGACATCCTCAGAGGGCACACCGAGGCAATCATCCTTTCACACCTTTTAGAGCAGGATAGTTATGGTTATCAGATCAACAAGGACATTATGAAGAAAACCAACAACACCTACGAATTAAAGGAGGCCACTCTCTATTCGGCTTTCAGGAGACTGGAACAGGCCGGCTATATCAGAACTTATTGGGGTGACGAGACGGTGGGAGCAAGACGCCGCTACTATGCCATAACCGATGAGGGCACAAAGGCATATAACGGGTATAAACAGGAATGGCAGGAAGCTAAGGCAATCATAGACAAACTGTTAAAATAACAGTATTTTCAGGAGGAAAACCCAATGAAAGAAAAAATCAAACAGCATTTCGATCTATTATTTAATGAGGCGCCGAAAACAAGAAAAGCTCTCGACTTAAAACAAGAGATGATACAAAACGCTATGGATAAATATGATGATTTGATAGCGGACGGGAATTCCGAAAGAGACGCTTATCAAAATGTAATCGATTCCATCGGAGACGTACATGAGCTTTTTCCTGAATTAGAAGAGAAAAATCTTTTTACACTTCCGGAAAAGGACAGAAAGAAAAAAGCGATGTTAACGGCAGTTGCAGTGGGCTTGTATATTTTTGCAGGAGCGGTATTCTTTTCTTTTGGACTCATTGACAGCACCAGCCTCGGTTATTATCTCGATTTTTCCAACCTTGGTCTGGTTATAGCGATGCTTATTTGTATCGCACCTACCATCATGCTTGTGTATGCGGCAAATATGTATCCCGACTATTCGAAAAAAGACAATGATGATATGGTGGAAAAGTACAAAGAAGTCAGATACAGCAATAATAGGCAGAAAGCAATGAAAAGGTCCATTTCCTCCATAATATGGACTCTTGCGGTGGTTCTATACTTTGTCATCAGCTTCACTACTTATGACTGGCATGTTACATGGATCATTTTCCTGATAGCACTGTGTATCCAATCCATAATAGGATTGATTTTCACTTTAAAAGATGACGGCAGCCGCCTGTAAACGAATAACCGCTCTTTTTCAATATACTTCCATATGCCCGCTTCTGCGGGCATTTATATCAGAATTGTGAAATGCCTTTTTCAAACTATACGGTGATACTTATTATTTTATCGAAAGGACATTCTATGAAAAAAATAAGAATAGCATTGATTGCAGCATTATGCATGATCGTTGTGGGACTTTGTATTCTGCTCGCATACGGACTGGCAGGCGGCAACTTGTACAGGCACTCAAATCATAACAATTACTCCGATGTACAAAAAGTGCTTGAGAAAGAAATATCTCTTGACGGAATCGACAGCATTTCCGTATTATATGGCATGAACCACCATGACATTTATATTTATGAAAGTCAAAGCGACACCGTACTTATTAAGGAATACGGCTATTCCGAGGTGACTGAGAGGGAACTCTCCACAATAACGGTGAACGATAACAGCCTTGAGATAAAAGGCGCAAGATGGAACCGTAACAATATGGAATTTGGCCTGTTTTACTTCAATAACGAATACAACTGCCCGCATTATATGGAAATCTTCCTTCCGGCATCCTATCATGGAGAGCTTCTGTTGGAGACTTCCAGCGGAGATATTTATTCCGATATTGATATTGTTTCGGAACAGGATGTCTCTATTTCCAGTATCAGCGGAGATATCTCTTTTCCTTCCGTAACTGCAAAAAATGCGGACGTCACTTCCACCAGCGGAAATGTGACAATGGAAACTATTGAAACGGACGCCGACGGTTCTACAGGAATCATTCATATAAGCACCACCAGCGGAGATGTGCATATAACGGAACTTACGGGAAAAACAGAAGCGGAAAGCACAAGCGGAAGTCTGACCATTGAGACAATCAAGGGAAATACACTACTGAGAACCACCAGTGGAGATATTCGTTTAACGGAAATTACAGGAACGATAGATGCGGAAAGCAACAGCGGAAGTGTGGCGGCGGATATTCTTTCGGGAGACACACAGATCAGGACGACAAGCGGCGATGTCAGTGTTAATCGTCTCGACGGAAATCTTCAGCTCAGTACCACAAGCGGATGTGTTAAAATCCTTGGGGGTGAAGGAGAAAGAGCGGTATCCACAGCCTCAGGCGATATTACGATAAAGGGAGACGGAGGCAGCTTTCAGACCGACACACAGAGCGGCGACGTCCTGATCTCCTTCCGGAATGCTTCAGGAAATATAAAAACTACCAGCGGAGAAATACGGCTGGAATTGGGAGAGCTCACCGGAGACCTGAATATCAACAGCAACAGCGGAAATGCAGTTATTCATCTCTCGGAAGAAAATGCATTTGAATTTAATGCGGAAACTACCAGCGGAGTAATTAGGACTTTCTTTGATAACAATCTGAATATCTCCTCCGATAGGGACTATGCCCATGGTATGTATGGTACGAATGTATCGGGACATCTGGTACAAATCAAAACCATCAGCGGAGACGTGACGGTGGATAATAAGATAAAAAAATAGTTCTGCCTATAGTAAAAGGAGATTTGCGTTCGCTGCAAATCTCCTTTTGCAAATCTCCTTTTATTTCATCTTAAAATCATTCACCGATTACTCGGCATAAAAGCTTTTATCAATCGTCTAATCTATGATTTGAAAATCTGCCCACAGTGCCATTCGTCCGGCTGTTTTCCTGTTGCCGGGAATCCGGCTCTTCAATTGATTGGCCGTTTGTACCCTGTACGCTGTCCTGCGGAGCCTCCTCCTCCTTTTGAGTGTCCGGTTCTGAGAGGATTACGGGATCCGGCAATTCAATAGGACTGGGAATATCCACACTGTCGGACACGTTTTTCTCCGGCACGGCATCTTCGGTTGCTCCGAAAGCTTCTGCTTCGGTAAAACCGGCCGACTCGGAACCTTCTCCTTTTCCCTTAGATATATCTGTAATATCGCCCTTACTTTCCTTCTCTTCCTTCGGATCGGGCAGCCCCTTCTCCTTGCGGAAGATCTGCATGAATTCCTTGCCCGTAATGGTTTCTTTCTCAATCAGGAATTCTGCCAGCTTATCCATCAGCTCTCTGTTATCCCGCAGCAGCGCCAGTGCCTTCTCATAGCTCTCCTTTAATATCTCCACCACTTCGGCGTCGATTTCCGCCGCAGTGGAATCACTGCAGTTTAACGCGGTTCTGCCCTCCAGATACTGGCTCTCCACGGTAGCCAGACCCATGAGGCCGAACTTTTTACTCATACCGTACCGTGTCACCATATTGCGGGCTATGTCGGTAGCCTTCTCAATATCGTTTGCCGCACCGGTAGTTACCGTATCGAATACGATTTCTTCCGCCGCCCGTCCGCCGACCAGACTTACAAGCATGTCTCTAAGCTCCGCTTCCGTATTTAAATATTTCTCTTCTTCGGGCACATGCATGACATAGCCCAGCGCTCCCATGGTACGGGGCACAATGGTAATCTTCTGAACCGGCTCGGAATTCTTCTGCAAAGCGCTGATCAGTGCGTGACCCACCTCATGATAGGATACGATCTTGCGCTCCTCCTTGCTCATAATGCGGTCTTTTTTCTCCTTGCCTACCAATACAACCTCCACCGCATCAAACAAATCCTTCTGGCAGACATACTCTCTGCCTTCCTTGACAGCGTTGATGGCTGCCTCATTAATCATATTGGCAAGATCGGACCCCACCGCGCCGCTGGTAGCAAGAGCAATAGCATCCAAATCCACGGTTTCATCCATTTTGACATCCTTGGAATGCACCTTCAATATTTCCACACGGCCCTTTAAATCGGGCTTATCTACAATAATACGTCTGTCGAAACGCCCGGGGCGAAGCAAAGCTTTGTCCAGAATCTCCGGCCGGTTGGTAGCGCCTAAGATCAGGATACCCTTGGAACTGTCAAAGCCGTCCATCTCCGAGAGCAGCTGGTTCAAGGTCTGCTCACGCTCTTCGTTTCCGCCGCCATACTTAGAGTCTCTGCTGCGTCCGATAGCGTCAATCTCGTCGATAAAAATAATACAGGGAGCATTCTTTGTAGCTTCCTTAAACAGATCGCGGACACGGCTTGCACCCACGCCCACGTACAATTCAATAAAATCGGAACCTGTCAGAGAGAAAAAGGGGACATGCGCTTCTCCTGCCACCGCCTTGGCCAGCAAAGTCTTACCTGTACCGGGAGGGCCTACCAGCAGAGCGCCCTTGGGCAGTCTTGCACCGATTTTGGAATATTTTCCGGGATTGTGCAGGAAGTCCACCACTTCCACCAAGGATTCCTTTGCCTCGTCTTCACCGGCCACATCTTTAAAAGTAACACCGGTTTCTTTTTGCACGTATACCTTCGCATTGCTCTTGCCCACACCCATAGGACCGCCGCTGCCGCCCATCTTACGGAATACCACACCCAGCAGAATCCACATCAGCCCCACAGGCAGAATGATGTATAAAAACACATCCAGCAGACGGCCCGAATTGTCACTGAGCACACGGCTGCCGTCGATATCACCCTGTTCTTCCAGTCTGGAAGTCAATGTATCCAGATCTTCCATCAGAATAGTGGAATAAGTCTTGGAAGTGTTTGCCGGATAGAACAGATATCCGTCCACGTTCCCGCCGGATAAATTCTCCTCTTTTTTCAGAGTAAAAAGGATCTGCCCCGTGCTCTGCACTTCCACGGCTTCCACTTTCCCTTCGCCGATATACTGCAGAAACTGGGTATAGCTGACCTCCTGCCCTACGGCAGTACTGCCAAATACCATATTCCAAAGCATAAAGGCAATCAATACGGTGCTGAGAGCCGCCAGCACCATCATGGTCACATTGGGCTTACGGGGCGGCTGGTTCCCGTTTCCCCCGTTATTGCCGCCGGGATTATTTCCGCGGTTTCCGCCGTTATATCCCCCGCCGTTATCGTATTGGTTCATTTGATTGTCCATAGTAACTCCATTTCTGTTCTTTCATCTATATTCTTACAACAGCAATCCGGCTGCGAACCATATATAATATATGCCGCTACTATTCATTCGGAGCCTGAACTGTCAGCGATACCAAATCTATTATATTATAGATAGAATGAATTGATAAATCAATAGCAGAAATATGAAAAAAACATCTCAACTCTTAAAGATTTCTAAACTTTTTTTCTCAAATTCCCCATTCCAAAGCTTGCCAATCTATGATAAAATAGAAAGGTATTTTTGCAGAAAGCAGGAGGCGCGACAATGAAAATCGGTTTTGACAATGAGAAATATCTGAAAATGCAGTCGGAGCACATCAAGGAGCGCATCGCCAAGTTCGGGGACAAGCTTTATCTGGAGTTCGGCGGCAAGCTCTTCGACGATTACCACGCGTCCAGGGTGCTGCCCGGCTTCAAGCCTGACGCGAAGCTTGCGATGCTGATGCAGCTGTCTGACTACGCAGAGATAGTCATTGTCATCAGCGCCGCCGACATCGAGAAGAACAAGATCCGGGGCGACCTGGGAATCACCTATGACGTGGATGTCCTGCGGCTGCGGGACGAATTCCAGAGCAGAGGCCTGTACGTGGGCAGCGTGGTCATCACCCATTACCAGGGACAGCACAGCGCCGAGCAGTTCAAGGCTAAGCTGGAGAAGCAGGGCATCAGGGTGTACCTCCACTATACCATCGAGGGCTATCCCGCCAATGTGCCGCTGATCGTCAGCGCGGGCGGCTATGGGAAAAACGACTACATAGAGACTTCCAGGCCTCTGGTGGTCGTCACGGCCCCGGGGCCCGGCAGCGGCAAGATGGCCACCTGCCTCTCCCAGCTCTACCACGAGAACCTGCGGGGCGTCAAGGCGGGTTATGCCAAATTCGAGACTTTCCCCATCTGGAACATCCCGCTGAAGCACCCCATCAACCTGGCTTACGAGGCGGCCACCGCGGACCTGAACGATGTGAACATGATCGACCCTTTCCACCTGGAAGCCTACGGCGAGACCACGGTGAACTACAACCGGGACATCGAAATCTTCCCTGTGCTGAACGCCATCTTCGAGGGCATCTACGGGAGCAATCCCTATAAGTCGCCCACCGATATGGGCGTCAATATGGCCGGGAACTGCATCATCGACGACGAGGCCTGCTGCGAGGCTTCCCGGATGGAAATCATCCGGCGCTATTACAACACCCTGAACAAGGTGGTCCGGGACAGCGCCCCCGAGACGGAGGTCTATAAGATCGAGCTGTTGATGAAACAGGCGAAGATAAGCCCCGCAGACAGGAAAGTCACCGTGGCCGCGAAGGAGCGGGCCGAGGCTCTGGGCGTCCCCACGGCGGCCATCGAACTGCCGGAAGGCCAGATCATCACCTCCAAGACTTCCGATTTCCTGGGGGCTTCCGCTGCGCTGCTTTTGAACGCCTTAAAATACCTGGCGGGCGTGGAACATGACACGAAACTGATCAAGCCGGAAGCCATCGAGCCGATTCAGAATCTGAAGGTCCGCTATCTGGGGGGCAGAAATCCCCGGCTCCACACGGACGAGGTTCTGATTGCCCTGGCCCTGGCCGCCTGCAGCGACGACAACGCCAAGCGGTCCCTGGAACAGCTGCCCAGGCTTAAGGGCTGTCAGGTGCACACCTCCGTCATGCTCTCCGAGGTAGACATCAAGATATACAAGAAGCTGGGCATGGACCTTACCAGCGAGCCGGTGCAGACCGCCCGGAAGAAATACTAGCGGACGAAAGGGTCTGTTATGAATGCCCATGTTACAACAGCCCTTTCAGCCGGTCACACATGACAGACTTACAGTTTCTTCAGGAAGTTCCCGTCTACGGTGACGCCTTCGTTGATCACGATGAAAGCGTTTGGATCATACTTGCGAACCACTGCCTTCAGTGTGGACACCTCATACTTGGACAGCATGATGTACAGGATGTGGGACTGCTCATAGGTGTAGGCCCCCAGCGTAGCCCACTTTGTGATGCCCCTGCCCATCTCTTCCATGATTGCCTTCTCCAGATCCACCGTGTTGGACTTGGTGATGATATGGACCTCCACATTGATGTTCTGGATATGTACTTTGTCTATGGCCATGGAATGGACTGCCGCGAAGATGACAGAGTACACTACGATTTCCACATCGAACAGGAACAGGCAGATCACATACAGCGTCAGGTTCACCAGCAGGTATACCTTGCCCACGCTGAAATCTTTCCGCCACTTGGTCAGCAGGACACCCACCACGTCCAGCCCGCCGCCGGAGGAGGCCATCCGGAGCATGACGCCGATCCCTGCTCCGGATATGATGCCTCCCACCAGGCATGCCGCCACAGTGTCCTCCACCACCTGCACCGTGGGAATCGCAGACAGGAACACAGTCATGGCCGTGACGGTGACCACGGTCTTGGCGAAGAATTTCCGGCCCATCTTAGTAAAGGCCAGGATAAAAATAGGAACATTGATGATATAGTAAATGATGCCCGCAATGTCAAAGCTGCGGAAATTCAGGTGCAGATATTCCACCAGCACCGTCCTGATGACCTGACAGAATCCCATGAGCCCGCCCGAGTACAGCTGGGCAGGCACCACGAACAGATTCACTCCTATGGCATACAGCAGCGCCCCCAGGATGCTGGTCAGCGTCCGCTTTCCCTCATATGTCAATTCTTTTCTGTTCATCTCACGCAAGCACCTGCTCCATTTTCTGCCTCAGATCCGCCGCGGACATGGCGCCCACATAAGTGGCCACGGGCTTGCCGCCTTTGAACACCAGAAACGCCGGAATGCTGGAAATCCGGTAAGACGCCGCCAGCTCCATGTTCTCATCGATGTTGCATTTGCCCACTTTGATTCTGCCCTCATACTCCTGGGCCACCTTTGCCACCAGGGGTCCCATCATCCGACAGGGATTGCACCAGTCCGCGTAGAAATCCACCAATACCGGCGTAGATGCCTGCAGCACCTCCGCGTCAAAATTGTCCGCTGTAAATTTGTATTCCATGTTTACCCTCTTTTCTGCAGCTTTCCGGTGTGCTGCCCACCTTACCCGGAGCCTCTCCTCCAATCCGCTGTCCCCGCAGGTCATTACAAGGGCCCGGAACCTTTCCCAAAGCGGCGCGGCAGGCCCACAGCCGATTACCGGGGGCCAATATAATGGATGACGTACTTACAGATGGGATTTCCCAGCTTTGAGAATTTCTCCTCGTATTCCGTCATCACATTGCCCTCCATCAGATTCGCGTCCCTGTGAAGGTCATAGGTCACCACGTCAGCCTGCCAGCCTGCGGGTTCCAGCTCTCCCAGAGCGAACTCGAACAGCTCCCGGTTGTCTGTCTTGAATTCCAGCCTGCCGCCCGGTTCCAGTATCCGGGCGTAGCGCGCCAGATATTCCCGGGAGGGGAGTCTGCGCTTGGCATGCCGGTCCTTGGGCCAGGGGTCGGAGAAATTCAGGTAGATCCTCCCTACCTCTCCTCTCCCGAAGACCTTTCCGATGTCCTCCGCGTCCATCCGCAGGAACTTCAGGTTCGCAAGCTCCTCCTGCTCCATCTTCCGCACGGCCCGCAGCAGCACGCTGGAGTACTTTTCAATGCCCACATAATTGACGGAAATGTGCTCCTTAGCCATAGTATGTATGAATTTCCCTTTTCCCATACCGATTTCGATATGAATGGGGTTATGGTTCCCGAAGATTTCCTTCCATCTGCCCGGGCATCCGCTCTGGATTTCCTCCTGTACCACATAGGGACTGTCGGCAATCACCTCTCTGGAGCCTGCAATATTGCGCAATCTCATCTTAACTCCTTGTCCGCTTCCACAGCCGCGAATCTTTTTCGGAAAGCCTCCTCTTACGGATTCCGAAAGATTCTGTTAATAATGTACTTTAATTTTGCATCCTTGTCAATCCGTGAATATTGTCCCTTTGGTTTTTTCAAAGAATGGTGTATAATATGGGAAAGAAAATCCTATTGTGAGGTTATTGTATGTCCGAGACAAGAAAGCATTTCATCTATAGATATTTCCCGCGGCTCACGGGGATGGTCTGCGCGGTCTGCCTGCTCCTTGGATCCGTTTTCTCTGTCCACGCCGCCTCCGACGCGGAACTGGCGCTGGAAGCCAACAGGGGACTGCCCGTCCAGTCCAATGAAGTGCCCAACTGGCCCGCAGGTCCCACCGTGGGGGCGGAGTCCGCCATCCTCATAGAGGCCCAGACCGGCACTGTCCTTTACGCCAAGAACATCCATCAAAGGGAATATCCCGCCAGCACCACCAAAATCCTCACCACGCTGATTGCCACGGAGCGCTGCCAGATGGATGAGATCGTCACGTTTTCCCACGATGCCGTCTTCGACACGCCCAGGGACAGCAGCCATATCGCCATGGACGTAGGCCAGGAGCTTACAATGGAGCAATGTCTTAACGCCATCCTGATCCGCTCCGCCAATGAGGTCTCCTATGCCGTGGCGGAACATATCACGGGAACCACGGACTGGCAGGTCTTCGCGGAGCTCATGAACGAGCGGGCTGCACAGCTGGGCTGCCAGGACTCCCATTTCGTGAACCCCAACGGTCTGCCGGATGAAGACCACTATACCTCGGCCTATGACCTGGCCATGATCGGCAAGGCCTTCTTTGCCAATGAGATGCTGTGCAAGATCACCCTGAGCAGGCGCATGGAATTTCCCGCCACTGACAAGCTTCCCCAGGGGAAGCTGGAAGTGAACCACATGCAGATCATCCCCGGGGGAACCTATGCCTACGAATATCTGGTAGGCTGCAAGACCGTCTACACCGACGACGCCAGG
>ERZ808037.1706-NODE-1706-length-13232-cov-4.781528_pt1 | contig 13232 bp, 10 predicted proteins | sample MGYA00380190_ERZ808037 | MGnify/ENA primary metagenome ERZ808037 (study PRJEB31490, sample SAMN06133399) | mouse gut metagenome | isolation source: J9 | host: mice | place: China: Chengdu | collected 2015-05 ...
CGTAAGTAAAGTAAAAAACATGCTTCCTGCCCATTTCCTTCCCGTTTATTTCTTATTAATGCCATTATGTTCTATACGGAAGGGGTTGTCAAGCAAAAAAGTGAATGTTTTTAGAAGACCATTTGATGCTTCTATCATTTTATGCCAGCCCATATTTTATTACATCCATCTGTACATTTCCATCAGCAAAAAAACAAATTCCTTCTGCCGCCTGATCCGTGTACAGGGTAATCGTCAGAACATGTTCTCCATCATTGACAAATATTTCTGCACTGAAGCGATCCAAAATTATCCTTAACTTTAATTTTCCCCCCTCACTGTTTACCAGGCATCGCCTCTGATGGATAATTGCCCTCCTTGAACCAGAAAATTTACGGTCAATTTTTATAATAGAATCTCCTGGGTGAAAGCTTAATGATGTCCAGAACTCATCATTTTGTGCAAAACGAAGAGCAAATTTGCGGTAACACGCTCCTTTTTCAGAAGGACGAATTATCAACTCCATATCTGTCCTCCGCCCGTTTATCCCCTCTAAACACAAATCCCCAGAAAAGAAAACATCTTTGTATTTTACCGGACTATGCCGCAGCTTTTCCAGTTCTTTTATTGGTGTCTGGTACAATCTCCCATTTTTTATTGATAACTCCCTTGGCAGAGTCATTTGCCCGAACCAGGTAAGATGCTGTGCCCGAAAATCACAGGTATCCCAATTCTGCATCCATCCAATCATCACCCGACGTCCATCTGGCATTAATATTGTCTGTGGAGCGTAAAAATCAATCCCATAATCAATAGATTGGTTCTTCTGTTCCGTAAAAACATTTTTTTCCTCATCAAAATCTCCAATTAAACATAATGTCCCATTTCCATTATGATACTCAAAGTCGCTCGGCAGCATATCCTGCGGACTGGTGATCAGCACCCATTGTCCATCCAGGAAAAAAAAGTCCGGACACTCCCACATTTTTCCATAACGATTTTTATTTTCCACCAGAACCTTTTCGTATTTCCAGGAAAATCCATCAGAACTTGTAAACAACAAAATCTGCCCGCTGCCATCTGCCGACCGGTTTCCGATAACACATGCATAGGTTCCATCTTCTTTTTTCCATAATTTCGGATCACGAAAGTCATGTCGGCTAAAACCTTCTGGCAGATCTTTTTCGTCAATCACAGGGTTATCTTCATATTTTTTATAATCCAAACCATCTCCTGTTGCCAGGCACTGCGTTTGAAATTCATAAATTCTTCCGTCTTCCTGTTCTTTTTTTTCTACTCCGGTATACATCAAAAGCTGACAGCCATCCGCTAATGCAATAGCACTGCCAGAAAAACATCCATCCCTGTCATACGGTTTATCCGGAGCCAGAGCTGCCGGAAGATACTCCCAGTGCAGCAGATCCTCACTTACCGCATGTCCCCAGTACATGGGACCCCAATGGGAGTCATAGGGATGATACTGATAAAACATATGGTATTTTCCATGATAGAAAGAAAAACCATTCGGATCGTTCATCCAGCCTGTCCTTGCTGACAAATGGAATGCCGGCCGTTCTTCATCAGCAACCCTGTTTTCTGAAATCTCTTCATATTTGCGTACTTCGTGTAATCGCTGGCTTATTTCGTCCATAATTATCTTATTTCCTCCCTCTGTATTCATCCGGTGTAACACCGTAAATTTTTTTAAAATATTGAATAAAACGTGAAACATCACGGTAACCAGACAGCATAGCCACATCGCTGATTTTCAGCAAATCGCTTTCCAGAAGTTCTTTTGCTTTTCTCATCCTGAATTCCATCAGGTAGGCCGAAAAAGTCTGTCCTGTTTCATTTTTAAACAGACGGCTTAAATAGCTGCTGTTCATAAAATATTTATGTTCTGCCAGTTCACCAATAGAAATATTTTCCTGATAATTCTGCGCAACATAGGCCAGAATTTCTGAAACAATGTAATGATATTTTTTCTCCTCCTGTTCTTCACACATCGTTCGGATAATATTCAGTACATAATCCTCCACTTCTGTTAAATTATGGTAGCGATAAAGGTCTGTACGGTAAGAAAACAGCATATATCCGTGAGCTATATGCTGATTATTTTCACTCGTTTCACAGAAGCAGCGGTAAAGCAAGTTAAAAATACTGCTGATTGTCACATACAGCGTATATGCATTCTTACAGGTATGTAAAATTTCCCTGGTCAAATGTTTGGCCTGTACAAACTGTTTTGCACAAATGAACTCCTCCAGAAGATGTTCTTTTTCTTTATCCAGAAGATTTTCTGGTTTAAAATCAGCAGAAAATAAATACACCTGATTCCACCCGTCAATTAATCGCTGGTTCAATGCATACACCGCTTCCTGATAAGCCTTCGGACAATGCCCGGACTGTGTATGTTCCAAACTCATTCCCACGGTTATTTCTCCTAATCCCAAAATATTTGCCCGATGAACAAAAGTTTGTAAACCTTCCATAATATCTTCCTGTTTTCCAAACAAAAGCAGAATATGTTCCTGAAAACGGTTAAAATAAAACCATTCCCCCAAAAAAGCTTTCTTTAGCTTCCGCAGAAGCCGCTCTGCCGCCGGATTTTCCATCCAGTCTTCTTTTTTCTGACTTTGAATAATGACAAGATAAAAGTCTTTACCTTCATTCTGCGCGAAAACCGGTTCTAAAAAACGCCGTTTCCATTCCTCGTGAGAAACCATCTCCTCTATGCTCAAAAACTGCAGTGTTCGTTTAACCATTATCTCCTGCATCGTCGCTTCATAGCGTTTCCACCCCCGGTTAATTTTGTCCAATGCTTCTTTCAATTCTTCTTTTTGAACTGGCTTAACCAGATAATTGCTGACCCCAAAGCTAATAGCTTTTTTCGCATATTCAAATTCATTATAGCCAGATATAATTATCACTTCCATCGGCAATTCCTGTTCAAATATATATTGTGCCAGATACAGCCCGTCCATCTCCGGCATCTTAACGTCCGTCAGCACAACATCAATTTCCCCGGGGTGCGCTTCCAAATACTCTACCACCTGTACCCCGTTTTCAAAATCCCCCATAATCTCTACCTCAGAATTTGCCTGAATCACTTTTTTTGCCAGTGCTTTTCTCGCATAAAACTCATCATCTGCTATCAGGATTTTCAACCCTTCTCCTCCCCTTCCTCTTTCTCCAGTTTCCGAATCCGAATTTGAATTTCTGTATAACTTCCTTCCTGGCTTTTTACCTGAATACCATAATTCTTTCCATATAAATTTTTAATCCGGACATTGACATTCCTTAACCCAATTCCCTTATCCACATGATTTACCAAGGTTCCCGTATCTGTCTGCGCAAGTTCCTGATTCAGCCTTTCTTCCTGTTCCCGGCTCATCCCCACACCATTATCCAAAATCCGAAAAACAATATCATCTCCATCTTCTGAAGCAATAATAGATACCGTATTTACCCGCTTCATTTTATGAAATGCATGCTGCAGGGAATTTTCTACCAATGGCTGAAGCAAAAATTTAAGCATTTTCTCCTGCTCAATTTCCGGCGAAATCTCATAAGAAAACCGATATTTGTCGGGAAAGCGAATAGCCTGGATTTCCAAATAATTCTTTACATGTTGAAGTTCCCGTTTTACCGGTACGATATCATCACCTTTAATATTATATTGGAACATGGATGATAAATTGTCTGAAATTTTTGCAATTTCCTCGATATCTGACAAAGAAGCAATAGAACTGATCGTATTAAGTGTATTATACAGAAAATGCGGATTAATCTGGAACTGCAGCATTTTCAGTTCTGTCTGCTTTTGGTTAATCTGATAAATGTAAATTTTTTCAATACTGTCATTAATGCGCTTTCCCATTTCATTATAACTATTCAGGAGAAGTCCCATCTCGTCTTCCCAGCAATATTTTTCCTTTTCCAGAATATTTACTTTCCCCTGGTTTACCTGGCTCATGGCTTCTGCCAGCACCATCACCGGATGGCTGATTTGATTTGCCAGATAAATACCTAAAATTACCGCTGTGAGTAAAAGCACCATCATCCAGAAAAGGGCATTAACCATATTTCGCCATCCAGATACATAGATATCTGAGAAAGGCATCCATACCAGAATCTTCCAGTTGGTTTCCGGATTTTGAATATGATCAACAAGACAGATTTCCCCATGAAACATCAGTTCTCTTTTTTCTGAGGATTCATTTGCTAAAAACTTTTGAATTTCTGCTTTCTCTTCGCCCTCCATCTGTTCCCAGAATCGCTCTGCCTGACCACCGGAATCATAGACAACATTCCGATTTTCATCAAAAATCAAAAGATTCATCCCAGTATTTCCTGATTCAATTAAATTATCCAAAATCTTTCGTATACGTGAAAAATTCAGGTCAATATACAATGTTCCAATATACGAATCCTGGTCAATATCATAAAGTTTACTGATACTCGTCACCAACTCAAACGGAAGCAGATTAATTTCTTCCTGATAAACCCCGGTATAATAAACTTTATTTTTATCTGACCACAGCAAAGATTCATCAATTTTTTTTATTCGTTTCAGATATTCTTCATTTTTGGTCAGCACATTAGAATACACTTCTCCAAATTCATTGACAATCGTGGCTCGAAGAATATACTGATTCATATTGGTCATATGATTTAATGCCCGTTCAATATAGTCATTCTCATTCAGAAATTCCGCCGACGTTTTCTCCCTCATGCTTCGCCGCAGAATATGCTTAATCTGATCATCAATAAAATGCAGAAAACGGACCCTGTCCATATTTGACACGATCACGTCCATATTCATACTCACCTGCTCTCCAAACTGATGCATATAACTATAACTTTCTTCTTTTGCAATATTCATATTTTTCAGGAAATAAGTTCCGATTAAAAGGCAGGAAACACTGATAAATAAAATATAAGAACTAAGAATTTTCTTTTTAAAAGACATTCTCTTGAAAAATCCCGGCATTCTCCCCCCTGTCTGCTTCCGCGCAGATAGATATCCATTGTTACTGTTCACAAGTTCACAGTAACAGGCAAAAATCTCAATTCCTGGTCGGCAGCAAAATGTCTATCGCAAACGGGCTGCCGAAGGAAACATCGTTCTCCTTATCGGCAACCCTCTAATTTATTTACTCTTTTACTACTGTACTATATTTATCTTCTGCAAGCAAGCATTCTGTAAACTTTCATCAGGATTTTACTGCTCCGGAAGTCAGACCTTCCACAATATTCTTCTGTGCTACAACATAGGCAATCAATACCGGCACCATTGCAATCAGATAAGAGGCAAATGCCATATTATAGTCAAAAGAATACTGTGACTTAAAGTTGTACTGGAACAATGGCAGTGTCCAGGTATCCGGCAGCTTATTTAAAATCATTAACGGCATCTGGAAGTCATTCCACACCCATAAAGCATTCAATACCACCACCGTAGAAGTCATCGGCTTTAACAGAGGAAGGACAACCTTTACATATGCCTGGATTGTCGTACAGCCATCAATATAAGCAGCTTCCTCTAAATCAATCGGCACATTCTGGATATAATTGACCAGAAGGAACACCCCCTGCATGGCCGCATAAGTTACATGGAGCAAAATTAAACCAAATTTATTTGACAGCCCAAGCTTTCCCATAAACTGCACCAGGGGAACCATGATAACCTGGAAAGGAACAAACATTCCCAATACAATAAATCCGAAGATAAATTTATAATATGCATGGCGCTTCATATTCCGGGCAATGGAATACGAAATCATTGTTACCAAAATATAAATCAATACCAGGGAACTCACCGTAACCACTACGGAATTCATAAAATATTTAAAATAACCAGCCTTGGCAAACACCGTTTTAAAGTTTTCTAAATAAAAACTCTTAGGAAAAGAAAAGAAACTCTGTGCGGATTCCTGTGGAGTCTTAAATGCAGTAATCAAGGTAACATAAAATGGCATAAGGATCAGGATTGCTCCGGTAACAGCAATCACATAGGATATCGTTTTTGTTATAATACGGTTATTTTTTGCCATATCAATCACCTACTTTCTTATCATTGGTCATCCGCATCGTAAGAACAGATACCAGTGCAATAATTACAAATAAAATCATGGATTCTGCCACAGAATACCCAAACTTTCCTTCCTGCATAGCATGACTGTAAATCAGGATGCCTACAGACTCCGTAGACTGCATTGGGCCGCCGTCGGTCATCGCCTTAATATAATCAAAGGTAGTAAGTCCTCCTTTTACGCAGGTAACAATAACCATGTTCAGCACCGGAATCAGATAAGGTATGGTAATGGCCTTAAACTTATCCCAGGCCGTAGCCCCATCAATAGAAGCTGCCTCATATAAATCCACAGGAACACTCTGCAGTCCCGCAATCAGCAAGACAATCGGTGTTGCACATCCCTGCCATAAATTGACAATCAATATCGCATACATTGCCATTTTCGGGCTTCCCAGCCAGCTCGACTGGAATAATTTCCACCCGGTTACTTCGCCAATTACCGGAATCATCCGATAAAATAATTCATTCCAGATAAGACCTACGGTTACTAAACTCAAAATTGCAGGAAGGAAATAAATCGAACGAAGAAATCCTCTTGCCTTGATTTTCTGGTTTAGGATAATAGCGATTACCAGTGAGATTGCCACGGTTGCTACCGTCAGTAAAAAGGTATATTTAAAATTAAATACCAGGGCATTGCGAAAACGTTCATCACTGAAAATTTTGATGTAGTTTCCAAAGCCGATAAAATTATAGTTTGCACTTGTTCCCGACCAGTCCGTAAAACTGTTTTTCATTCCCATCAAAAGAGGTATAATAAAAAATACACAGTACATGATAAGAATTGGCAGAGTAAACAAAAACAGTACCTGATTCCGTTCCAGGACTTTTGTTTTTTTCATTGAAAAAATCACACTCCTTTCCCCAAAAAGCTTAGGTTTTATTCTCCATACAGTTCTAAGAATTCCTCTTTATTCTCTGCAAAGGTTTCCGACAATTTTGTTAAAAAGGAAGTCACATCCTCTCCGCCTTCAGGAACAACAACTTTCTGAATGGTGTTCTGACGCTCGTCAGAAACTGCCTTTGGAAGTGCCGTTACCTGCAGCGCCCCATTACCGCTTTCTACCAGATCTACGATTTCCTGTGCATCCGGAATATTTGCAGCAACATCCTTCATGCAGGGCAGAGAAAAGTCATTGTTTACATAAAGCTGTACCATATCTTTTGAAGCAGCAAATTCCACAAACTTCTTTGCTGCATCTGGATTTGCACATTTTGCCGAAACAGCAAGATTTACGTCAATTCCCATGCTTACCTTCGTATCTCCGCTGTTGCTCGGGAAAGCGAACATACCTACATGCAAATCAGGGTTTGCCTTTTTGATGGACGGCAGCGCCCAAATTCCCTGCATAAACATACAGGACTTTCCAATAGCAAAATCACTGATGGCCTGATCATAGCCAAGAGCTAATGTATCACCCTGTCCATACTGCCGGATATCAATAACCTTCTGCAGGGTTTCAACAAATAAAGCATCGTCCTGGAAGGTTGTTTTTCCATTAGCAATATCCATATAGACAGGTTTCCGATCTCCTCTGGCCGAACCATCAATATTATCTTCCCAGCACTGTACCAGCGTCCAGGAGTCTTTGTCCGGGAAAAGGAAAGGAATTTCCCCGTCCGCCTGCATCTTCTGGGCCAGGGCAATTAATTCGTCATAAGTTTTTGGTACTGTGTAGCCTTTTTCTTCAAATTTATCCTTATTGTAATACACACCGCTGAAATTCGCGGAAATCGGGATAACATAATTCTTCCCTTTAAATTTAATTGCTTCCTTATATTGATCTACAATCTGATCAAAACATGCCATCCCGGATAAATCTAAAAAATGACCTTCCTTCATAAACTGCATGGTATTGGAATCCTGCATTCCTCCAACCTGGATAATATCCGGAAGATCTCCTGTAGCCGCACGGGACATCAGCACGCTGGTGGAATCCGGTACAATATTTTGTGTTACAACAATCTCATCCTGGCTTGCATTAAATTCAGCAATAATCTTATCAAAAGTATCTGCGGCTTCCCGTTTCTGGGTAAAAAACTCCAGTTCAATTTTTCCTGAACCCCCGGCAGCACCTTCTTTGCTGCTTCCATCGCCTCCGCTTCCTGAACTGCCGCACCCGGCAAACAGCCCTGTTACAAACACGGAACTCATTAATATTGCTGCTATCTGCTTTACTTTCATCCTGCATTTCCTCCTTTTTCTTTCCATTCACTTGATAATTAAATTATAGAAAATTTATCTTTTTGTGTATATGCGCTATTCGACTTTTCCATATGCTTCTTTTTACTTAATCAGGAGAAATATGCATATTTTTACCTTTATTGCTTCTCTACATTTTGCTGTATAGGACATATTTTCCTATAAAAAAAACGTCCTGCATCTTTCGCAGAACGTTTTCCACTGATTATTAAAACAACATACACCAAACCGGCAGTGTCACCAGTGTCATTGCTGTGGAAAAAACCACACATTTGCTGGCAAACATCGAGTCGCCGTTATATTTATTTGCAAGAATCGTCGTCATACAGGCAGCCGGCATTGCCGTCATCAGCACGGCTACCCCTGTAACCAGGCTGTCCAGCCGAAATGCCCTGCAGCCAAGAAATACAATCCCCGGCAGCAGCACCAGGCGGATAATGGTATAGCGGATAATTTCCCAGGTAAACACGGAACGGATATTGTCCACATCCGATAAAATCATTCCCACCATCAGCATCGATAACGGTGTGGTGCAGCTTCCCAGAGAGGATGCCGTTTTCTCGACAAATTCCGGAAGCTCGGGTTTAAATACCATAAAAATCATGCCCACATAGACCGCAATTATACAGGGATGCGTAACCACCTTTTTCAGCAGGGTTTTCTTATCCGGCGCTTCCGTAAACAGGGTAATTCCTGCCGACCACATGACAATTCGCTGAGGAATCAAAAAGATGGACGCATACATCAGCCCTGTTGCCCCAAATACGCTTTCGGCAATGGGATTGCCCATAAATCCGCCGTTAGAGCACACGGTTGCATACTGGAGTACCCTTTTTTTCCGGTCAGGATACTTTATATAAAGTACCCGGCTCAGTGCCCAGGCTACCCCCTGCACCACCCAGGCCACGGCAAAGCCGATACCCATGTTCTGCAAAAGCTCCCGGCTTACATCGATGCGGAAGGAAAGTGCAATATTGCAGGGCAAAATCACATAAAGAATTAAATCGGTCAGCATCCCCTGCGCCTGGGCAGGAAGGAGCCTGCTCTTGCGGATTAGGATTCCTATTCCCGTCAATGTAAACAGCATCCCCTGTAAAGTCATCAAGCGTTGTATATCCATAGCCTATACCTTATCGGACAAAGTCCGCCTTATCTTAAATGGGTTTTTATTTCCCGACACTTATTCCCACCTTGAGGAACCTGAACATCCTCTCCGCTGCCGCCTGGTAAAGCTCCTCGGCACGTTCTAAGGCTTCCTCAATATCCATTGCCCCGTTAATGGTCGGAAGGATGCTCTCCACGCCGAACTCATAAATTTTTTCTGCACCCTTGCCCATACCGCCGACAATAGCAACCGCCGGAATCCCCTTTGCCTTGCAGCGCATACCGATCCCGCTTGGCACCTTGCCGAATGCCGACTGCCAGTCGATTCTTCCCTCACCGGTCACAACCACATCCACGCCCTCAAGCATCTCGTCAAAATGAATTAAGTCCAGAACCGTTTCAATCCCGGATTTTAAGTTCGCCTTTAAAAACCCGCAGAGTGCCGCACCCAGTCCGCCTGCTGCGCCTGCGCCTGCAATATGGTCAATATCCATCCCCAGTGCCTCGCCCACAACGGCTGCATAGGACTTCATCCCGGCTTCCAGCTCGTCTAAAATCTCCGGCGTGCCGCCCTTCTGTTTTCCAAAGGTATAGGTTGCCCCGTCCGGCCCGGTCAATGGATTATTTACATCGCACATTACGGTAAAAGTCGTTTCCTTCACTGCCGGGTGCAGCCCACTAATATCCACCTTCGCCACCTTCGCCAGATCCGATCCGACGCCCTTGAGCAGATTTCCATCCTTATCAAAAAACTTTACGCCAAGAGCTGCCATCGAGCCCATGCCGCCGTCATTGGTCGCACTTCCCCCGATGGCAATGGAAATCCGGCGAAAACCCTTATCCAAAGCGTCCTTAATCAGTTCACCCGTTCCGTAAGTCGTCGTATTTAAGGGGTTGCGCAGTTCGGTGGGAACCATGGGAAGCCCGGAAGCCGCCGCCATCTCGATAATGGCACTGTCGTCATTAATTTTCCCGTAAACCGCCCTGGTTTCTTCCATTAACGGCCCATGCACCGGCACCTCAACCATGCTTCCCTTCGTCATGGCAATAACCGCGTCCACCGTTCCCTCGCCGCCGTCGGCAATCAGGGTTCCCGCCGTTTCACAGCCGGGAAAAACATCATTTGCCGCCTTAGTCAGCAAATCAATAATTTTCTCCGAAGATAAGGTTCCCTTAAAGGAATCCGAAGCAAATAAAAATTTCATGGCAAATCCTCCGCAATCTTCTTACTTTAAATGCCCGCCGCCGGTTAGACGGCATAAGCTCAGGTTATTTTATACGATCATTTTTTACCCTATCGCAAACAAACCGGTTTCCTGCTGATGGGACAACCGGTTTGTTCAACTGTCTATATCACATTATTTTAAATAAGTCCCGCTTTCTGCATCTCGCTCTTAATCTTATCAAGAACCGGGCCCTCCGGCGTAGGCAGGTTTGGCGTATAGGGAACGCCGATATTGCGGCCCCGTAAGTTTGCCATATCTTTAGCAGCTACCGGGAAGCTTGCGCCGTCCATGGAAAGTCTTACCGGATTTAACTTAAACTGTGCCTCTAAGGAACCTTCAAGATCTCCGGCAGCGTACTTATTATAAACATCGGTAATCAGTTCCGGCATAAAGTTTGCTGCCGTGCACACGCCGCCCACGGCACCGTGGCACATGGAAGCGTATAACAGCGTATCCTTGCCGCCGAATACTTTAAAGTTTACATCGCGGTTTCTGCGGATAAACTCGGAAGTCTGGGTAATATCGCCGCTGGTATCCTTCATGCCGACAATATTAGAAACCTCATGCGCCAGCTTCTCTACCAGATCGGCCGATAAAGTATAGCCCACACGTCCGGGATTATTGTACAGCAAAACAGGGGTTTCGGGGATTGCATCGGCAATCGCCTTAAAGTGCTTAAATAACTCGTCCTTCGTTGGCTTTAAGAACATCGGCTGTAAAATGGAAACGCTTGCCGCCCCGTTTGCAGCCGCCATCTTTGCCAGACGGACAGCCTTCTTGGTGCTGATCGCGCCGATACCAAAGTAAATCGGCACACGACCTGCGGCCTGATCGACAACAATCTTTAAGCCGCGCTCCATCTCGTCCTCTTCAATCACATAAAACTCGCCGTTGCTGCCGTAAAGAAGAATCCCGGTTACTCCGCCGTCAATGACATAGTCAACCTGCTCGCGGATCTTTGCTTCATCAATCAGTTCATCAGCGTCAATCGGGGTAATCATCGGAACAACTACGCCCTTAATGAAATCGGTATTCATAGAACTTATCCCCCATCTATGGATTTTTAACAGGGAAACACAGCACCCTTGGCTGCATTTCCCTGAACAGTTTCGGATTACTCTACGGTTACATTTCCAATCTTCTCATAGAACTTAACCAGGCTGGAGTGGTCTTCCTTCTCATAGCCGTCAGCCTTTAATGCCTGCATCATTTCCATTAACTGTCCGGTCAGCGGTACAGGAGCAGAGATAGCATGAGCAGCATTTAATGCATTATTCAGATCCTTAATATGCAGTTCGATACGGAAGCCCGGCTTAAAGTTTCTCGACAGCATCATCGGAGCCTTGGCATCCATAACGGTGGAGCCTGCCAGACCGCCGCGGATAGCCTGGTATACTAACTCAGGATCGGTTCCTGCCTTCTTTGCAAATGCAAGGGCCTCGCCTACGGCTGCGATATTGACAGCAACAACAATCTGGTTTGCCAGCTTGGCTACGTTGCCGGAACCTAATTCGCCTACGTAAACTACGGAACCAGCCATAACCATTAACATATCATAGTACTTGTCAAACAGGTCTTTCTTACCGCCAACCATTACGGATAAGGTTCCGTCGATAGCCTTCGGCTCGCCGCCGGATACCGGAGCATCTAACATCTCGATACCCTTTTTTGCCAGTTCTTCGCCAATCTTCTTGGATTCGGTTGGGTCGATAGAGCTCATATCAATCAATACACTTCCCTCATGAGCTCCGTCAACAATACCGTTTTCGCCCAGTGCTACGGAACGTACATGCGGGGAATTAGGAAGCATGGTAATGATAACGTCACACTCTTTTGCAACCTCTGCACCGTTTGCTGCCTGCTTTGCACCCATCTCTACCAGTTCGGCAACTGCATCCTTGTTAAAATCACAAACAACTAACTCATGTCCTGCCTTAACCAGGTTCTTGCTCATTGGCTTACCCATGATGCCTAATCCAATAAATCCGATTTTCATTTTCATTACCTCTTTCTTTTTCGTGTTTTGGTTTACCGTTTCTGTTTTTAACTTCTTTTTACCTCTTTATTGTTCAACAAAAGAGAAATCCATGAAAGGGAAAGCCGGAAAAGTTTTAGCTACTTTCACAAATTTTTCCTTTTTTTCCTCCTTTCATCAGGTCAGTTGATTTCTCTCTCGTTCTGATGGCATAAGTATATCGAATAATCCGCCGGGCTTCAATGGAATTTTTGTACAAAATATTGTTTTTTTCTTGTGAATAGTCGCTATGGTTTCATTTATTGTTTCATATTAATGGAAAAAACGCAAGTTAAGGTTCATTACAGTTTCAAAATCGTTTCATTTTTATTTCGTTCTTCTTTTGCCTTATTTTATAGCTCATTTATTTCCGATATCGTATTTTTATTATGGAAAGTTTTATCCCGGAAAGGTTGGTTTCTTCAGGAGTTTGTGATAAAATGCAGGAGAAATGAAAAATTAAATATTACGAAGCAATTACCGTAAACAGAAAAACAAAATAAGCATTCAAACAACAAAAACAGAAGAAAATGGAGGATAATTAGGATAATCATGAAAACCTTACCAAAAGAAATTGCACAGCTTTTTGATTTTCTGCAGCATTGAACC
>ERZ808037.1707-NODE-1707-length-13215-cov-7.487898_pt1 | contig 13215 bp, 8 predicted proteins | sample MGYA00380190_ERZ808037 | MGnify/ENA primary metagenome ERZ808037 (study PRJEB31490, sample SAMN06133399) | mouse gut metagenome | isolation source: J9 | host: mice | place: China: Chengdu | collected 2015-05 ...
AAATCTTTCCATTCTGGTCTCATTTTTGTACCAACCTCCTATTTTAAAATTTTTAATAAAGTAACTGTGAAATGGTTTACATCCGGAATCATGCATAATCCCAGCGCACGACTCTGAATCGGTAAGAATATTATATGCCATGTGTCGAATGGCAGTCAAGACAGCCTTTGTTCTTTTTCTCATACAAATGCCAAAAAAAGAATGAAAAATTTGTGAAAAATGCAATAATGTGGATTGCGGGTTTTTCTGCTGCCAAAAAAGGGTGCATATATGAAAAAAGTTACGGGTCAAAGCCCGGTTTCCTGATATAATTTATTTCTGTATGCCGCATCGGAAGCTGCTTTCTCCAGATCGCTCAAACGGCCTGCATCTATTAAAAGACGGGTCAGCTCCGCGAATCGCCCTTCACCTTCTGCAAACCCGGCTTCACGGCCTCTCACTTCGCCCTCTTTCATGGCCTTCCATTTACTTCGCTCCAGCGCGATCTTGTACAGGGAAGACATATCTACATCGTTGACAAAGTTTTCATAGTCTTCCCATATATAAACCATGTAGCGGAGAAGCTGCATACTCACATTATAGTCTACTTTCGTTTTGTGTTCAATAAGAGACACAAAATAGAAGGTACTATTTTCTGACATTTTTATACGCTTTACCGTGTCTGAGTTGCGCTCCTCGGTAAACATCGGGACAAAGCGTTCGGTAAGGTCCTCGATATCCTCGGCCCGTATATTTTCAAACAGAGGTATATTCATGTAATTGCGCAGAAATTGGGAGCAGAGTTCGGCGTTTCCGAAAATAGGTTTACTGCCGCTGTCATGAGGTTTGCTGTTGGAAAGCTGTTTTCTTTGTGACGTGGTTTTCTTTTGTTCCATTATAGATACTCCTTTCGATGTGGACAAACCAGAAATGCAGGCTGTTTTGTCAGTGACAGACAATCCGGATGCGGCAGACGCTGCAACCGTCTCATTGATGTGATGTGTTTATCATAGTGGATGGGGGAGGGTATGTCAATGTTTTGTTGTGCAAAATTTGTCACGAAATTAACGGTGCAGTCCCAGGGACGCCGTTTGCCGTGCCGGAGGGCTATCCGCTGCGCTGCTGCGCCAATACTGCGGACGGTATCGGAAGCCGCAATCTGTTCAGGCGGTATACGGTGGTACTGTGGCGTTTATGAAACCCGGCACCGGCAAATGTGCGGAATCTAATCGAAGGTATACGGTGGGTGGCACTGTGGCATCTATGAAACACTGTCCGGTTACCGAACGGAAAAACGCCCTGGCATAATGCCCGGGCGCTTTTCGCTGTTCTTTTCTTCTCAGAATCAGACAATTCTGATTTTGCTTTCATTACAATACCGATCCGGTATCAACCTTCGGATCCACTGCCGCCTGAGGAATCGCTCTTCTTTGTAACAGTAACCGTCGCGGTACCTGTTACAGACTTGCCATCCTTTTCGTAAGTTGCGGTAACTTTAAGGGATGTTTCTGTTTCGTCCTCGCCAACAGTCAGCACATCGGCATCATTTCCGTTCGCATTAAACTTGGTATTGGTGCTGATGTTCTTGCCAGCCGTTGCCGCAGCCACAGACCAGGTAACTGTTGCGCCCTGAACTGGCTCATTACCCTCTTTGACGGCTGCTTCAAATTTCTGGGTTTTGCCCTGCTCGACGCTTGCCGTGTCGGGAGTAACCGTCACAGTAATTGTCTTTTCTTCAGTGGGAGGCGTAACTGCACTCTCTATATCCGCTGCAGCAAGTACAGGCGGTGTGATGGTAAAGATTACAGCGTCCGTAGCTCCGCCTTTAGGAAGAGAAATCAATGCGGTTCCCTTCACGTTCTTGCCGTTCAGATTATAGTTGTCACCGGTTTTACCGCCAGCTTTCACAGCCGCGGCATATGCGCTCTTGTCGATTTTGACAACGATTGCATTTTCTCCGTTCTTCAATCCGAAATCTACCCATTCAGGTGTCACAGGCGCGTCATTTTTCTCGGAACGATCAGCCTCTACTTTAAATTGCACGGCAGAGATCAGCACTGTGAAAGGTACCTCAACGCTGTATGTGTTATCTGTCGCTGTCACATCCTTAAAGCTGACCTTTTTGTTTTTGTTATCAACCTTGACCTTATTTTTCGAGTCTATAGACTTAGGCTCGATGGTGACAGGAACTGTAATAGCGTTTGCAGCAAGGAATGCCGCCTTATCCTCATCCGCTGCCTTTGTCTGTCCACCGCCATCATTTTTATTCAGTTCTTCCCACGCTTTGACATACATGCTGTCAGCCGGAATTACCGTGAGGGTGCCCTCTTTCTTAGTCAGAGTCACATCCGCTACCTTAACACCATCTGCCAGTTTCAGGGTTACGGTGCCATCTGCATAGGATTTTGTTTCATCCAGAGCAAATATGGTTCCTTCTTTGTCCTTATATGCAGCATAAGCCAGTCCGCAGACATCCTTACCAGCCATTACGGTGATCTCAGGAGCCATGTCGTCTTCCTTTACCAGAACTGCCTTTTTAGAAGTCAGTTTTCTTACGGAAGGCTTCACATTGATTGTCAACTGTGTAATAAACTCTTGTTCGGAGCCGTCCTTGTAGGTTACCGTATACTTCACGAAACCAATCAGGTTGTTCAGCTTCTTGTCCCCGTCCTGATAATCTTTCACAGCTTTCGTTTCGTTGATCAGGCAGAGTTTACCGTCAGTAAGCTCGAATGCCTCTTTAAATTTGTTTACCGTACCCTTAATGTTTGCGTTCAGGATACTATCAAATTCTACCTTTTCTACACCGGTTTCTTTGCCTGTCAGAGCTACCTTCGCGGTGTCTTTCGCAGACATGGTGTACTTGTTTGTGAGCTTATAAGACTTCTTCAAAAGCTCTGTCTTTACCGTTACGGCAGTGGAGGTCTTTGTAAGGATGACATCCTTCTTGGCACTATCTTCTCCTTCTTCACCGATAAAGTCGAAGTAAAGCGTCGCCTTTTTGATCACATCCATATTTGCGGAGAAGTTGACATCAAAATCTACTGTTGCAACCTTTGAAATCACCTTATTTTCCAGACTGATCTCTTTGTTGCTGTCAGTGATATAACTGAGCAGCTTCTGGGAAGCCTCGTCCGGAGCAGCCGAAATCTTTACTTTTACAGCCTCGACAGGATCAGACTTTGCAATCGTAAACGTCAGCTTCTGCGCGTTTGCATTATTTGCATAGAGCTTTGCGCCCTTCGCAACGGTTACCTTCGGTGCTTTCGGCTGGTCAAAGTTCGTGTTGGTGATCGTGTAGGTTACATCCCTCGGTGTGGAGCCTTTCGGATTTGTCAGCTTCACGGTAGCTTCCTTACCACTCATCAGAATGCCTACCGAAAGACTGTTCTTACCGGTAACGATCTTCGCGCCTTTTAAAGTAGTGATCTTGTAGTCAACCAGCTTGCCTTCTAACGCCTTGTTGTCCTTATCTACCGCCTGGATCTTGATGATTTCACCGGTAGGGACAGTCACCTCGGCTTTGTTCCCATCAGAGAAGTTTACGCCCTGAGGACTGGTAATCTGGAGCTTTGCGCCCTCCACCGTCTCATAGGTAACGGAGAATACTAAATCGGTCGCTTTCTTTTTGCCGCCGTCGGTTGTCACAGCAGATACCTTGACATTATCGACAGGCTTATTCACCCAGATCTCGCCATTCGCATACATTCCGATGTCCTTTTTCTTGCTAAAGGTCAGCGTATAGGATGCAGGCTCGGCAAAGTCACCCTCCTCGAAGTTATCCGTCTTTTGCACATCTTTTTTCAGAACCTTAATTGTTGCCTTGCCGTCTGCGATTTCGTTCACTGCAAGCTTTCCGGTAACGTCTAATTTCTTATAGGTACTCTGCTCTTTAGCTACCAGTACGATAGCGCCAAGCTCTTCGGCCTGTGTTATAACCTCATATTCAACTGTCGCGGCCACTTTGTTATTTGCAAAATCCGCAGCCTTGACCTGTACCGCAAATTTGCCGCCTACAATTGGATCTTTTTCATATCCTTTCAGTACGGTTACCGTACCGTTACTCTTAACACTTACTTTTTTGGCAATATCTGCATCTGCCGCAAACTGATCATTCTCCAGCTTACCTACCTGATAGCTTACTTTCGCCGTCTTGGGCTTGGCGTCAGTTACACCATCGCTGTTTTTGTCATTGTATACAGGTGTGATCTTCGCTGTACCGGTCTTATTCGCCGCAACATAGATCTTGGGCGCACTAACCGGATCAATCTTGTAGATACCCTGTACCACAGTCACCTGCAGGGTCGCGCTGGCAGGAACTGTTTCATCCGGAATACCGCTACCTATAGTCTGGCTTACACGGATTGTATACTTGCCGGGTGTTAACTCCGCATCGGCTGCAAGCGTAACCTTGCCGTCCTTGATTTCGGCTGTCAATAATTTGTCACCATTTTGCTTCTCCGGTGCGTCAACCACTTCAACCTCAACGTCCTCGTCACGGTTGTAAGTTGTATTTTTACCGAAGTCAATGGATGCCACTACCGCGGTCTGTCCTGTATAGAGAGAGGATGCCGCCTTCTCCTTCTTCAGGGAAATCTTATCAGCATAGTAAGGCGCCTTAGTTGCAAGGTTCTTTACGGTTGCAACCTTACTGGATGCGATAAGAGTGCCTGTCGGCGCTGTTAAATTGTCAACACTGGTGTCAGCAGGAGGAGTCGTGCTTCCTGTGTCGCCCTCTGCATAAGCGGAAACATCACCATAAGAAGTGGTTTCTGCACCACCTTCGTTACCGCCGCCATTTTCTCCGCCACCGGGTGTCTCTTCACCGCCGTCGGGATTTTCTCCGCTACCGTTGTCACCATCGCCATTGCCGCCATCGCCATTGCCATCACCGCCCGGATCTGTCGTGGTTCCTGTTGTGTATTGAAGAAGCTGTACCTCCACATTGAACTTGGTGTCAGTGCCTTTACCAAAGTCAACCCCTATAACTTTAACGACTTCGCTGACTGTTGCGTTGTTTCCGTTAACCTTAAAATATCTATCCTTACCGTCGGCAGGGTAGGTAACGCCCGTCTTCGGATTCACGGCCGTCGTTTTTACCTTATAATAATACTCTGTGCCTTCCGCGGGCGCTGCGCTTGCTCCCTTGGGAAGGGTCATGCTCAGTTTCAGCGCAATATCCGTCGCGCTTGCCAGTTTTACGACAGGAGCTACTTTTTCGGCCCATGCAGGAGCGGTGGTAGTCACCTTAACCGTTGCAACGACAGGCTTTTCCTGCGCCGTATCACTGTTGTTTTTGATCTCGATTTCTGCCGCGTCAGCCTTCGGCGCCACAGCGTTTGTAATGACAACCAGCTTATTGTCCTTGATCTCCACGCTCTTAATGGAGCCGGATGCGTCTGTCCCCGTCTTAACGGAAGCAGTCAACTCATCTTTGGAGGTCTTTTCGCTGGTTGTAAGCGTCAGCGGATAAGATGCCTCTGTGCCGATTATCTGACTGATGACACCGTTCTTTAAACCGCCCACGGTTACCTTTGTGATAACAGGCGCCACTTTAATCGTGATGGTATCTACGGGCGTTGTGTCTTCTTCCGCAGCATACAGCTTCACCTTAGCCGTCTTGCCGCCTGCTGCTGCATCTACAGCAAGTGTATATGTGCCGGTGGGTACTTCTGTTGCCCTCTCGCTTTCACCCTGTGACTCTTTATTCTGTGTGAGCGTAATGCCAGCCACCTGATCACACTCTGCTTTACCGATCTTGAAAGCGCCATTGCCGCCTTTGAGAGCGGAGAGGGTGTATTCATTTCTGGGAGCTACGGTCCAGGTTTTAGCCGGTGATTCCTTTGCTTCGCCCTGCCCTTCTGTCTTTGGCTCTACCACAGCTTTCAGATATTCTTCCGCCGCGGTTATCGTAATCGTCTGATTTGCACTCAGCGGTTCGCTGGCAGTGCTGACGTTTACAGTTGCTTTGATTTTATTTGCGATTGTTATATCCTTGTCGCCAAGGGTTACCTTGGTCAATTGACATTTTGTTTTCGCATCAATCACAGCAGTCACAACTGTGCCGCTGGGAACAGAAACCTTATTGTTATCTTTAGTAAGCTCGAGAAGCTCCGCGTTTTTAATGGTAGTGCTTCCCTTTTTCACCGTAAGTTTTGCGGTGAACATCTCGTAAGTGCTTCCTTCGCTGACAGCAAATGTGATCTGCGGCATATCCTTCAGACTTGCTTTTACAAGAATATCCGTCGTCAGGTCAGCCATAGGAATCGTATAGGTACCGTTAGCGGCAGCTACTGCGTCCTTCCACGCGGTAACGTTTGCATCTGCGCTCTTGTACTGTACTTTATCGATTTCCTTTGTCTTGGCAGCTTCTTCGCCAATCTCAACAGTCAGCGCAAGATCGCTTGCCGGATCCAATGCAAGCCCGTTTTCTGCAGTGATTGTGTCTGTGCCTGCCTTTATGGTAACGTCTTTTTCGGAACTTGCGTCTAGCTTAATCGTGTTTGTCTTTGCTTCATATACAACGGTAGAGGTAGCAACATCTGATACCTGATCTTCGCTGCCTTCTGCAGCGGCAATAATCCCAACCGCCTTGATCGTGAGTGTCTCTGCCTCGTCCTTGTCAGGCGCAGTCAGAGTCACGGCTCCACTATACGCGGTACTTTCCTTAGTAGGTGCGGAACCGTCGAGTGTATAATAGAATGAAACACCATCTACTGTTGTTATCTCAAATGTAATACCGCTTGTACGGTTCGGTACACTTGCACCATTGGTTAATGCCGCGTCACCGTTTTTCAGCGCGATTACGGGAGCATCCGGCGCTGCCAGCGCCACTTCATCTCCGTTTACGGATACAGTAGGATCAAGAGCCGGATCTTCCGGATCGACTGTGGGCTCCACAACCTCTTCCTCATCAGGCTCCTCTGCCGGATCTTCTTCTACATCCTCAGACGGATCAATAACAGGTGTATCGTTATCGTCCGGTGTTTCCTCGGAAGGATCTCCTTCCCCGGATATTTGCTCGTCCTCTGTGGTGTCAGAATCGCCGGAATTATCGGGTTCATCTGCATCCGCCACATCTTCCGATTCTGTACTCTCATCAGCGTCTTCGGAAGTGTCTTCTTCGACTACTTCTTCCTCTACGTCGGGAGTGGTCTCAGCCGTAGCTTCGATCACTTCCTCTTCCGCTGCCAGAACCGGCATTGCAGTCTGAGGTACCATTGTCAGTACCATAGCTGCTGCGAGCATGATAGAAAGTGTGCGATTAAATTTCTTTAATACTTTTTTCATGCTTGGTGTTTTCCTCCTCTTTCATAATATATTTTTAGCCTCGGCCAACGGTAACATGAATGATAGCCGCGGCCAGTTTACATGAATAAGATGGGACAGGCGGAGCCACCCATCACACCTTATCACTGACCATTTTATCCCCCGACACCTTTTTTGTCAAGTCGACCCACTCCTTCAATATTGACAAAAAAAAGGAGGCTTTTCGTCACTTTGCCTATAAAGTTCCGGTACTTTCGTTCGACATGCACCAAATGTAGTGGTTTTTGTAGCACTTATATACAATTATGTAAATCTTTGGAAAAGGTGCGCCGGTGATTGTATTGTAAAAAGAACAATTGCGGGTGTTATATAAAATGTCCGAAATAATGCAAAAGAGAACCTCTTTCAAGGTTCCCTTACCTGTTATAATTTTAATCCAAAATGTGAATTTTCTTTCCACTTTCCAAACCGACCAAAAACAATTCGAGAGTTTGCGGATTCGTATTTCTATATTGAAGATGATAATAAATTTGTTCCACAGCTTTTACAAGATCATCCTCATCCTCCGCGCGGTACCGCGCCTTCCTATCATAGCAACCGCCTGCCTGCATAAGCAGGGCTAATGCAAACTTCTCATTAATGTATAAATATTTCTCTTCCGCTCCTTCGACCAGCTGAAACGGTTTTCTCTTTAAGCACCACGAAGCCGTATATGCAATCAGCTTCACGTAATTCACCAGACTGATATCATGATAATGCTTCAACCGCGCCAAATCAACCAAAATGTCTATCAGGCAATGGTCAAATACGTCATCATTAAAGTAGACTTTTCCCTCCAGTTCATTCTCCTCATAAAATTTTTCCGCCATTTCCCGGACAAGCAGCCCTGCATTACGAATATATTCGTCTGAAAATGATTCTTTTAACGCTTCTTTCAGCGATTTAGCACGCTCTTTATCCATTGTAATCCCCCTGTTATCTTGTCGTATATTTATTCCCGAAGAAATTCTTTAGCAACTCTGCCATATCCCGCATTTCCTGACTGTCATTATCATTCTCAGCGTCCATATTTCTCCGAAACAATTCAATGTATTTTTTAATGAAGGTCCCCATCTCATCACCCATTCCAGTAAGACGGTTCATCATATTTATGTAATTATTCATCATTTCATTCGTCAGATCATATGGATAACGAAGTCTGTGATCAATCTCGCTCCATGCCTCTTCATATAACGTCCTGACCTGTATTTCAATTCCTAACCCTGTATCGGATCGAATCACATAATGGACTGACCTGTAGGCCTTTTCCTTTCTTATTTTGATCCTGCCCTCATACAAACTTGCGTCGTCTCCTTCGCGCAAATATACAAAAGGAGGCTCCCAAAGTGCATCCTTATAGTCTTTCATAATTTTCTCATGAATGCCAAGCCAGTCCTCTTTAAACAGAACCAGAATCCGAATGCCCATCAGGTCCGTAATTTTCTGTTCGTAGTTCGTTTGGGATAAAGAATCACCTTTTGCCATATACCCCGGATTTTTTCGGATGATCTTTTCGATCAAATGGCTCGTCTCCTTTACCCTGTAACCCAAAGAATGAACACCCGGGCACGTCTGCAATGCATCTGCATACAGTTTTACCGTACTCTGGTGTCCATCTCGTTTAAGCTTAAAATCCTGCGCAATCCGCTCTAATTCACTCCATGTCAGACCGGCGTTTCGAAAATGCTCAGATGATATATTAAACTCTTTACAAAAATCAGCCTGCTCTTTTTCTGTTGTCAGCATAAATAGCTACCTTTTACTTTTTAAAGCTGGTCGCTGCATCTACAAGTCCAGATCTCATAAGATCAGTAAACGACTGCAATTGCTCCTCAATAAACGCTGTCGTAAGCTCCGGGCCATTATTTGGCTGATTGTCTTTATTAAAACCATCTCTATTCAGCTTATCCATAAACCGATCCATCGCAACGCTTGCTTTCGTCATACCAATCACCCCGTTTCCCCTATTCCTCTTCCGTTAAATGTGGTGTTTTTCAAGAATATCACACTTCATATATACTGTCAACCGTTTTTCACTTTTTATCCAACTAAATTGTACCATATTTCCAAATAAATTACAATCGTTTTCTTATTTCCTCCACCGCCTTATCCAGCTGATTATCCACATCTTCATCATAGTATGCGTCGCTGTCGAACTCGCAGACCACATCCGGCTCGATGCCGACTCCGTGGATATTGTTGCCTTTCGGTGTATAGTACGCGCTGATCGTAAGTTTCAGGGCGGTGCCGTCAGTCAGAGGCAGCACCCGCTGGACGATTCCTTTCCCAAAGGTAGTCGTTCCTACCAGCGTTCCCTTATCATAGTCCTTGATCGCACCCGCCAGAATCTCTGACGCACTCGCGGAATTGCCGTTCACAAGCACCGCCAGCGGCATATCCAGCTCATGCTTGCCATCACATGTATACTCGTCCCGTTCGCCGTATTTATCCTCGGTATAAACGATCAGCCCCTTGGGCAGGATCTGTCTGGCAATATCCACCACCACATTCAGGCTGCCGCCGGGATTGCCGCGCAGGTCGAGAACCAGCCCCTTCGCACCGGATCCCTTAATTACGGCCAGTGCCTCGGTAAACTGATCGGTGGTCACATCGTCAAATTCGGAAATCTGAATATAACCGATGTCATTATCAAGCATCTCATATTTGACTGTGGGCGCCTCGATCTGCCGCCGCTCCACATCTATTTCCAGATAGTCCGTCTCACCTTCACGGTAGATGGTAAGGTGAACCTTCGTGCCCTCCTCGCCCTTTATGCGGGACACAATCTCGGAAAGCTCCATTCCCATGGTGCTCTCGCCGTCCACGAGGTAAAGCAGGTCATCCGCACGCAGTCCCGCCTCCTCCGCAGGCGTCCCTTCTATAACACCCGATATTTTACCAAGACCCGTGTTGGGATCAATCATCAGGTACGCTCCAATGCCATAATAGATACCCGCAGTCTCCTGCATCAGGTCATTCCACTCCTCCTCCGTATAATAAACGGAGTAAGGATCGCCAAGCGCATTCACCATTCCCGCATACATACCCTCCGTCATGGCGTCCACATCAATATCCGCGTCCTGGTAGTAGTATTCGTTGATTACATCCTCGATTGCCTCGAGCTTCTTCTCCGTGGTTTCGCTGACAACACCGGAAGCCGTCTTCCTTTTCGCCGGCTCCTTGGCGTCCATCGCCTCGTAAACCTTCATGCCCACAAAGACAAATCCGCAGATAAGCGTCGAAAGCGCCACGCCAAGTACCATCCCCAGAAGAAAGTTGCCGCCCTTGCCGTTATCATTTCCCGGCTGGTGAGGCTGCTGTGGAACGAAGCTGCCGTTATAACCGCCCGGACCGCCGTTATTATTATAATAGGGATTGTTCTGACGGCCATCCCCTGGGTAGGGATAGTCATTGTAATAACGATTGTTATTGTTTCTGGAATCCAAATCGGGTCATCTCCTTACTTCATACACTCATATGGTATTCGGCTTGCTTGCTTCCATGCCATTCGCAATCCGCCTCTTCGAGGCTCTTTGCTCATGTACGGCTTTCGCCGTATAGTCCGGCTCAAAATCAGCCTGATGAAAGCATGCTCTCTTCCGGCTTCCTTTCTCCCGTCCATGCCATTCGCAAATTGCCTCTTCGAGTCAATTTCGCTCATGTACGGCTTTCGCCGTATAGTCCGGCTCAAAATCAGCCTGCTGAAAGCAAGCTTTCATCATTCTGTTTTGAGGCGGACTGCATGGACTCAATGCTATTTCAGGTAGTTCCATGGGCTGACGTAGCTTCCGTTCAGGCGCACGCTGAAATGCAGATGCGGGCCGGTGGAACGGCCTGTCGATCCTACCGCCGCAATGTTCTGCCCTTTGGAAACGGTCTGCCCCTTGGAAACATACAGCGCGGAGCAGTGCATATAAATGGTATAAAGTCCGCTGCCGTGATCGATCATAATATAATTGCCCATACTGCTGCTGTAGGCCGCTGCCACCACATCACCGTCGTAAGCTGCCAGAATAGGTGTCCCCGAAGCCGCCGCCATATCCAGTCCGTTGTGGAATTGCTGATGACCGAGAATGGGATGAATACGGTTTCCATACTCATCGGAGATCCGCTTATACCCTGGGCAGGGCCACGCGAACATACCGCCGTTATAGACTCTCGCCTTTGCGTTCTCCGCCTCCAGTCTTGCCTTCTCCTCCGCCACTGCCTTTTCCAGCGCGGCGATCTCGGCGTTCTCCTGCGCAATCATGTCCTCATATTCTTTGATAGCCGCCTCTTTATTGGCGATATCGCTGCTGACGGAAACAATCTGGGCTTCTTTTTCCCCGATCAGACTGCTGACGTTGGCTTCCTCCTGCTCTACCGCCTCTTTGGCCTCGTCCAGAAGTTGTTTCTCCACCTCCAGCTCTTCCTTGCAAAGCTCCACATACTTGCGCGTCTCCACATACTCATTCAGCTTATCTCTGTCGTAGCGGGACAACGCCTCGATATAGTCGGCGCGGTTCACAATCCCCGCAATGCTGTTGGAACCGAAAAGCGTTTCCATATAGAAAGAGTCGCTGCGTTCATACATAAACTGGATGCGCTTCTTCATGGCCTCGTACTGCTGCTCCTGTCTGGCCAGCGCCTCGTCCAGATCACGCGCCGTCTCCTCAATCTCTTTCTCTTTCTCGCTGATCATTGTATTATATTTCTTTATGTTCTCCTGTATGTCAGCAAGCTGCCCATCCAACTGCTGTACAAAGGCTGTCAGGTCGCTTTTTGACTGCTCCAGCTCCTTTTTCAGCTTCTCCACGTCTGTCAGACTGCTCTTCAAGCCGGAAACCTGCTCCTTCGCCTTCTCGATCTCCCGTTCTTTCTCGCGGATGCTTTCACTGGTAACCGCCTGCACGGAAGGTCCCGGCACAGCGCAGGAAACCACGAGCGCAAGGCATAAAGTAACACCTGCTATTCTTTTAATCTTCTTCCGTATTTCTCTCTTCAAGCTATAACCCCTATATAGTCAGACTATCAGACTCTCAAGTGTCTTCTCACCGTCACGATACTTCCCAGAAAACCAATGCCCACGCCAAGTCCAAGAGATATGGGCACAAGCACATGGAAGACTTCCCCCACCGGCACGAAGCTCAACAGGGAAGAAAGCTGCGGAAAGCGGTCCGTCACATAAGACAAAACTACATTATAAATAGTATAAATAAAACCAAGCGGCATCGCTGCACCGATCAGTCCGATCATTATGCCTTCCACCACGAAAGGAGAACGGACGAAAAAGTCGGTAGCGCCGATATATTTCATAATATTGATCTCTTCCTTGCGGACAGAAATACCAATCGCCACGGTATTGCTGATTAAGAAGATGGACACCGCCAGCAGAATCGCAATGATACCCACGGAAACATAGGCAATCAGCGCGTTAATTCCGGTCAGGGTGGTTGCCACCAGCTCGGAACGGTTGACCATCCGCACGCCGTCAATGGACTCCAGATAAGTCACAAGCGCAGACTGCATGGACACATCGTTCAGATATACCTGATAGTTGGCGGAGTTTTCCAGCGGATTTTCCGTAAATCCATCGCCGTATTCGCCAAGGTATTCATCCCGGAAGCTCTCCCACGCATCCTGCGCGGAGATAAAGTCCATCTTCGCCACTTCGGGCCGCTTCGCAATCATATCTCCGATTTGCTGGATCCTGATGTCCTCTATGCCCTCATCAAAGAATACCCAGACAGAAACGCCCTCTTCCGCGTTCTTTACAATATGCTGAAAGTTTGCCAAAACGGCGTAAAAAATACCAAAAAGGAAAAGGCAGGCCGCAATGGTGGCTATGGATGCCAGCGAAAAGAGCTTATTGCGGAAAATATTGCGGAAGCCCTGCTTGAGCGTATAGAAAAATGTACTAATCCTCATCGATGTACCCTCCCTTTTCCT
>ERZ808037.1711-NODE-1711-length-13184-cov-3.710613_pt1 | contig 13184 bp, 8 predicted proteins | sample MGYA00380190_ERZ808037 | MGnify/ENA primary metagenome ERZ808037 (study PRJEB31490, sample SAMN06133399) | mouse gut metagenome | isolation source: J9 | host: mice | place: China: Chengdu | collected 2015-05 ...
AAGGATATATTGTTAATAGAAATTGCTCTGGAGGTGTTAAGAGAGAATTTTGATGACGGCGTATACAATCATACGGTCGGGTGCGCAATTTTATGTAAGAATGGTAATATCTATAAGGGCGTAAATTGTGACGGAATCCATGGTTCTTGTGCAGAATACATAACAATGGGCATTGCTGTTTCAGCAGGTGAAAGGGATTTTGATACAATAGTGGCAGTCCATGAAAAGCACTTGAACCGTGTTATCCCGCCTTGTGGGAACTGCAGGCAAATGTTATATGAATATTGCCCCGATATTAAAGTAATCGTGAACGATGAAGGCGGAAATTTGATTAAGGTCAGAGCAAAAGATTTGCTGCCATTTGCCTGACATTTGGTAATATGTTAAAACGGGAAGCGGCCTATAAAGGCGGTTCTTCGTTTTGGATATTTTGAGGAAGAGTTTTGTGAAACGGTGCAAGGCAGCGCTGATCCGGAAAGAGAGTGACAGGTGGAAACGATATGGGGGTAGTCGTATTAGCAGTGCTATTAGTTTTGATAGTAATGGGTTTTTTCGGTGGAAATATAATGATAGTAGAAATGATACATTCAGGAGAAACTTTATATTTCGATGATAATGGGTTGTTGGTTATTTTGGCAGTAGTAGGGGATTGTATCTTACTGTATTTAGCAATTGCAAAAATTAAAACCCCATTTATTTCTTCCTTGCGGTTGCTGATAAGCGGAATAAAAAACCGCAGAAAAGCAAAAAAAGAAGCGGCAAATTTAAAAAAACTTGCAGATAGAGAAAAGCATTATGTAAACAGGCTGCAAGAGCTTAGAAAGAAAGGAATTAGCAAAAGCGCCACGAAACAGGCTTTACACTTCTGCCGGCTTATGGAAACACTTGCCGGTAAAGAGCAATTACAGGACTGTTTCTGTAAAGTGAACGAAATGCAGAGCGATCTGCACGAAATAGAAGAAATTGAAAGTGAAATACTTCATATTGCAGAAAGCTATAATATTGCCGATAATACCGAAAAGTGTAACTACTATTTGAGTCTGGTCAAAGAAAATAAATCGGCGCCTGAGGTTGCTTCTGTTGAAGAAAAGTGTCTGGAATACACGATTTTGCGTGAAAAAGAAAGGAATGCCATACGGTCGTGGAGAAAGGTTCTTTTGGGAATTTTTATTTGTCTGGCTATAGGATATGCATTGTACTATACTTATAATGCTCCATATAGGGAATTGCGTTCCAGAATAAGGGATCAATCATTAACGGCAGAAATGTGTGACGAGGAAAATATGAGTAGAGCAGAGTCATATTATGTGTATCTCCATTCCTCGAAAGGATATAAATTCCTCGCCTCGGAACTGACTCAGTTACATATGGATAATGACGTGGGAAAGGCAATGTGGCTGCTGTGTATTCAGCCGGATTTTATTGACGGTTATGATGTAGGAGCATCAACGTCATTTATGGACTGGATAATAAAATATGCAAAATCCAATGGGGTTCGAAGCACAGACCAAAAGGGAGTTAATGACCGATGGTACAATGTGACTTATGAGGTGGATGGCTACCGGATCACAATCAGTTCCGATGAAGATAGAACGTCCGACATAAATGAGATACGTGATTTTTTCATTACAGACGGTGAAAACCAAAGTACAATTTGTGTCTGGAAGAGTTATAACAAAACAGATGCGCCTATTATAGAATAAATATATTATACTTTTGGACAGGGAGGGCATAGTACCTCTCTGTTTTTGGCAGTAACCATTCTTTGAAGAATTGCAGGTTTTGCGGTTTCTGTGCATAGGTTGCTGTGAACGGAGTGAACAGTAATAAAATGAGAGGATTTGAGGTGCTTTAGGATTGCAGGAGCATGACATGCGAAGCAATCTATGGTATCATAGTTAAAAGGTTTTCAATAGATAAGTTGCGGACCATGTTGCGCGAAATGTAATACGGTCAGTACGCTGGGACAATTTTTACATAAACGGGGTATGGGAGATGAAGTTTATTTACGGTACGACAAAAGGATATAGAGGGCGGTTCCTTCTTTTGCTGCTTTCCGTGCTGTTCGGTACAGTATCGGGGGCGGCGTTTCCTTATGTTACAGGGAAGATTGTGGATGAAATTTTTTATAAACAGCAGATGAAAGGGTTTCTGTTGTATTTCTTCTTGTATGCAGGTCTGTACTTTCTGAACCAATGCGGCCACGGTGTGCTGAATTATTTGTGGGCGCATCTGAAGGCTTCTTATGTAGTTGATATTCGAAAACGTTGTTTCAAACATCTGTTACAATTGAAAGCCGTTGTCTGGGCGAACATCAAGAGCGGTGATGTAATGAAGCGCATTATGGACGACACGGAGTGCTTTTTGGAATTTATACATAGGAGCCTGTTCTATGTGTTGGCTAATTTTCTGCAGCTGGCTATCGCCATAGGATATTTATTGTATACAAATCGGCTGTTAGGACTGGTAGCTATTGTGCTGACTCCCGTGATGGCATGGTCCATCCGCCATTTTGCGGCAAAGCTGAAAGAGCGTCAGCGGAATATCCGGAAGCAGAAGGGCCTGGCAGAGGCATGGATTCTGGAAATGATGACGGGAATATCCCAATGGAAGCTGCTGAATGCACAGAATAAGGTAAAGAGTGATTACGAAAATAAGACCGGAAAAGTGATAGGGGAAGAGATTGCGGCGGGCTATCAGGAATTGGCCTCCGTAAATGTAAACGAAGCCCTGACTCTGCTGGGACAGCTTTGCATCTATTGTATTGCGGCTTTCTGCATCGTCAGAAATACCATAACCGTGGGACAGTTCGTTGCCTGCGCATCCTATTTTGCCACCTGTGCGTCCTATTATAACGCCTTGGGGAAAAAGATCACGGATATCGCAGGTAATCTGGCGGGCATCGGCCGTGTGGAAGAATTATTGGAATGGGAGACGGAAGAGGACTTTCCGGGGGCGGAGGATATCGAGATCAGAAAGGGAAGTATCTGCTTTAAGGAAGTATCCTTTGGATATGACGGGCAGGCAGCCGGGATGCAGAGCATTGAAAAGCAGGGAACCGGCGTACAGAACGTTGACAGGCAAGAATCCGGCGCCGTCGGGACAGAGTGTGTCTTGAGAAAATTCAGCCTGAATATAGAGCCGGGGGAGAAGGTTGCATTTGTAGGAAGAAGCGGAGAAGGGAAGAGCACGCTTCTGCAGCTTCTCTGTCGTTTTTATGCGCCTTGGGAAGGTGAGATCCGGGTGGATGATGTGCCCCTGACAGAGTATACTTTAGCCGGTCTGCGGCGGCAGATTGCGGTGGTACAGCAGGAAAACGGCCTGTTTCACGGAAGCCTGCGGGAAAATATCATTCTGTCGGAGGACCGGAGGCAGGATGCCCTTATATGGGAAATTTTAGAGGGGCTGAAATTAAAGGAAATGGTGGAACAATGGCCGGAAGGGCTAGATACGGTGATCGGCAGCGGCAGCAGAGAAATGTCCGGCGGGCAGAAGCAGAGAATTGCCATTGCCAGATGCATCTTCAGGAAGCCGAAGATATTGCTTTTGGATGAGGCTACTTCCGCACTGGATGAGGCTACGGAGAAGGAAGTAAATGCATTTGTGTATGACAGACTTCCCGATACCACAATCCTTTCCGTGGCCCATCGTTTTTCTACGGTACTTGCGGCGGGGAAGGCAGTGGTCATGGAACAGGGAAGAGTTGCGGCGGTGGGAGAACATGACTGCCTGATGCGGGAAAATGAACTGTACAAGAACCTTTATGAGGAATATCGGCAGGCTGCGGCAGCCCATGGGGAATGCGGATGGCGGCATGACTGGAAGTCTGACGGGAAAGGAGCGGAATCATTGTATGGATAGCTGTATTTCCATGAAATCTTACAGAGGGAAAATTTTTTTATATATAGTGCTCCAATTTATAAAAGCGGGACTGCTTTTATTGCCTCCATACTGCTATCTGCTTTTTTTGAACGAGGTGATTACCAAGAAAAGGATTGGCTGGCTCTGGGGTGTAGTGGCTCTGTATGTGGCAGTATTTGCGGTGAAAGCATTAGTGTCGGTGTTGATTAAGCAGGTCTATAACAGAATATTTCCTGCAATGACACTGGAGGCGAAGAACCGTGTTCTGGAAAAATACAATGAGTTGGATGTGGAGGTACTGGCCCGGTATACGGCCGGAGAGTTAAAGGAGCGCCTGCATAAGGACACGGAGAATGCGGTATTGTATTGGGAGAAGAGGCTGGAATTGTGGGTGGCGGCAATCAGTGTGCCCGTCATGACGGGAATATTGTTTTACCTGAATTGGATTCTGGCAGCAGTCAGCTTCCTATTGCTTCCGTTATCCTTCTACATTACACGCACTATCAAAAGCAAAAGTAACCTGCAGCACGAACGCCGCAGGGAGATTTTGGGAAAATACAATGATTTCATGATCCACAATATGTTTTTCTGGAAAGAGGTAAAATCCAACTGTCAGGAGGAAAGGCAACAGCAACAGTTTGAGGGATTGTGGAAGGAACTGGGGGATGCGTTCTTGAAATCCCATATTTTCTGGTTCTTGAACAGAACTTTTCTGGCATTTAAGGATGTATTTCTGACCAAGATGGGGCTTTATCTGCTGGGAGGCATTCTGGTCATTCAGGAGATGGCTACTGTGCCCGCACTGCTGGCCTTTATGGAGTACTATGGGGATTTTGTGAACCGGCTGCTGCAGATATCGGATATTTATATGCAGCGGGGAGAGCAAGAGGCGTCTCTGAAGAGGCTGAAGGAGATTATGGAACTGCAGTCACCGGAGAGGCCGTATGGGCTGGAGCATTTTGAAAGTGTGGAGTTTTGCAATATCGGTTTTTCCTATGGGGCAGGCCGGAAAAATATTTTACGGGATTGTAATCTGAAAATAGAGCGGGGAGAAACCGTTGCGATTAAAGGGGAGAGCGGCTGCGGAAAGAGCACACTGATAAAATTGACGGCGGGCTGTCTCCTGCCGGATAGCGGAGAAATCTTGTGGAACGGTCTGCCCATGGATCGGATCCGCAGACAGGATATCTATGCAAAAGCGGGTTTTTTAATGCAGGAATCAGTTTTGTTTAATCTTACAATCCGGGAAAATCTGCTGTTTGGCAAGGCGGACGCCGGAGAAGAGGAGCTGAGGGCGGCCTGTGTCAGAGCCAATATCATGGACTTTATACGGAGCCTCGAACAAGGCTTTGAGACAGTGATCGGGGAGAACGGCATTAAACTGTCCGGCGGGCAGAAGCAGCGTCTGCTGATCGCAAGGCTGTTCTTACAGGACACGGAACTGATTGTCTTTGATGAAGCCACCTCCGCGCTGGATTACCGGAATGAGAGTGAGATCCTCAATCTGCTGCTTCAGGAAGAAACTGTAGGGAAGACCTTTATTATGGTAACTCACAGAGAAACCTCCGTGGCCCGCTGCAGCAGGGTGATAGCATGGAAGGAGATTTCCGGTGAGGAGACTGTTTCTACGGAGGGGGATCGGGTTTCTGCCGGCTGTCCGGGATAAGTGGCTCTGAGGTTTACTTCGTTCACGGCAACCTATGCGCAGAAATCGCCTCGCGGTGGCGTGGGTGTGAAAAGCAATTTTATGCAGTCTGTCTGTAAGTGGTATGTATCCTTATAATTGCATACAGTTAGTATCAATGGTATAATGGTTCTGCTGACGCAAAATTTGGCGGCTGCCGTGCTTTGCACTTAAAATCCGTTTTGCGGATTTGATTTTATTACCGAAACATATAAGGATGGGGTGTTTATGAGAAAAAGAATAGGAGGATTGCTTTCGGGCATTTTATGTGCCGCAGCGTTTATGGGATGTGGTACGGCGGAGGAAACGTATCTGGAAAGTACGGAACTCCCCAAAGTCGAGCTGGTGGTCTGGGGCGCCGAAGAAGATGAGGAACTGATGACCCGGATCATCCGGAGCTTTCAGTCAAACTATCAGGGAGAGGCGGATTTTCGGATTTCATTCGAAGTACAGGGAGAATCCCAGTGTAAAGACGCTTTGATCGGCGGATTGGAAGAAGGTGCGGATGTATTTACTTTTGCCGACGACCAGTTAAATACTCTGGCGGCAGCCGGAGCATTGGAGCCGATTGAGAATGCGGAGGAGATCAGGGACAGAAATCTTTCAAGCACGGTGGAGGCAGTCACGGTAAATAATCAACTATATGCATATCCATTGACTGCGGACAACGGATACTTCTTATATTATAACAAGCGATATATCACAGATGAACAGGCGGAGACGCTGGACGGTATACTGGAAGCCGCGGCGTCAAACGGGAAGTTATTCACCATGGACTGGTCTTCGGCTTGGTATGTGTATTCATTTTTCGGAAATACAGGGCTGCAAGTGGGACTTAACGATGACGGAATCACCAACTATTGCACATGGAACCGGACAGACGGCGATATCAGGGGCATTGATGTAGCCCGCGCAATGCTCCGGATTGCGGAAAGTCCGGGCTTTGCCAGCTGTACGGATGAAGAGTTCCTAAAAGGAGTGAAGGACGGTTCCGTGATCGCGGGTGTCAGCGGCGTATGGAATTCCGTGGCGGTAAAGGAGGTCTGGGGTGAAAATACGGGAGCTGCCAAACTGCCCACATATAGCTGCAGCGGCAGCCAGATTCAGATGGCTTCTTTCTCCGGCTGCAAACTGATCGGCGTAAATGCTTATTCCGAATATCCGGAATGGGCAGCCAGACTTGCCGAATGGATTACGGATGAAGAGAACCAGCGGCTCCGCTTCGAAATGCGGGGTCAGGGCCCTTCAAATATCGCTGTGGCGGATTCCGCAGAGATTAAGCAGTCACCGGCGATCACCGCTCTTTTGGAACAGTCCGAATTCTCTCAGCTCCAGCGGATAGGCGGCAAGTTCTGGGATCCTGTTTCGAAGTTTGCCGAAAACATGGCTGCAGGAAATCCTTCCGGACGGGATCTGCAGGATCAATTAGACGAGCTGGCAGAAGGCGTTTCTGCAAGATAGAACTATCGAAAGGATTTATGAATGGAAAATGAAGAGAAAATTTACCATACAACAACGTCTCATACTCCCCATCATCCTTTTGGGGATAGTGGCAATGATTTCAAATGCCTTGTCGGTTTTTAGCATTAACAATGTAAATTCCAATGCTTCCAAAATCGTAGATAACTATATGGTAGGTATGGAAACATTGCAGAATATCCGTTATACCACCGCAAATATCCACAAGATAGCCCTGTCCCATATCGTGGCAACGGATTATAATACCATGATTACCGTTGTGGCACAAATGAAAGAAGAAGAAAAAATATTGGAAGCATATTTAAAGGAATATGAAAATTATGTTACGGAGGACGAAGAGGAGATTTATGCGCAGCTTCTGGAAAACTATGATTCCTTTAAACATGCGTTGGTTTACCTTGTATGTGCAAGTGCGGACAGCAAGACTCAAGATGCCTATGCTTATGCCAACGGTGACGTTGCCGGTTTCGGGGCTGCCATAGCAAGCAATACCGATGAGCTGTATGAGGCGGAAAGCGCAAGGACAGCCAATGCGAGGCAGAAGCTTTCTTTCGTATACATTGTTTCATTGATTATCGCTGTTGCATCGGTTGTAACATGTCTGATATTAGTCCTTGCCGCCATCCGTATTATCAAAAAATATGTGATAACACCCATTAAGGGGTCGGTGGATACATTGCAGGAAAGCTCTAGAAAGCTGGACGGGGTGACGGCGGAAGTGCTGAAGCACACCCGCAGATCGGGAAAAAACGCCGGAAATCTTTCCGCCCTTGCAGGCTCCCTGTCCGTGGCCATTCAGAAGGTGGCAAAGAATGCGGCCAATATTAACGGCAGTGTTGCAGGCATCAAAGAAGACGTTCATGATATGGCGGAAGAATGCGGCGCCATTACGGAGTATTCGTCTGCCATGAAAATAAGGGCCAATGAGATGGAGGCAGCGGCACAGACAAACACAGAAGTCATTCAAAAGAAAACCGCCGATATCCTGAAAGTACTGGAAGAGGCTATCGAAAACAGTAAGAGTGTAGATCAGGTTACCAAACTGACAAAAGATATTGTGACGATCTCGTCTACCACCGACCTGATCGCCCTTAACGCTTCCATAGAGGCTATGCGGGCAGGTGAATCCGGGAAAGGCTTTGCTGCCGTTGCGGCAGAAATCAAATCATTAGCAAATTCCTGTAGTGAAACTGCCGGACGCATTCAGGAGGTCAATCAGATCGTCACAAATGCGGTACATAACCTGTCAAAGCATTCTCAGGATATGGCAGACTATCTGAGCGAAACTATTTTGACGGAATTCCGCGAGTTTGTCCGCTCCGGAAGGCAGTACAAAGAAGATGCCGATTATGTAAAGGAACGGATCGATGCATTTAACAGTAGAACGGACCGTCTTAGAAATTCCATGACGGAGATTGCATATTCTATTGAAAGCATTACAAAGGCAATTGACGAGGGCGCTGTCGGTATTACCGGAGCTGCGGGCAGCTCTAAGAGTCTGGTGGAAGATATGGCAGATATAACGGGCCGTATGGATACAAACAGGGAAATTGTCGAGGAACTGAAAAAACAGATGGAAGTATTCTCGAATTTCTAAAATGGCGTTTTGTAAACGCCTAAAAATATAAATAGAAAGGAAAATAAGACAATGAGGGAAGAAGTCAGGAAAAGATTGATAAGGGCGGCAAAAAAAGGCAGGAGGATCGCCATCGCGGCAGCCGCGGGAGCGGTAGCGCTGGGAAGCATCAGTTACACGCAGGCAGCAAGCGTAGAAGATGTTTTTGACGAACATTATTATGCGGATAAGTATCCGGATCTTAAGGAAGCATATGGCTATGACAGGGCGGCTTTGCTGGATCATTTCATGAGGTATGGGCTTTCAGAGGGCAGAACAATGAATGGAATGATAGACATAGTCAAGTACAGAGAGAATTATCAGGATCTTCAGAATGCGTTTGGGGATGACTGGGATGCTTATGTAACACATTATCTTTCCTATGGAGCCTTTGAGCACAGAGACAATGGCACCGACTTTGATCCTATGGATTATCTTAACAGGTACAGTGATTTGCAGGCGGCCTTTGGCACGGATGTGTTGGCGGCTTATAAGCATTATGAAGTATCCGGGAAGCAGGAAGGCAGAGAGGGCGGAGGCGAGAGTGGGCTGATTGCCGAAGAAGCGGCAGATGATAACGGTTTCGCAGAGCCTGAAATAGAGGGCTTTGAGATTCAGAGCGTAGAGGTTGTGGGTACCGGCCGCATCAGAGTCACTTTGAATCAGAAGACGGAACAGTCTTTGGCACTGGAGGCGTTCAGTATCATATGTAACAGCGGCGGCTCCGATATGACGATCCTGTCTGTGTCCACAAATGATAATAAGGTTTATGATCTGGCAACTACCTATTACAGGGATCAGGAATATGATATACAGATCACTCTTGCCGATGGTACTTCGATCTCAAAGGTCTTTGTTTATAGGACAGATTGCGCACAGATCGCGGGAATTAACGCTGTCCGCACCAGTGCTGTCGAGGCTAGAATTACCTATAATTCAAATGAACCCGGTTACTTTTACTATATTTTAAGGGAAAACGGGCAGGCTTCGGCACAGGCGGCTTCCGCAGGTGAATCAGCCGAATTCACGGAAGTCGAAATCATCAACAATGGTGTTAAGACGGAGATGAAACAGCATGAAAATGCCTTTACCGTTACCGGCCTGACCGAAGATATGCCATACACCATGTATTATGTGGCTGTCAACACGGAGGAAAAGGCGACACTGGTAAAAAGCCTTTCTATTGGAGGAGAAGTCTATGAGGAGAGTGCAGGTGCAATCAAAGGGGCTCAGGCATTCGCCGAGAAGCAGGAAAACGGCGAATTCCTGTATGGCTTTGAGATAGAGCTGGAGACTGCCACTTCAGAAAGCCTGACTTTGGAGCAGTTTGAAATAAGCTGTCCTCAAAATGAGACAACGCTTGGAGAGGTCAGGACTTCGGATAACAGGGTTTATCGTGTGTACATGCAAAGAGGAAGTATTCCTATGGGTAATAATACCTATACGATCCTTATCAACCTGAAAGACGGTACACAGTTAAAGGGTACGTGCTACCTTGATCTGCAGGCGCCCAGAGTTGATGCAAGAAGCTTTGAATGGAAGGATGCGGATACAATACAGGTGGTGGTCAACTCAGACGAAGCAGGCACCCTTTATTATATGATTCAGGACGAGGTAGAGGGTGAGGGTACGATCACTGCCAAAGATCCCGCGCAGATTTATGCCAACGGTACACAGATCTCCATAGGCTATGGTCTGAATTATATAACGGTTCAGGGCGTAAAAGAGGGACAATGGTTCTGCTTTGCGTCGGAGGATGCGCAAGGTAACAGGGAGGATTTCTACAGTTATAAGCAGATTCCTGAATTTACCGCTCCGGCGCCGGATGATACGTCACAGCCAAAGATTACAGGTGTAACGGTTCTCAAAACTTCAGGTGGCGCAAAGCTTCAGGTTGTGTTCAACCAGACCATAAATGGGAATTATAACAACGGCGAGACTCAGATCAGCGGAATCTCAGGTAAGCTGGGCTTTATTGCGGAGTATGGCTCTGAAGGGGGACTGGAGGACAATGTGCTGACGCTTACAGTGATGGATCCGTCAGTTTCCATTCCTCAGGGCAGCCATACCCTGACTATTGTATTATATAGTGGAGAGATTTTGACGTTTGAGTTTACGGCATAAGTGTGGAGGAAATCACTAAGCTCGAAAAGACCTCGCTAAGTGATTTCACGCTCTGCGGAGCAGAGCTTCTCCACACGGAAGAATCGCTGATGCGATTCTTCCGGACTTGCACCAGTTCATAAATTGTTTGTGCCGCCGATGGCGGCATGTTTGGAAGAGTGAACGGAATGAAGATTTTCTAAGGTTGGAAAGAGGGTGTGTAACTCCCCCTCTTTGTACCCAACCTAAGAAAATCTAAGTCATTCCTTGATTTGCACCAATTCATAAATTGTTTGTGCCGACTGCGTCGGCATGACGGGAAGGTTGAATAAAAATGATAAAAATTCTGATTGCAGAGGATGAGGAACCTATTGCAAATTTGATCAAAATGAATTTAAGAAGAGCGGGTTATAACTGTGTTTGGGCCGCCGACGGGGAAACAGCTGCCGATTATATGGAGACGGAGAAGCCGGATCTGGTGCTGCTGGATGTGATGCTTCCGGGTATCAACGGATATGAGTTGATGGATTATGCAAGGACGCTGGAGCTTCCGGTGATCTTCCTGACGGCTCTCGGAACTACGGAAAATAAGGTGAAGGGTTTGAAAATGGGGGCGGATGACTATCTGACCAAGCCTTTCGAGATTGTAGAGCTGCTGGCCAGAGTGGAAGCGGTTCTCCGCAGATATCATAAGACGGAAAATGTGATGGAGGTTTTTGATATTGTCATTGACACCGCTTCCAGAGCCGTCACCAGAAACGGCGAGCAGATTCCCCTTACCATGAAGGAATTTGATCTGCTGCTTTTGCTTGTCAGAAACCGAAATATTGCTCTGTATCGTGAGACAATTTACGAGACGGTCTGGGGAGGGGAATATGTGGGGCAGAGCAGGACGGTGGATCTGCATATTCAGAGATTGAAGAAAAAGCTGAATTGGGATAACGAAATTTCCGCGGTGTATAAAGTGGGGTATCGTCTGGAGGCTGAATGAGATTTTCCGATACGCTGTTTCTTACTACAACTGCATTATTGACTGCCATTTTTATGGCTTTCGGCATTTGGATGCTTTCCTCCAACTTCACACAGCTCTTAAATAAGGAGATTGAAAGAGGGAACAGCGAGAGCCGGATGTTTGTCTTTCTATTTGAGATGGGTTATCGTTCCACGGAAGAATTCGGGGAGGATTATGCGGTCAGCAGAACCTTGGACAGCATTACGCACAGTGTGGAGCGGGATGGGAGCCGTCTTTTTGTGCTGAAGGATGACGGCTCTTATTATACGGGAGAGGAATATGTGGCCGGATGGGGATTTGAGCAGGAAGTGGCCGGTTTGGTGAGTTCTTTGGAAGATGCCGGAAATACCTATGGTTATTGTGTCCGAAAATTCGAGGATGCCTATTATATGTTTATGGTTTCCGTTACCTCTGCGGCAGAGAGGCCGCTGTATCTGGGGCTGTGCCGGGAACTGACTCCGATTTATGAAGACAGGCAGAACCTTCTCCGGCAGTATAGAACGGCTCTTCTGGGACTTTTGGCGGTGGGAAGTATCGGTATCTACGGTTTGTCCAGATATATTACCAGACCCATCCGCAGTCTGGACCGTGTGGCGAAGCAGATTGCCGACGGAAGGATGGATCTGCGCTCTTATAACAAAAGCAGTGATGAGATCGGAGAGCTGGCGAGAAGCTTCAACCGCATGGCGGACAGGCTGGTGGAGCAGGCGGAGGCAAAAGCGCTGGAGGCAAAGCAGAAAGAAGATTTCACGGCGGCGTTTGCCCATGAGTTGAAGACACCTCTTACTTCCATTATCGGTTATGCGGACATGATGAATTCCATGAAGATATCGGAGGAGGAGAGGGCGGAGGCCACTTTTTATATCTATAGTCAGGGAAAACGATTGGAAAGCCTGTCCCATAAGCTGTTGGAACTGGTCAGTATGGATAAGAATCCTTTGGAACAAAGGCTGATCCAGACAAAGCATTTGGAAGAAAATATCCGGGCTACCGTCAGGCCTATTTGGATGCAGAGAAATATCCGCGGAAAGGTGGATATGGATAAGGGAACTATCCGCGGGGATATGGAGCTTTTGCTCTCGCTGCTGTATAATCTTCTGGATAATGCGGCGGAGCACACGCCGCAGGGCGGAAGAATCTCCTTTGCCGTGAAAAAGGAGGGGCGCTGTCTTACCTTTACCATCTCGGATACAGGCCCCGGATTTTCCGGGAAGGCGCTTTTACGCGGAAAGGAGCAGTTCTATATGGACGATACCGGCCGCACGGCCGCAAAAGCGCACTATGGCATGGGGCTGTATATTGTCGACACGATTGCGCGTCAGCATAACGGGGAACTGCTCCTGGAAAATGACCCGGTGTCTCACGGGGCGCGCGTGACGTTGAAGATTCCATGCAATGTCATTTAGTTAAGCCAGTACACAGTGTTTGGC
>ERZ808037.1712-NODE-1712-length-13174-cov-3.684279_pt1 | contig 13174 bp, 12 predicted proteins | sample MGYA00380190_ERZ808037 | MGnify/ENA primary metagenome ERZ808037 (study PRJEB31490, sample SAMN06133399) | mouse gut metagenome | isolation source: J9 | host: mice | place: China: Chengdu | collected 2015-05 ...
CCTGTCCTTTTTTCATCCGTTCAGTTCTCTCCCTCGTCTACGAAGAAGTCTTCCTCATCTTCTTCCTCTTCCTCGTCATCCTCCTCATCCTCGAACTCGTCTTCGAATTCGTCCTCGAAGTCGTCCAGGTAACGGGGATTCAGATAACGATAGACCGCATATGCGATACCGGCCACTGCCGCGATGGCGCCCAGCACTGCCAGCACGCATATGACCACGTTCCACTCTTTCTTCTCTTTCTCTTCTTCCTTCTTCCCCAGCAGCTCGTTCAGTCTGGCCATATCAATCAAATTCTCAAGCTTGTTCATAAAATTACCTCCGTCTTAAGATTATTTATCGTATGCAGCGTCTCCTGCCCCGAATAAAGTTATTATATCATATTCATTGGAAAAATACTACAATCTTTTCAATTTTGCAAAAGAAGCATACATGATTTTCTGTCCGGCCTTGTCGAAATTCACTGTCACCTTGTAATCCCGGGGCTCCCGGTCAATCTGGAGCACGCTCCCCTCCCCGTATTTCACATGGAGAACCCTGTCCCCCACGCCGTAGGACAGATCCGCCGGAGCCTGATGGGGCATTCCCCTGGAGATGCCAGCCAATTGGTTCAGGCTGCCGATTCCCTGGGCGATGTACGGCTTGTCAGCCTTGGCCGTGGCTCTGGGGCGGACGATTGCTTTGGGCCGATACCCTTGTCCCTCCTGGCTTGCCGCACCGGCGCTGCCCTCTGTCTGTCTTCCTTTCCCAAAGGATGTCCCCTGGTCCTGTTTTCCCAAAAATCCGTCCTCTGTTTTCCGACCCTCTGCTTTCCGGCCCTCTGTCCATCGCCTCGGCGCCGCCCTGTTGCTGTCCAGAAGCTCCACAGGAATCTCTTCCACGAAACGGCTTACCGTATTGTACTGGGTCTCCCCCCGTATCATCCGCATCTTCGCACAGGTCAGGGTCAGCTCCTTCATGGCCCTGGTGATGCCCACATAGGCAAGCCTCCTCTCCTCCTCCAGATCGGAGGGGTCATCGGAGCTGACGGACAGATAGCTGGGGAACAGCCCCTCCTCCATCCCGGCCAGATAGACATGGGGAAATTCCAGCCCCTTGGCGGAATGGAGCGTCATCAGGAGCACCCTGTCATCGTCGCTGTCCACATTGTCGATGTCCGCCACCAGGGCCACTTCCTCCAGGAACTCCGTCAGGGAGGGCTCTTCATGGCTCTGGGCATAGTTCACCGCCTTTGTGACCAGTTCGTCCACATTGGCCATCCTGTCCTCTCCGTTTTCCTCGTCATAGTCCTGAAGATATTCCGCGTACCCGATTTTCTCCACCACCTTCTGGATCAGCTCCGCGATGGAAAGTCCGGCGCGCTCTCTCCGAAGCTGGGAAATCAATGCCACAAAGGGACGTATCTTCACAGACGCCTTGCCCAGGCTCATGATCTCATCCGCCTGCTCCATGGCTTCGTAAAGGCCCATGCCCCGCATCTGTGCGTAATCCTCCAGTTTTTCCAGCGTGGCGTTGCCGATTCCTCTTCTGGGCACGTTAAGGATGCGCCGCACCGCCACTTCGTCCCGGCCGCTCTCTATGGTCTTCAAGTAGGCGAGGATGTCCTTGATCTCCATTCTGGAATAAAAGTTTGTACCTCCTACCACATTATATGGCACGCCCTCCATGATCATTCGCTCTTCCAGCAGACGGGCCTGGGCATTGGTGCGGAACAGCACCGCACAGTCCCTGTAACCGGCGTTCTGCTTCTTCACCTTGCGGACCACATCCTCCGCGATGAATTCCGCCTCCTCGTAAGCGCTGTCGAACTGCCGCAGCCGCACCTTCTCCCCCTCTTTCCGGGCCGTCCAAAGGGCCTTGGGCTTTCTGCGCGTATTGTTGGCGATCACGGCGTTGGCCGCATCCAGGATAGGCTTCGTGGAACGGTAGTTCTGCTCCAGCTTGATGGTCACCGCTTCCGGGAAATGCTCTTCGAAATCCAGGATATTGCGGATATTGGCGCCGCGGAACTTATAGATGGACTGGTCGTCATCCCCCACCACGCACAGGTTGCGGTACTTTTGCGCCAGCAGGCCCACCAGCTCGAACTGGGCGGTGTTGGTGTCCTGGTACTCGTCCACCATGATATACTGGAAGCGCTCCTGATAGGAATCCAGCACCTCCGGGCAGCTTCGGAACAGCTCCACCGTCTTCACGATGATGTCGTCGAAGTCCAGGGCGTTGTTGGCCCGCAGCGTCTCCTGATATTCCCGGTAGACTTTTGCGTAAATGGTCTTCAGATAGTCCCCCGAAGCGTCCAGCTCATACTCGCTGACTCCAATCAGCTCATCCTTGGCGGAGGAGACCGCGCCCAGCAGCGCCCGCTCCTTATACATCTTCGGATCTAAGTCCAGGCGCTTCATGACAGCTTTCATCACCGTCTTCTGGTCGTCCCCGTCGTAGATGGTGAAATTGTTGCCATAGCCGATTCTGTCGATATGGCGGCGCAGAATCCGCACACAGGCGGAGTGGAACGTGGACACCCATACCTGGTCGGCCCCCTCATTTACCAGCCTGTCCACCCGCTCCCGCATCTCCCCCGCCGCCTTGTTGGTGAAAGTGATTGCCAGGATGTTCCAGGGCATTACTCCCATTTCTTCTATCAGATAGGCAATCCGGTGCGTCAGCACCCGGGTCTTGCCGCTCCCCGCCCCGGCTATCACCAGCAGCGGGCCTTCCACCGTGGAAGCCGCCTGTCTCTGCTCTTTGTTCAACGTATCCAGTAAGCCCATTTTCCCTCCTGTTCTATATGATATACTCTCGGAATCTCCAGACCGCATATCACGCTACTTTCTGGAACTCCTCAGGGCCAATCCCCCCGCTTTACCAGGTGCCGTCCAGCTCCGATGCCTGATTCTGCTTCCTAAAATTCCGAGAGCATATTATGTTTCATTTCTCTCTTCTCGAAAAGCGTTTCCGCCAGAGAACTCTCTTCTCCCCTACTCGCGCACCGCCGATGCGCCGTTTCAGCGACATATTTCAAGTGTCTATGACGCTTATGCATCGGCGTGTGCGCAAAAAGGAACGCCGCCAAGGGCTGGCAGCGTTCCCGAAGCTTATATCCTATCGTTCTCGTTGAAGACATCTCCGCATTCCGGACAGAATTTCGGGGGATGCGCCGGGTCTTCGGGTTCCCATCCGCATTTGTCGCATCTGTACAAAGGTGCGCCCTCCGGCTTCTTGCTGCCGCAGTTGGTACAGAATTTTCCCTGGTTCACTGTCCCGCAGCTGCAGGTCCAGCCGGCATCCGAGGGCTTGGGGCTGCCGCATTCCATGCAGAACTTGCCACGGTTGTCCTTATGGCCGCATTTGCAGGTCCAGCCCAGCACCGGCGCCGCAGCGCTTCCGTTCCCACCCTGATTCCGGGCCGCCTGAGCCGCCTGGTTCTGAGCCGCGCCCATGGCGAACAGGGAATTGGCATCCATGCCGCCTGCCGCGCCCGCCATATTCATCCCGGCGAAGGCCATCATGGGACCTGTGGAAGTGTTGGAAGCAGCGGCCCGCATGGCATCCGCCTGGGCGCCCACCAAAGTAGCCGCGGCCATGTTGGGATTGCGCATGACGGCGCTGCTCTGCAGGTCGCTGATCCGCTTCGCAGTCTCCTCCGGCATGGAGGGCGGGTTCATGGTCATGCTGACCACCACGATTCCGCGGGTCTTCTGCCACTTCACGGACAGCTCGGCGTTCACCGCATCCACCAGCTCCATCACATGGCTGGGGATGTCGGACACGCGCACCCGCAGACTGCTGATCTTGCCCAGCGCGGGCTGCATGGCTGTCATCAGCTCCGCTTTCATCTGGTTCTGGATCTCGCCCCGACCGTAGGTGTCGGACACGTTCCCGCACACATTCTGATAGAAAAGCAGCGGATCCGCTATCCGGAAAGAATAGGAACCGTTGCAGCGGATGCTCACATCCATGTCCAGGCCGATATTGTCATCTATGTAGCGGAACGGAATCGGCGTGGCCGTGCCGTACAGGTTGTTCATGATTTCCTTGGTATTGAAGAAATAGACCCTCTGATCCTTGGCAGCTGAACCGCCAAAACTGAAACGCTTCCCCAGGATTTTGAACGTTTCTTTCAGGTTCTCTCCCAGATCTCCGTAGAACAGGCTGGGTTCCGTGGAATTGTCGTAGACGAACTCTCCGGCCTCCGCGCAGAATTCCGCAATGCCGCCCTGCTCTACGATCATCATGCACTGTCCCTCGTTGACAGCGATGATGGAGCCGTTGGAGATGATATTGTCCACTCCCTTATTGCTGTTACGGCCTCCGTTCGTGCGCTTCCTTCCCTTAGCCACCAAAATGTCGTTCGATAGGGAATCGCAGTAGAAATATTCCCTCCACTGATCCGCCAGCATCGAGCTGACGGCATCCTTTGCCGCTTTTATCAGTCCCATTGCATCATCCTCCGCTTCATTTTATTCATTCTCTCAGTTCATTCCCGACGATTTGGCTCTCTGCTACCTATTTTAGCAAACTTTTCACATTCTCTCAACTGCTTTTGTGAAATAATCTTTACAAATGTCCTTTTTTCGAATAAACTAATAGAGTGTATCATCATCTTATCACAAAAGGAAGTAGATTGAAATGGGTAAAAAAGCTACGAAGGCTGCTGATAATATGTACTATCAGGCACGTTCCGAAGCCGCGGAGGGAAACCCGGATTTCTCCAGCCGGGAGAAAGCTGCGGAAATCGTCGGGATAGACCGCACCAGGCTGGCACGCATCGAACTGGACACCATCTCACCGTACCCTGAGGAGGTCAAGGCCATGGCGGATGCATACAACATGCCGGAGCTGTGCAACTCCTACTGTGCCAGGGAATGTCCCATCGGGCGGAACAATGTACAGGAAGTCACCATCGACGATTTCGACAGGCTGGCTTTGAAAGTGCTGGGTTCGTTGAAAGATATCGACGCTCTGCGTGCTTCCCTGATTGCCATCTCCGAGGACGGCGTCATAGAGGAAAAGGAAAGGCCTGCTTTCCAGGCGATTCTGGACTCTCTGGAGAAGATCAGCACCAACGCAAAGGCGCTGCAGCTCTGGGCTTTGAAGAACATCCGCCTGAAATGACGAACAGGGGGGACTGCCGCTTCCCCGTTCACGCCGCAGTCCTCCCCTGTCCTTCTTTCTGTTATAGCCAGGGCACCCTCATGCCTTTCCATCCATCCTACAGTCAGTCTGCATGTCTTTTTTGTCCCTGCTGCCTCCAGCCCGTCGCTTTGGCTACTCTGTCGCTTTCTGGGCAAAATCTTTTGTCACCAGATTCTCATAAGGCACCCTCTCTGTCAGCACGCCGGAATCCTGAAGGATATTCTGGAGCAGCTCAAAGGCGTCCTGCTCGAATATCAGGTTTTCTTTCCAGGTGTCCTGTTGATAATAGCGTTCTACAATGGTAGTCAGCGTCTCCATGTCCGTCTCCGGGAACTGAGGGGAGATTGCTTTGGCAATTTCCTCCGGGGTATGGTTCTTCACATAATCCATCCCCTTCTGGAGCGCGTCTGTGAATGCCTGTACCGTATCCTGATTCTGTTCCAGATAGCTTTTCTTTGCGGAGAAGGATGTGTAGGGCACGTAGCCGGAATCCTCGCCCAGGGAAGCCACCACGTAGCCTTCGCCTTTCTGCTCCAGGGATGTGGCGTGAGGCTCGAATTCTACCGTGAAATCCCCCTGTCCCCCCGAAAAAGCCGCAGCAGTAGAGCCAAAGTCGATACTCTGGTCTATGGACACTTCCGTGGCCGGGTCGATCCCGTTCTTCCTCAGAATATACTCGAAGACCATCTCAGGCATTCCGCCGGCTCTGCCGCCCAGCACATCCTTGCCTTTAAGCATCTCCCATGAGAAATCTTCTATCGGCTCCCTGGACACCAGGAAATTGCCCGCCCGCTGGGTCAGCTGGGCGAAGTTCACCACATAGTCCTCAGTTCCTCCAGCGTAAGTATATATGGTGCTCTCGCTTCCCATGAAGCCGATGTCCGCCTCGCCGGTGAGCACCGCGGTCATGGTCTTGTCTGCGCCGAAGCCGGTCACGAGCGTCAGCTCTATTCCCGCATCTTCAAAATATCCCTCCTCGATGGCCACATACATGGGCGCATAGAAAATGGAATGCGCCACTTCATTGAGCACTACCTTGGTCTTACCGCCGTCCTTCGCGGCCTCCCCGGTGTCCCTGTCCCCGCAGCCCGTCATGGCTACCAGCGCTGTCATGACGGCCAGGCATGCTGCTGCCGCCTTCCTTATAGATAACTTCCTCATAGCTACCTCCATATGGTTTATATGGTATCTTATGAGGAAGCCCTTGTCTCTGTTCCAATTATCCGGCTTATTCTTCCGGGACTTCGTCTTTGGCTGTTCTCTTGCCTTCCTTCCCCTTTCCGGGTACGGCCAGCTCATCTATCATCTTCTCGATCATCAGTTTCTTCAGGTATACATCATAGCCCAGCAGACAGATGAAAGCGAACTTATGCAGAAAATCCGAGTCCTCTTTCGGTGCACCCGGAAAAGCGTCCTGAGCGGCCCTGAACTTCTCCACCACATCCTCCTTCATCGCCTTCAGCTGCTTTTCCTCCATGTCAAAAGCCTCTCTGTAGATATCCTCCAGATTGTAGTCCTTTCCGTTCCGGAAATAGCGCTCCGCAATGGGCCCCAGGAGCTTCTGTATGTCATTGATGGACAGGAACCCTTTATAATAATAAATGAGAACCAATAGCATCACATGCTCCTTGGAATACTTTTTCTTCACCGGAGGCGGGAGCAGGTCGTTCTTCGCATAATTGTTAATCATGGTCTTGGTCAGTATTTTGTCCTGTCCCGGATATCTGGCGGAGGACTGAAGACGGCTGTCCATGAAGGTCGTGACCTGATCCATATACAAGTCTATGTTCGGAATGTCATCCGGATTGATATGCTCTACCCTGTCCAGGCTTGCCAATATACTGTTCAATAAGTCGTCGTTGTCAATGGTCATAGCGCTTCTCCCTTTCTTCGCTGCATAAAATCGAATCGGCTGCCTCTTATTATATAGTATTCATTACTACATGACAACATTTTTCTTTCAAAAAGCAAAAAGATGATTGCGGCTTTACTTTAAAACTTTAGTATGGTAAAATGAAAAAGCGAAAAAGCAAGCGAGGTATCCAAAATGAACAAGAAAGTGAAAAGCGAAGCTGTCGATTTCCTCTTCGATGCTATCCTCTGCCTGGAAAACCGTGAGGAATGCTACAGCTTCTTTGAAGATTTATGTACAGTCAATGAACTGGTCTCCATCTCTCAGCGCTTCGAGGTTGCCGCCATGCTGAAGAACCACTGCACCTATCTGGAAATCGCCGAGAAGACCGGAGCGTCCACCGCCACCATCAGCCGCGTCAACCGGTCGTTGAATTACGGGAACGATGGCTATGAGACCGTGTTCCAGCGGATGCATAAAAAACAGGACTCCGGCAGTCCCTGACGCCTTCGCAGGGTTCAGGCTCCGGGGCATCCTGAATCCACTCCCCCGGACACCGGGCCACGCAGATGCCGTCACTCCTACATGGACCGATATCCTGGCTTGACAGTAATAGAAAGGCTGCCATATCCGGCATATCGTCTGTAGAATGTCGTGGAACCATTTCCCCACTGACCTTTCTGTGTGACAATGCTTTCTGTGGCAGCCGCTTTTTTATCCTTCCGTTCCTGTCCCGGCGCTCTCTCCGGACGATGCCTCCGCTTCCTTCAGCGCATCATCAATGGCTGACTGGGCTTCTTTCTTCACTGCCTTCAACATCTTGCTGTTGGGCTTCGGCAGCTTGCTGGCATCCTGGTTCATATTGCAGTTCCCCTGGAAGATAGCCTTCTCGTCAATCACAAGTCCGCTCGTGGTGATATCGCCGATGACCCGGGCTGTAGAGGTCAGCTCCACTTTCTCAGGCACATTCAGATTGCCGTGCACTTCACCGCCGATGATGACCCGGTTCGAATTGATGTTCCCGATGATGCAGCCGGACGCCCCCACTATCACGCAGTCCGTCACTGTCACATGGCCGTTCACCCTGCCGTCGATCCGGATGGAACCCTCGGCCTTGAAATCGCCGCCGCATTCCGCATTCATTCCGATAATAGTTGAAATCTGTGTCTCTTTCTTTCTCATTCCTAACTCCTCCGCCTTCTGTCAGCCGCTTATGGCCAGCACTTCCATTGGATCCACATATACTCCGTCCTGCATCACCTGGTACCCCAGCTTACCGTTCTCCTCCGTCATCATAAACAGCGTAGAACCCTGTGTGACCGTCTCGCCCTGCCTTACCTTCACCTCTCCCGCACATCTGTAGATAGTGGTGTAACCGTTGCCGTGGTCGACCCAGATATTGTTCCCATATTCAGCATCTTCATTGACTGCTATGACGGAGCCTTTGGCTGTGGCTACGACCATAGCGCCCTTTGTCGCCGTGATGATACAGATGGGCGAGCCGTCTGTCCCGGTAGCCTCTTCCATGCTCGTCTTTCCCGTCATAGGAAATTCCGTGGGAACGGACTGTTTCTCCAGCTGCTCAGACAGTTCGCTTTCGTTCTGCGTCTTCTGTGTGACCGTCTCGCTCAATATCCGCACCTTCTCGTTCAGCCCTTCAATCTCCGCGTTCAGACCGTCCACCTGGCCTTCCAGCCCGGCTTTCTCCTGCTCCAACCTGGCTTTCTCCTGTTCCAGGGAAAGGATTGTCTCATTCTCTATGTCCGTGCGTTCCTGGCTGTCTGCCCAGGCATCTTTCTCATAGAGAAGGAATCCAATCAACGTGCCGATGATGATGCACTGACAGATAATGATAATCTGCAGAATCCAGGGCCGGATGCGAAACTGTCTCATTTTGGCATCTGTAGCCTCGGATGTGACAATCACTACATGGTTACTCTTGCGCTTATGTCCTTTACGTCCCATAGCAGGCACCTCCGATAACCTTTTATTATTTTACCATAAACCTGGTTCCACTTCAACGATAACGACAGCTTTTTGTTATGTTTCCACAAACAAAAAAAGCCTTTTTATGCGTATAAACATAAAAGAAGGCTTGTCTTTCGTTATTTTCAACAATTTTTCTATCCGTTTCTGCATATTTCCAGCACTTTTTTCCAGGACAAGGGACCTCCGAACAAATCCAGCGCGCTTCCGACGGTGACGTTGACTCGATTTCCACCTAGCTTTCCCAGCAGCTCCAGGTCCTCGTAGCTGTGCACGCCTCCTGCGTAAGTCATGGGCATTTTGCCCCATCTTCCCAGCAAGGCGGCCAGCTCTGTCTCAATGCCGCCCGCCTTTCCCTCCACGTCCACGGCATGCACCAGGAACTCGTCACAGTAGCCGGACAGGCGTTCCAGCAGCGATTCTTCTACCCTTTCCTGTGTCAGCTTCTGCCACCTGTCAGTGACGATGAAGTATCCCCTGGCAGTCCTCCGGCAGCTTAAATCCAGCACCAGCCGTTCTTTCCCCACAGCCCTGCGCATCTGCTCCAATCTGTCGAAATGGATCCTGCCTCCCTGAAACACGTAGGAAGTGACGATGACATGGGACGCGCCCGCATCCAGGAATTCAGCCGCGTTGTCCGGCCCTATTCCGCCGCCCGCCTGCAGGCCGCCGGGATAGGCACGCAGAGCGTCAAGGGCCTGTTTTCTGGTGGCGGCATAGCGGCTGCTATCCCTTGCGTTCAGCATTATCACATGCCCGCCTCGTATGCCGGCTGCCCGGTAAAGCTCCGCGTAATAGGCAGCCGGCTGTCCGGCCACGAAGTTCTCCTCCGCTTTTTCCCCGGTGTCCCGCAGACTGCTTCCCACAATCTGCTTCACCTCTCCGTTATGGATATCGATACATGGCCTGAATTCCATCCTGGCACAATCCTTTCTCTTACAAGTTATTTCAAATAAACCTTAGAACGTCAACTGGTCCGTTTATTATTCTTACAAGTCTTTTCAAGACCATCCCATATAGTCCCTTTGTTTTTTACCAAGTTTATCCAGCCGATCCATTCCCGCATAAATCCCACAGCATTCCGTATACTATAGGCAAGTCAGCCAATCTGCGCATAAATAGCATATGCAGCAGGGTCTGATTCTAAACCCACGCCACAGACCGTGGGAGAACATCCGCTTTCAACAGACACACAAGGAGGTAGAATATGAAAAAAGGGAAAAGGTACGCAGGAGCAAAAAAGCTGTTGGCCCTGGGGCTGGTAATCGCCTATGTATGTATGGCCACCGCCTGCACCAACAATGACAAAAAGGACAACAACTCCGACAGCATGGCCGGAACCGGCACCCAGGATTCCGGCTCCGGCACCGCCGGGGACAACAACGGCTCCAATACCGGCAACAACGGCAGCAACAGCAACGGTTCCAATACCGTCAATAACAGCAACAACAATGGTTCCAACAACAACAGTGCAAACGGCACCGGAAATGGTTCCAATACCGATAACGCAAACGGCAGCGGCTCCAACTCCGCAAATGATGGCAACGTGACCGGAACCGGCGGTGCCAGCCAGGGAGACGACGATTCTCTTCTGGATGACGCCGGTAATGCCATAGACAGCGCCGTGGACGATGTCACGGATGGCATCGACAATATAACCGACGACCTCACAGGCAACGGTGGTTCGGACGCCGGCAACGGCACTGTCTCCGGCGGCACCGACACCAACAATGCTGCAGGAACTACCCGCAGCACCACAGGCTCAGGCAGAAGCAACGTAGGCAATGGGAACAACGGCATGTACGGCAACGGTACAGGCACCGTAAGATAACCGAAAAATCTCTCAGGCACCCCGGGCGCAGTCTTTTTTAGGCTCGTCCCGGGAATGTGCCTGTAATCCGGAAATACCAGCAACCGTTCCCCCAGGAACTACCATTCATCCTCTCATACCTCTTCCATGATAGTGCCGTCCCGGTACGCCTCCAGCAATTCCTCCAGATAGTAGATACGCTCCCTGATTTCTGACCCCACATCCGTATCAGCCACCAGTTTTCTGCGAGGATAGGTCTCCACATCGATGGAGTGGGAGAACAAATCGGATTCGTTCACGATGGCGGCATAGGAAGACTCAAAGGGCTCATGTGCCACCAGGCGCATCCCCCAGGAATTGCACACCAGCGTATACCCGGCGATGCCCGTCTTCCCCTGGTAAGCCTTGGAAAAGCCTCCGTCAATGATCAGCAGCCTTCCGCCGCATTTAATAGGGGACTCCCCATGAATCTGCTCCACAGGCACATGCCCGTTCACGATATGGGACTGTCTGCCGCAGAGGCCAAACTCCTTCAGGATACGGTCTACCGTTTCTTCTTTCTCCAGCAGCCGATAATAACTATTCTTCTTCTCCTCGTGGGTCTCTTTCTCTTCTATGAAATATCTCTCGAAAGTGGCCATTTTATCCTTGCCGAACACAGGAGACCCCTTCCCGGACCAGATATACCACATCATGTCCTGACCGAACAGACGATCCGCCTCTTCTCTGGCGTAATAGCCTTTCCTGGCATAAAATTCCAGAATATCATATAAAGCCTTTCCGCGGTACCGTTTTCCGCCTATTTCCACCTCAGCGAAGCTTCCGTCTTCATTCATGGGCATGCAGCCATGGTAGAGGAGATTACCGTTGTAAATCTTATACAGACCGCCTTTGGCATACAGGAAACGCACATGGCGCTGAAGTTTCTCACACTTCATGAAAGCCTGCTGCAGCCCTTTCATGACGGTCTCTTCCTCCTCGGTGAGGGCAAAGGGATCATAGGGGTCTATGGTGGGAAAGTCCTTGTCCAGCATGGCATATTCCCTGGGCGCTCCTGTGGCCGGATCGTCCATGCGGATTGTCCCTTTCTCATAATCAATCCGATCCAATAGCATACGATCTTCCATATGGAATTCCGGATGGCGCATGAGCAACTGCCCTTCCAGCTTAAACTGCAGAATGGCAATGGCTTTGTGCATCTTGGTCTCCAGGTTCAGGGCCTTACCGCCCCGGTTCTTGTTGGCCCGGATGGTGAAGACGCTGCAGTCCGTGTCCGCATAGGCATCCATGGCAAAGGTGGCAAAAGGCAGAAGATTGATTCCGTATCCGTCCTCCAGGGTATCCAGGTTCCCGTATCGGGCGGCTATCCGGATTACATTGGCGATACAGGCCATGTGCCCGCTGGCGGCCCCCATCCAGACCACGTCATGGTTCCCCCACTGCACGTCCACGGAATGATAGGCGCACAGGGTATCCATGATCACATGGGGGCCGGGGCCTCTGTCATAAATATCCCCCACGATATGAAGATGGTCGATGACCAGGCGCTGTATCAGCTGGCTCAATGCGATGATGAACTGAGGGGCCCGCCCTATCCTGATTATGGTGTGGATGATTTCGTTATAATATGCTTCCTTATCGTGGATTTCTTCCTTCTCCGTAATCAGCTCTTCTATGACATAGGCAAAATCCTTCGGCAGGGCTTTGCGGACCTTGGAGCGGGTATACTTTGACGACACGCGTTTGATAATCTGCACCAGCCTGTGGAGGGCGATTTTATACCAGTCCTCCAGATTGTCTTCTTCCCTCTCCACGATCTCCAGCTTTTCCGCCGGATAATAGATCAGCGTGGCCAGGCTTTTCTTGTCTTTGCTGCTGATTGTATTGCCGAATTCCTCATCGATTTTTTTTCGGACTGACCCGGAACCGTTCTTCAGCACATGGTTGAACTGTTCGCATTCCCCATGGATGTCCGTCAGGAAATGTTCCGTCCCTTTCGGCAGATTCATGATGGACTGCAGATTGATGATTTCCGTAGAAGCGGCTGCTATGCTTCTGTACTGCTTCGCCAGAACCCTTAAAACCTGGCCGTCCATTTCCTTCTTTTGCCTTCCCTCGTTCCCGTCTTCCTGTACTTCGTCGTTTCCGCGCCCTATGTCCCTCATACTTATCGCATTCCTCCGCTTATCGCTGCTCACCTCGCGGCATCCCCCGCATCTTATACTGCGCACCGGTTAAATTTGCGGTACACCCTGCTGCGCTTCTCTTCTCTAAAATGCTCACTGCGCCTCGTCAATCACATCGCTCATATCGTACTTCCCGGCCGGTTTCCCTGCCAGGAACTTCGCGGCCTGGATGGCACCCTTTCCAAAGACAGCCTTGGAATAGGCTCT
>ERZ808037.1713-NODE-1713-length-13173-cov-7.731445_pt1 | contig 13173 bp, 6 predicted proteins | sample MGYA00380190_ERZ808037 | MGnify/ENA primary metagenome ERZ808037 (study PRJEB31490, sample SAMN06133399) | mouse gut metagenome | isolation source: J9 | host: mice | place: China: Chengdu | collected 2015-05 ...
GCGTAAAATTTCGAGAAGAAAGTCTGGAAACCTGCATAAATACTGAGCAAACGAAAAACGAGGATTTTTTAAGGCGGACGGCTCCTAAATTGTGGCGGATGCAGATGAACCCGATAATTCCGGCGATTCTGACACCACAGAGGACGAGCAAATATCCGGGGAAGGAGATCCTTCCGAGGAAAATCCGGACGATGACAATACACCTGTTATTGATCCTGAGGAGGAGAACGACGGGACCGAAGTTCCGGATGACACGGAAGTGGAGATTCCTGTAGAGGAAGAGACAGAGATCATTGAGGATGAGGAAGAAGTTGCGGACGAGGTGGAGAAAGAAGTTCTCACCGCAACGCCCGATGCGCTGATTCCCTCCGAACTGACGATCACGGCGGTAGAGCCTGATACCTCTGAGGGCGCGGAGGCAGGTGCAACCATAGAGCTTGCATCCGCTAAGATCACTTACACCAACGGCTGCGTTTCCGGCGGCAAGATGCGTAAGGATGTGGATATCACCTTCAAGCTGGATCCCGTTGCGGGCAAAAAGTTAGGTGACATTCAGTATAAGACGAAGGGAGCAGATGCAGCGGAGTCGGCGGCAAAAACGGTTACCGCGTCAAACGGCACCTACACAATCCCTAAGTCCGATCTGATGCATGAAGTTACAGCGGCTGACGGCACTAAGGAAATGGTCAATGATGTGAATGTCACAATCATTGTAAATACCGTTGATGTGGCGTATACCCTGAAAGCTGAGAATGACAGCTCTGCTTATAAGGTATACCTTACTAAGAGTGCAGATGATAAGGTCACGGCTGATACCACCAAGGAAATCACGGCGGCAGGTCTGGCCGATAAAATCAAATTTATCGACAAAGACAAAGATGTTTCTTTCGTGGTTAAGAAAGCCACCGGTACCGAAAAGCTTAGAAGCGTATCCGTCAAGGCTGGCGAGGGTGATGCGAAGCTGCTTACCTCCGCATCCAGTACGGATGAGGCGGACGGCGCAGACCCGATCTACACCTTTAAGCCTGCAGATCTGGACGGCGCGGCACAGAACGAGGATCAGGATATCACGATTGTGGTAGAGGCTACTGATGCGGCAGCGATTACTGTCTCCGCACCGGTCAGCGATCCTGTGAGTGCAGTAACATTTGGTGAGGTGACCGATGCGGATGCGCTGTACGAGGCAGACGAGACGGTAGCCGGACACAATGGCGGCAACGCGACGGAAGGTCAGAAAGTGATCTTCACCGCGACGGCAGATGCAACCAAATATAAGGCGCTCGGTGACGGCGATGTGACTGCGACCTTCACACCGACGGGCGGAGAGGCTGCGCCTGTTCAGGTTGTGGCGGTTCCTGAGACGAAGAAGACGGTGGATGATGCAGAAAAGACAATCCCCGCGCACTACATGATCGATCTCGCCGGTCTGACCAAGGCGGGCGCGATTGCGATCACCGCGAAGACTACGCTGGACGATACGAAGGACACGGTGAAGAAGGTTGACTTTACATCCGTATCCGAAAACAGCGTGGAAGTTAAGAAAACCGGCGGCGCAGAAAATCTGGCCGGAAAGACCGAAACGACCGATAGCGCTTCTTATGGTTTCAGCGCGGCAGAAAAGCCCGGCTATGAAATCTATAAGGTAGAGGCTGTATATGATAAAGTATACAAGGGTCAGGGCGACGGCGGCGCTGATTTAGAGACTGTATCATCATATAAAGAAAATCTGTTTGTAGCGGAAAATATACTGGTTGAAGACGGCAAGTATGTGGATCAGGTGGGTAATCTGGCCAGCCTTTCCGTGACATTTGGCGGTACTGATGATGACGACATTGCCGAGGGTCAGGGCCACGCAGGCAAAGCCTGGACAACCAAAGCGGTGAAGGTCAATGTGTACGCGAAGATGACCGAAGTGATGGATGAGAAGACCGTTACCTTCAACTCCGAGTACGACTATGAAGTGACGACAGACGACAAGATCGCAGCAGGTGAGGAGGACGATGTTTATACCGTAAAACCCGGCGCCGGGTTCCTTACCTTTACGGTAGATGCGGTTACGAAACCGGTTGTCACGGCACAGACCGCCGGTGGCGCAGATATCGCAGGTGAGCCTGAGAAGACAGAGACGGGCTACAAGTATCAGATCGCAGCCGGCGCGCTGTCAGATGCGCAGGATATCACCATCACGCGTGACACCTTTAAGATTGAGGTTAACTATGACAAGACGAACGTAACTGCAGAGGTGCTTGCGGCAGGCAGTCAGGATCCAGAGGAACCCAGCGATGCGACAGACGACGCAAAAGATGTCTATAATAGCGTGCCTGCGGATTCCACCTACAGATTCATCATCGAGACAAAGAACGATACCACTAAGATCTCCAAGGTATCTTACAAGGTAGGCGAAGCTGAAGAGCAGGCTGTGACGGCCAAAGGCGGCATCTATGCATTCAACACAACCGTAACCGGCGATGTGAAAGTAACTGTCGAAACGGCAGACGAGTACGAGCTGGTTGTAAAAGAGGACGAAAATGCAGTAGCGCCCGATAGGAACAATGTTTACAATGTAGGTCACGCTTCCACAGTTACGGCCCAGCTTCTTAAGGGCGAAAGTGTGATGCCCCTGTTTAACGCAGAGGTGAAGGACGGCTCCGCTGTTGCGGCTACCGTCGCACGGATTACGGACGATGTAGTTACACTGGAGTTTGATTCCACAGAGTACAATAAGGTACTGACTGTAGAGCTGACTTTAAACGATAAGGCAAGAACCACCCGCACCTTTAAGGTAAAGACCACTGCGGCTGCGGCTGAGGTAAGCCTTACAGGCATAAAAAACAATAAGGTTGAACTTCCGGTAGATACAAAGGCGGAATATAAGATGACCGTCAAGACCGCGAATGCCGGCATGACCGGTCTTGCGGCTAAGGTAGTGCCTGCGGACGACGCAAAGAAAGCGGACGCAGCGGCGATCAAAGCGGCTCAGGATGCAGTGGCGGCAACGATCAGGGACGGCGTTCTTGTGATTACGGCGAAGCCTGCCATGACGGGCGCGGCGGATGCGGCCAAGGTTATCATCGTAGATGAGAGCGGCCTGACAGTGCCGGAGAAAGAGGCTCTCAACGTGGATCATGCGCTGAAAGGCGGCGTTGTGACGGTTACCACCAAGGATGCTACGATAGTGGGCAAGAATCCCACCGTAAAACTGGTGGCATCTACCGATCAGACAGTCAAAGTGCAGCTTGGCGTTCCCAAAGAGGTCGTAAATCCGGTCGAAGGTAAGATCTTTTATAAGGTAGAGCTTACGGTTCCCCAGAGTCCGGTATTCCCGGAGGGCGTAACCGACGCGCAGAAGGCAGCGATCACTGCTGCGCTGACAGCAGCAGCCACAGCTTGGAATAACGATAACAATAACCCGTATCAGGCGAAAGAAGCGCTTGACGCAAAAGGCGGCCTTTTAGAGATTCCGGTAATGGAGTTTACACAGGAAAATGCTGCGGCAGGGTTAGATAAGGGTGCGCTGTTAAGCGGTTTCTCCGTAAAAGCAACCTTATTACAGACGCTTGCGGCGGATGGCCATCCCAGTGCGGCGGCAACGACCATTGAGGGCGGCAGCGCAGCGCTTGAGGATATTGCAACCAAGAACCCTTACTATGAAGTGAAGCTGGGTCTTAAGAAGGGCACCACCACCCTGATCACCGGTCAGGATAAAGACGTGGTCGCAGCGACTCCCAACTTTAATAAGCTGACTTCCTACAGCAGTGTGAAGGTAGACTTCGTGAACACTTCCACCGGAGAGGTGATAAACCAGCAAAATCCTAAGGGATATGACGCTGTATATATGGGCCTGTATGCGAAGTACGACGAACTGAGCAATGCCGTGATCGTAAACGCTAAGGGCGCTTCTTACAGCAACAACGCATTGGATAAGTACAAAAATCTGGGCGTTAAGGTGACTGCTTATGCGGAGGCTTCTGCATATGGCGCGGTAGCTACCCAGAAGCTGACCGTAGTAAATGGTATTGAGATTATCAATCCTTCCGCACCGCTTGAGGTATATAAGGCGGATAACAAGCCGGCATCCTTTACCGTTACGACAGATTTAAATAATGTCAGCAGAAACAAGAAATATGCGCCGAAGGCTAAAAAACTGACTTATGAGATCGTAGCGGCAGATAGCGAAGATGCTGCAGGTTTAAGCCCTGCGCTCAAAGCGAGCGTGACCGTTGCGAAAAACGGTAAGGTAAACATCAATAAGAACTATGTCGTAGCGCCTAAGACCGCGCAGAACCAGTTTAAAGTCAAGGTAACCGCGGCTGACTATGCAGACAGTGCTGTAGAGGCGTGCACAAAGACGATTACCATCACGAGCGAAGGTCTGCAGACGGGTGAAGTTGCTGTGTTTGATGTAAGCGGCGGCGAAGGTGCAGCGAAACTTAAGGCAGCTTCCACCGGCGCGATTGAAGCAACAGTGAGAAGCGGGGAGTTTAAAGTAGCGGTACTCGCTCCCGGCGTAAAGACGACGAAAAAGACATATGACCTGACAGAGGGCTCTCTGGATATTATCAATCCTGAACTTGTGACATTCAAGTCCAGCAGCGCGAAGAGCGTGGCTGTTGACCCGGATGGCAGCTTAACGGTACTTAAGGCAGCGAACAAGGTGAAGATCACAGCAACCCCGAAGGACGGCAGCAAGCCGAAGCCGGTTCCCACGCTGACCCTTACAAAGGTTGGGCAGGTTTCCGCATCACCGCTCCTTGCGATTTCCAGATATAAAACCTCTGCTTTAGGCGGCGCAGATATGCTGCATGAGGGCGGCGCAGCAACCATCAACTACAACGGCAACAGCACCAACAATTACTTTAAGCTGGATGTTGTCAAGGCAGTTACAGAAGGCGATGCGACCACTTACGAGCCTTTCTATCTTGCTAACTACAGCATCAGCTATAAGGGTGCAAAACAGATTGGCAAGGCAGTAAACGGTCAAAATGGCGACAGCCTGACAATTGTGGCGAATGCGGCTGATGCAGTGATTACTTTAAAGGATAAGGCAAACAAGAGCGCTGCTCCTGTTGTCTACACACTGCACAACGATGACTTTGTGGCGGATAAGAACGCGAAGGCGCCCAAGATCACCACGAAGGCAAAGCTCACGCAGAATACCTGGGCAGAAAACGTATACTATACCGTAAAGGGCGGCAAGACAGATGACTTTACGGATAAGTATGTGATGCTGTCTATCGACCAGACCAAGAAGAACCCGACGGATATCGCGAATGTATTTAAGAATAATGAGGGCAGTTATCTCGATAAACCCCTCCCGATTGTGATGGGCGATGGCTTTGACCTGTATGTGAATACGTGGTGCAAGTCCGGAAATTACAATCTGGTAGCCACTGTCGGTTCCCTGGAAAACGGTGTATTTAAGCCCGAGTACAAGGACGCAAAGGTTGTGGTCAAGATTGCGAAGGCGAAAGCTGCGAACTTAAGCGCAACGGGCAACTACACGCTGGCGCTCAAGGCAGGTAACGGCGCGTATATCAAGTATAATTCCGGCAACGGATATGTAACTTTTACAAATAAGGCAGATAAAAACGGCAACTATGCAAAGAATGCGATCATCAACGGACAGGAGAACCGCTTTACCGATTATTTCGAGGTAAAGTATGACGATAATTATGACATGTATGTGGCATTAAAGGATGCGCTTCCTCTTACCGCGCCTGCTGGTGACCTGAATGCGCCTGCGCTCGATAAGATCGCGGATGATGCGAACAAGAATGATCGTATCGGCTATATCAGCATCAATAATGGTTCCAAATATATTGATGTGAAGCTGACCATTGCGATTAAGGATTACACGAAGGATAAGACCAAATATAAGGTAACGGCAACGCCCGTACTGGATGGCCCTAAGGCAGTAACTGCCCTCACGATTCTGGAGGGTAAAGCAAGGGTAGACGTGGCAGCTATCATGGCTGTGTCCACGGTTGGATTTACTCCCATCTATGATAAATACGGCGACTGCTACTTAGAGGCGGCAAACCTTCCGGCAGGAAGCCATAAGGTAGATCTGTATATCGTTCCCCGGAACGCGCCGAAGGCTTATCGGGATGCAATTGCAACCGCAACCGGCGATGCAGCAAAACGCGAGGCTTATGAGAAGTACGGTATCAAGACGAGTATCACCGTGAAAGCGGCAGACAAGACTACGGCCAAGGGCAAGGTTGCTCTGGTAAATAAGGGCAGCAACAAGTGGACCGTGGCTGATACCGATTACAATGCACCGGCAAACTGGTCAAAGTATACACCGTTTAGCTTTAAGAGCAAACTGAGTGTGGCGGAAACCACAGATATTACCATCAAGGCAAGCGTAAACGGCAAAGACGTGGATTATGTCAGCTTCGATCTGGCTGATAAGAAATATATGTCTTATGAGACCGTATCAGGTCAGAAACGCATTAATCTGCCTGCAACATACCCGATGTTCATTACGCTTGACAAGGCGAAGCTCACAGCGGCGATTGCAGCGGATGCGGCCAATACGGAGCTTATAGCTTCCAAGAAGCTTGATTGGGGCAAAACCGTCAATGTGAAGGCTGCCTTTAGCTATGGCGCAGATGGCCCGAAGGAAGATGAACTGACCTTCCAGATTAAGCTGCCCGGCGATGCAGGCGCAGCGGATCAGGCAGTCACAGAGGCGCTGAATGCGGCTGAGAAGAAATTACAGTCCGACATCGAGACATACACGAAGAAGCTTACAGACGCGAACAGATATTATGTTGACGATGATGGCAATTTATATGAGGAAGTAATCATCAGGATTAACAGCGCAGTTGAGTCTTATATCAGAAATGAAGTTAACAAAGCCATCAAGGGTGCGGCTGTTACCGTGGAGATTACGAATAACAGCGCAGGAGCGCAAGGCGCAGCGGAGGGTGAGGAAACACCTGCTCCGACGCCGACCGTGAAGATCGCCAGCGAGTGGACCGTTGTCGTTAAGACCACCGCGGCAGGCACGAAGGAGCTGTACAACCACAAGTTTGTGATTCCTGAAAAGGCAGATGTGAACAGCATTATATTGGCGATCAATAATCTGAGTCTTGGAAGCGCTGACGGCACGGATACGACCATCAAAGATGCGGAGAATAAGGTATTGCTCAAGGTGACAGCGGATACCACTGCGGCGGAATTTGCAGCGGCAGTGAGAGCGAAACTGGGAACAGCGGTTACCAGGAATCTTTCCATCACGGCAGGCAGATTCGGTAAGGTTATGAAGCCCAGCACCACGGAGAGGGGTTCTATCACCTTTAAACTGAGAGTCAGAGATCTGTCCAAGACACCGGCTGAGAATGGGTATCAGGAGTCGACAGGCGAAATCGAATATGTTCTTGCAATGTTAGACAATTTAGATGCTTGTAAGAACAAGGTTACAACCGGTCTGAACGCGGCAGCATTGACAGCGATTGTCAAGGAAGCATGGGTAGCGGCTCACACATCGGATGATGCGTTTACCGCGAAGGTAAAGGAGCTGGTATTGGCGGAAGCGAATGAGCTGATCGACAATAATCCGGCGGTTACCGTGGATGGTTTTGCGAAGGATGCAGAAGGTAAAAATGATCTCTTTACGCTGACGAAACCGACAGGCGGTGCGGCAACAGACGGAAAAATCTCCTTCACATTACATCTGAAGGATGCAGAGACACCCGAGACTGCTGAGAATAAAACGGACTTCACGCTGGAAATCAGCGAGATCACACTGAGTGCGATCGCAGAGTTCCAGACACCCGCAGAGCTTCTCACAGCGGCACAGGCAATTAACGAAATTGACTATGTGGCGGATCAGGCTGCGGCGCTTGCGGCAATCAAAGCAAAGGTGGTAGCACTGAGCAGGAACCCGGGGTATAACACGGCTTTCATAGTGGTAGAGGCGACGGATGGCGAAGCTGGAACGAAGTTTTCACCGGCAACGGACCAGGCTAACGGTTCCATCACCAATGTTATTGTCAAGGTGGGAACAGGGGATGACCAGTCGGCTACCATTGACACCGTTACGATTAAAAAGCAGGAGGCAGCACCTGAACCTCCCGCGGCTACAGAGTAATTACCCTGCGGCGGATTGACACGCAGAGATTTAAAAATCAGTAAACGAAACGCCCCGCGTCCATATGGCTGCGGGGTGTTTTGTGTGCGGAATGGCAGCAAATTTAAACTCTTTATATATTGCCTGTGGGAGGGCATTTGTGTTATAGTATGATACGTGTCATCAGGCAATCAAGGATATGGAGGTACGAGACATGGCAGAGGAACATAAGAAAGGCTTAAATGCCGGATTGGTGGGAGAGGATCTGGAAAATTGCTGCAGACAGGAAAGCGCCTGCGGGCAGTGCCAGAAAACCAACTGTATCATAGGATATGGAAAACAGTGTATCAGCGATTATAATAGAGAGCCGAAAAAACTGGTTCCGAAGGGAATGGAACATATTCCCACGACAGACTTTAAGGTGTTCGACGAGGTGGAGCTGGAAGCGGGTATCGCGCACATATTAAAGGAGTGCAAGGATTGTAAAGAGGATCACACAGACGACTGTATCATCAATGTGATACGGGGCTGCTACGAGGTCGGACTGGTGGGAGACGTACATAAGTATGAAGGCAGCGCATTACAGTATCTGATGTACCTGAAAGAAAACTTCCCGGATAAGGCGCTTCGCATTGCGGAATTTTATAACAGCTGATCTGACAGCCTCGCAGAGTGATCTGCGGGGCTTTTCCTGTTACGGGCCAATGTACATGACACTGGTGCGGGTATGAATTTTTGCGCTCCTGAATTATTTTCTTACGGATTTTGCCGTAAATGCAAAGTCCTGTGTGAACAGTAACCCGGACATCTGTGTCCCGATATGAAATACCGGCAACAGGTTGTAATTTTGGGGAAAGTACGATAAAATGATAAGAAGGCAGAAAAGGAGTCACTGATTGTTTTGGAAATACCGTATGAGATCAGAAGCGCATACCGGGAGGAGTGGGAGGACGCCATGTCGTTAGCGTGGCGGACTTTTATGAAGTTTGAGGCGGACGTCTACACGCCCGAAGGGGTCAGGAACTTCGAGAATTTTATCACGGATTCTACGCTTTACAGAATGTTTGTTATGGGCGCCTACCAGATGTTTGTGGCGCTTGACGGGAAAAGAATGGTAGGGATGCTCACCCTTCGCGACAGGGTTCATATTTCTCTGCTGTTTGTGGATGAGAGATATCACAGAAGGGGCATCGGGCGGGCGTTGATACAGTATATGTCGAATTACCTGCTGACGGAGCTGCAGGAGAGCCGTGTGACAGTGAACGCTTCCCCCTACGGCGTGGCGTTTTATCACAGGCTGGGGTTTCGGGATCTGCGGCCGCAGGAGAAAAGGGACGGCATTATCTATACGCCGATGGAGTTTGTGCTTTAACTGAGTCTGGGACGGGGGAAAGTTATGGAATATATTAAGAGCAAAGATATTTATCTGTTAATGAGGGATATTCTAAAGCTGATTAATCCCACGCTGATGGAGCATGGATCAAGGGTGGCTTACATCGTTTATAAGATGCTTCAGGAGGAAAACAGGTACGAGGAGTTTGAGCTGGCGGATATCGTTATGGTTGCGACGATGCATGATATCGGCGCGTATAAGACGGAAAAGACCAGAATCAACGATATGCTGCAGTACGAGACGAGAGACAGCATGGCGCATTCCATCTACGGCTATCTGTTCTTTAAATATCTGTCCCCGGTGCCGGATATGGCCAAGGTGCTGATGTATCATTGCAGGGATTTTGAGAAGCTGCAGACGGTTGACTACGCTTATAAGGATGTGGCGGCCTATATCAACATCGCGGAGAAGATAGACATTTACTCCAATACGATGGGGGCGCAGTTTGATCCCCGCATGTTTCAGAAACAGGCGGGCACGAAGCTTTCCGCTGCAGGGCTTGAGCGTTTTTATCAGTGCGACGCAAAATACGGCATTTTGAATAAACTCAAGGATGGCTCCTATAAGGAAGAACTGCGTGAGATCACAGAATACATGATCTTTTCCAACGAAGATAAAAAGACCTTCATGGATATGCTGATTTACTGTATGGGGTTTGCAAGAGAGAGCACGGTGCTTGATACGGTCACTACGATCTGTATCTGCGGGGAGATTTCCGCCCGTCTGTTTTTGCCGGATTCCGAGAGAGAAATGATTTATTACGCGGCGCTTCTGCGTGATCTCGGTATGCTCGGGATATCGCAGGACATTTTGCAGGCGCCCCGCAGACTGAAACCGGAGGAGATCAAGCATGTCCGCACCCATGTGCGCATTACGCAGGAGAAGCTGGAGGACAAGGTCGATGCCGAGGTGGCAGCGATTGCGCTGGCGCATCATGAGAGGGGAGACGGGAACGGCTACCCGAAACGCCTGACCGATCAGCAGATCAGTCTTCCGCAGAGTGTGCTGCAGGTGGGGGACTCAGTCAGCGCCCTTATAAACAAGAGGAGCTACAGAGAGGCGGCGTCGAAGCAGCAGGTGCTCCTCTTGCTGAATGAGGAAGTTTCCAGGAAGCGTTTCAAGAGACAGCCGGTTATGGTGCTGGCTGATTCTTATGATGAGGTGATGGCTCATGTGAAGAAGGAAACCGCCAGAATCCTGAAGATGTATCAGACGCTCAATATGCAGTATCAGCAGGTCAGCACGAAGTATAAAATTTAAACAGGTTTGTTTTTTTACATATTTTTATGTTTTTTATAGATTTTCGGGCTCTGGTGATATATAATTGTATGTAACTGAGAAATTTTTGGAGTGACGGACGTGGGTAGATTTCTGGATATGGACAGTCCTTTCATGCGGTTTTTAAACCGTGTGGCGGATCTGATGATTATGAATTTTTTAATGATGCTGTGCTGCATTCCGGTGATAACCGCGGGGGCAGCTTTTACGGCCATGCACTATGTACTGCTTAAGATTGTGCGGGGTGAAGAGGGATATCTGATCAAAGGTTTTTTTAAGTCCTTCAAGGAGAATTTCAAACAGGCGACGATCATATGGCTTATGATGCTTCTGGTGATCGTGGTTTATGCGGGCGATTCGTTTATCTTTAACTATTCGGGGCTGACTTTTCCGAAAGCGCTCGTGATTGCGGTAGTGGCGGTGGCCGTTGTGCTTGTGATGATATCGGTTTATGTGTTCCCGCTGCAGGCCAGATTTGAAAATACGGTGAAGAATACGCTCAAGAATGCGATGATACTGGCTTTTGCCAATCTGCCTAAGACTTTGCTGATGGTAGGGTGCTATATACTGCCGGTTGTGATCGCGTACTTTTCAAATTATGCGGTTTTGTTTGTTTTCCTGTTTGGTATTTCTGCGCCGGCTTACGGGGCCGCGTGGATTTATAGTGGTATTTTTAAGAAGTTGGAGCCGGAAACAGAGGAAGTCTCCGATCTGGACTTTTCTCTGAGAATTGATGAGGGGAATCAGGAAATCGATGGATAATCAAAACAGGTCTAGTGTATTACAGTGGCTCGTTCCTACTGGCATTATGATGGTGGTTGTTATTGCCATGCTGCTCAGCTTTTCAGCGAAAAGCAATAAGGAGGCGGAAGCGTCGGTTTCCAAGACGCTGATTGCTTCGACGGAGGGATACGGAGAACGATTCCTTCATGAGCTGGAAAAAGTAGGAAAAGTAGGGGAGACAGTCGGGGAAATCTTTGAGAGGACAGGGACGGAGGACGGCGGCCGGGTGACGGATGTGCTTGGGATTGCGGCGAAGTGTGCCGGTGTGGAGAAAGTCCTTTACTGCGCGGCGGACGGACAGGCGACGGATCAGACGGGCGCGTCGGTTAACATCGGGCAGGAGCCCTGGTTTGGGGAGGCGCTTGCAGGGGAATTTCCCTATGTTTATACTGAAGAAGAACAGTCCGTTATCGTGGTGAAGCGTGTGGGTCAGAACGCGGAGCAAGGCTATCTGCTGCTTTACTATCCGATGGAGCGGTTTGGCGATATGTTGCTGCAGTCGGGTTATGATTCCGCAAGCTTTCTTGTAGTGGTGGATCTGGAAGGAAATATACTGGGCGTGAGCGGCGCGGCGACGAACGCCTGCGTGCAGGGCGGAAATATTTTTTCAGGGATAGAGACAGAGAATAAAGAAAATGCCAGAACGATCCGCAATCGTCTGAGTAACAGCTCCAGAGGAAGCGTGGATATACAGACGGGCAAGCAGAGACAGGTACTGACTTCCGTGCCCCTTGGGACGAACCGCTGGAGTCTGGTCCTCGGCGTCAGTGAGGCCTATGCGGAGAGACAGGCGAACTACATCAGGAAGAACACGAGAGATATGGTTTTCGCGCTGGCACTTGTGATCGCTATATTCTTCTGCGTGGTTATGGTAATCAATATCATCGGTAAGATACGGAGCAATAACAAGAAGAAGGAGTTAGAAGACAAGGCGGATACCGATCTTCTGACCGGACTGAATAATAAACTTGCCACGGAGCGCAAGATTAAGGATTACATGGCGAAGAATCCCAATAAGCAGGGCATGATGTTCATGATTGATATCGACAATTTTAAGAAGATCAACGATACTATGGGACATGCTTTTGGCGATGAGGTGCTGCGTTCTCTTGGAATCCAGATCGGAGCGATTTTCAGAGCAAGCGATATCATAGGACGTGTGGGCGGCGATGAGTTCATGGTATTTTTAAAGGACATTGTGAATGAGGAGACTATCCTGAAAGAAGCCAGGAAGATGGAGGTTTTCTTTAAGAATTTTCAGGCCGGTGAATATGTAAAATATAAGGCCACGGCGAGTATCGGAGTGGCGGTATTTCCGCAGGAAGGCAATGATTTTGAAACGCTTTATAAAGCGGCCGATCAGGGAGTATACAAAGCGAAGAAGCGCGGAAAGAACCAGCTTGCGTTTTACAAGGACAGAGAAGCGGCGGCGCCTGCAGGAGAGAATGAAACGGCGGCGGAATAACGAAAGGAAATAACGAAAGAGACAGAGGGACGGATTCGATACCGTCCCTTTTTTGTTCTTTATAGGAAAGCGCGATAGCATAAATCATTAAAGGAGAGTGCGAAGCATTCTCTGAATCGGGCGTGCCGACGCTCGATTTTTATAATAGGAAATTGCGATGGTGTAAAACATTAAAGG
>ERZ808037.1714-NODE-1714-length-13169-cov-8.077681_pt1 | contig 13169 bp, 9 predicted proteins | sample MGYA00380190_ERZ808037 | MGnify/ENA primary metagenome ERZ808037 (study PRJEB31490, sample SAMN06133399) | mouse gut metagenome | isolation source: J9 | host: mice | place: China: Chengdu | collected 2015-05 ...
CCGGCGTAGGCGAGGGAAGCGTTGCAGGGCAGGCGGATAGCCCCCAGCAGGTGGCAGCGGCGGGCGATGTACTCCCGCGCATGGCGGTCCTTCTTGTCCATGGTGCCGCCGCCGATGCCGTTGGAGGTGACAAAGGCGATGACGCCGCCGGATCGCACCTTATCAATGGTTTTGGCGAAGAAATAGTCGTGGATCAGCAGGTTTTCCTTGTCATAGCGCCGGTCCACCAGCTTGTAGCCGCCGAAGGGGACGTTTCCAATAGCGAGATCAAAGAAGCCGTCCGGGAAGTCGCTTTTCTCAAACCCTTGGATGGAGATGTTGGCCTTGGGGTAAAGCTGCTGGGCAATGCGCCCGGTGATGCTGTCCAGCTCCACGCCGTACAGCTTGGACGCGGCCATGCTCTCCGGCAGCAGCCCGAAGAAGTTGCCGATGCCGCAGGAGGGTTCCAGGATGTTGCCGGTCTTGAAGCCCATACTTTCCACAGCCTCATAGATGGCCTTGATAATGGTGGGCCGGGTATAGTGGGCGTTGAGGGTGGAGGCCCGCGCCGAAGCGTATTCCGCCGGGGTGAGGGCCGCTTGCAGCTCCAAAAATTCCTCCGTCCAGCCCGGTTTATCCGGGTCAAAGGCATCGGACAGACCGCCCCAGCCCACATATCGGGACAAAATTTCCTGCTCGGCAGGGGTGGCGGTGCGGCCCTCCAGCTCAATGCCTTGGAGGGTATTGATGGCCTCCATATTGCGGCGGAACTTTTCCTTGGGGCCGCCCACACCCAGGTTATCATCGGTGATGCGGAAATTCCCGGTGGCCTCGCCCAGTTCCGGCTGGGCCTGTTCGGGGACTTTCAGCGTCTGCACCACAATCTCATAGGGGAGATGGTTCGGCTCCGCCGGATAGACAGCAGCCGTTTCCGTGGTATACTCCTGGGCCGGGGGCGCGTCCAGGGTGAATAGCCCCGCATTGCGTTCATCCTGGCGAAGCGCGTCCTCAAAGGTGTCCCGATTGATGATCTCATTGCTCGAAGAATATGGACCGGTGTCAATGCGGACACTGTTCTCCCCAATCCATCCAATGGTGCCGCTGATTTCGCGCTCCCCGTAGGGGAACGTCACCTTGTCCCCCACCTGATAGACGGGCCTGCCCTCCAGGTGGACGGCGGGACGCTGAACCGGCTCGTGGATAAAGCCGTCCAACTCCTGCTGCCAAAGGGCACGGAGGACGGAGGGAATCAAGGCCCAGCCCATATACCGACTTGACGCGACCATGCTGCTGTGTACGTTGATCTCCATGCCGGTGGTGGAGGTGGAATAATCCACCGTCCCGCCGGTGGCAAGCCGTATCGTTGCGGATCGGCCCGCGAACTGTTCCGCAAGACGGTTCCCGATTGGGGTATTGCCCAGGCCGGAGCGCAGCCAGGAAGCGATCCGCTCCTTGTCCCGGTCTGCCAACAGGCCGGAGGTCAGGGCCTCCCGGAAGTAGTCATGGGGACGCTCCAACCTGGCGGGCAAAAACTCCGTGATATAGCTGTTCCGGGAATCCTTCCACAGCAGGGCTTCAAAGCGTTCTATGGGTTCAGAACGGAGGATGGGATAGGCTTGGGTGGGGTCCTGGAGATCCACATCGAGCAGGCCGATGCCGTAAATCTCATAGGCGGTCTTGTCCAAATAGACGGTATCTCCCGGCTGGTAGGCCGGGGCCAGCGGGTCGCGGGCGGGCTGGGCGGAGCTGTCAGGGACAGCGTTTTGAAGCTCCTGCCATTCCCCGTCTGAAACGGTGATGTCAACCTCATGGGCGGCGTCCCCGCTTCCGATGGTGAGGGTATCGCCCTCGCGGGTGATAGGCTGGCCGGACAGATCGGGGGCCTGGGACAGCATGGGATAGGTCTCGTCAACAACTTCTTTGTGCAGCCGCAGCCGGAAGTCGGCCATGTCGAAATACAGCCGGGTAAAATCCTCCGCGCCGACAACCGCCGTTGTCCCATCCGGGAACATGATGGAAAGCGCCGCCCGTTTTACGGCTTCTTCGCCCTCCATCAAAGCGGTCTCTTTGTCGGAATTTTTACAGGCATTTTGATAGGCTTCATCAGCAAGCACCTTGTCTTTGACAATGGGCTTGTATTTCTCGTAGATCTCCCGAACGGTGGGCGCGGCGTCGGCGTCCTGCTCCGCCTCTTGTCCCGCCAGCCGCTCTACATCGGCCATGACCTGCTCTACAAAGGGGGATGGGTTGTCCCCGTTCTGCTCCAACCGTTCCCGGATGGCGGTGGGGTCAATGTCCTCAAAATTGTCCAGCTCGGCCTGGGTGAAAAATCTGTCCTCCTTCACCAGACGGGCGAGATGGCGCTGCACCTTTGTCCAGGGCAGATCGGTGGCCGCGCCCTCCACGGTGACAGGAAACGCCGGAAGGCCATCGCCGTACTCGTTTTTCAGCCATTCCGCCGTCCCCCGGTCACGGGCATGGTCGGCCATGTACTGCTGTACCCTGCGCTTGCTGTCCATATTGCCGTTCCACTTCTGGAGGGCGGCGTCAATATCTGCCGGGGTGATCTCCCTGGGCGGCACCGTGGCCGGAATGGGAGGTGCGCCGCCCGGTACATGGACAGGGGTGTCAGCTTCCTGCCTCGATGCTTCCGCCTGGGGAATGGAAGAAGGACCGGGCGCTTCCGCGCTCGGCCCCTCTTGGGCAGGAATATTCGATTCGTTTAGCTGTAGATCAGCTCCGTCAGGATGATTTCCTCCGCCTGGGCCTTGCAGTTGTTCATCAGCCCCACCCACTTCATCGGGTCGCTGGCCTTCAACTGCTCCGTCGCCCCCGCCGCTTCCGCCAGCCCCGGTATCATCTGCTCCAACCGGCTGTTGGCCGTGTCCTCGATCTCCAGCAGGTGATGGAACAGCGTCCCCTTCAGCGTCAGGCGGTTGAACAGCCCCGGACGGTGTTCCTTCAGATACGTCCAGCGCATCCTTCCGTACTTGCCCAGATCCCGGTCCGGCTGCTCCCCCAAGGTCAGGTTGGGGATCAGAACGTCCCCCATCTGCGTGTACGTCAGCTTGTTCTCCATGCTCGGCGCTCCTTTCTGCGGATTTTTCCCGCTCATATTTTTTGATGGTCACTTCGATCTGCCGCAAAACCGCCTCGCTGCCCTGGCTCACCGCCGTACCCAGCTCGGTGAGGGTGTCCGGGGTGTTGAAGTCGAACACATTCAGAAAATCCTCATGGCGGAAGTAGCTTTCCGCTTCCAGCCCGCATCGGGACAAGAGAACGTAGGTCATGCTGACAGCGGCGGCGCTTTTGAACTGCACTCCGATGTTATACGCATCATACTCCGCTAAAAAGCTGCCGTCAACGATATCGAGGATGTCCTGCTTGTGTTCATACCAATAGTCCGCCATAAACTGGACGGCGATTCTCTCCAACTGCTCCGGCAAACTGCCATCCCCGGCAGGCGCATCAAAACGCTGTGCCAATGCCGCAGACACCGCCTCCCAGTGTTCCTCCTGGTACTGCCACAGCCGGGGCCGAGTTTCCTCATCGCCGCCCGTGTCGGACACATCGAAAACGTACCGCAGGAACGGCTTGCCGCCGCTGTTGTCAATGATGGCAATACCCGTGGAACCCCGGCGCACATACCGGCGCATCCGCTCATTCCAGAAATCGTACTCGGCGCAGGCGGTGGCGTCGGGCCGCTGGGCATAGATCAGGAGCTGTTCCGGGAAGGGGTATTTATAGAGCCGCCCCGCTGTGCGGAGGAACGCCGTCCACGCCTGATGGCTGGCGGTGATCTGCCCAGCGGTATGGTCGGCCAACTGCGCATAGGCTTGGAGCTTATTCGCCATAGGCAGGGGCCTCCGTCTCAAAATCCGGGAACAGCTCCAGGGCGGCGAACTCCGCATCGCTCATGCACCCCAGCTTGGTCAGGGCGCTGTCCGTCAGCGCCCGCAGCTCGTCCTCGTCCGGCTCCAAGTAGCCCCGCATTTCGGTGAGCGCGGCGATCACGCCCGTGCGGGTGCCGGTGCCATTGTAGATGCACAGAAGGTTGGTTTCATCATGCGTGAAATTTTCCATGTCAAATCTCCATTTCCGCACCCTTTTGGGGCACTGTCTTTTTCCGCCCCGGTTGAGGCTGGTTTTTGAGCTGGGCCACCACGGATTGTTTCTGCCCCTTCTCCCGGTGTACGACACCGGCCAAGTCCGTCAGGGAGATGGCTTGTCCCGCCTTGACCTGGGCTTCCAGCTCCGCCACTGTAGGTTTGTGGGTGAGAAACTCCGGCAACTGCGCAAAGCCGAAGCTGTCGCAGTAATGACACGTTACCACACCGCCCCGGTTCAGCGCAATGATGTCGCTGACCGACATAGAGGGGTGTTGAAAATCTGCCGGGTGTTCGTTGTTGAACTGATACCAAAGCTGATCCAGAGCAGCGTCCACGCTGTCGGCAGCGGGTAAGGGGGCCGTGTAAACCAAATCATAATTGCCGCGCTCTACCGTTCGGCCCTTGGATTTCAGCCAGTCCAGGGATTCAAAGCGGATATCCCGCAGGGCATCGTCGTCTTTGACCTGATAGATGGCAAAACAGTCCGCGCTATGATCCAGGAACGCCCGCTCCCGTTCTTTCTGGTGCTGCATCCTGTCCAGCACCGCCCGCTGAAACTCCGGGCTTTGCTCCCATTCCTCGCGGGGGACGGCAAGCATCATCCCCTCCGGCAGCTCCATGATGTCATCCGGCTCAAAAACCATGGCGGGGTCTTTCCCGGCCTCCACCATGTAAACCGTCATATCCTGTTCCAGAAAGATCACCGCCTGTTCCCTGGACAGGGGCAGCAGGTCAGTGTCCTCGGTCAGTCCGTCCAATGTCAGGGAATCGTCCGGCACAGGATACTCATCCAGTGTGGTATCCGGCAATTCGTCCGGCGGAGAAATGGCTGCGGCGACCGGCGCGGGCTGTTCCTGTTCCGGCTGGACGAACTGGAACGGTTCCCCGGCAAAGAGCAGCGGCTCCACCTGTTCAAACTGCGCCAGTACGCCCACCCGCAGGGCGTCAAACTCGGCAAAGTCCTCCTGGCTCAAATCACCCTGCGCCACCAGGATGGCCTGACTGACAGAATAGCCGCCCCCGGAGATGAAATTGAACATCTTCCAGTTGTCTGAGATGTGGAGCAGGGAGTTGTCACGATTGAGGTAATGGCCCCAATGGTCGTAATTCTCCCGCTTGCCCAGGTACACCGCGTCATTTTCGTCTGTAAATGCCACTAACTGCGCGCCGTCTTTAGAGATGTAATGACTTACGGTTGCTTTCAGCACAGGGAAAAAATCGTCATAGCGCAGCACCCCGGCCTCCAGTTTTTCCAACAGGCCGTTGCAGGTGGCTTCATCACCTGTAAATATCGCCATGCCATAGGAATTACTGCCCTTTTGATAGGCAGAGAGCGCAAATTGATGTATACTGTCCTCATATTCCACGGCATATTTGTACTTTTGCTCCTGTTTCTGAACCAGCTTGTCCAACCGTTCCAGCAGCGCCCCGGCCTCCGCCGCGCCGGTGTCCTCCCGAACGAACTTCTCCAGGACCGCCCGCGCCAAAGCGGGATTCACCCGCAGGATGCGAACCTGTTCGGCTTTGATTTCTTCCCGCCCATCCGGGGGAAAATTACGATTGATCGCACCCGCCGCATACAAGCGGTCCATCAAGTCCATCATATCACCCATAAACCGCTCCGGCGTGTCCGGCAGCTCCGATGCGGACGGTGTTTCCTGCGCCGGGGCCTCCGTTGCCGCCTGCTCCGTCTGCTGGGCGGTCAGGTCGATGCCCCGCTCCTTGCAAACATCCGCAAAATGGCGGTCAATGTTGGCGATCAGGGCGCTGGCGGTTTTGCAAATGGTTTCCAGGCTGGCTTTCAGCTCCGGCAAAGACCTGTCCTTGGACCATGTGGCGATATAGCCCAGGCTGTTGGCCCCGGTCTCAATGCCGTAATACTGGCACACCGTATAGGAAACGCTCTCCGCCTCCACTTCCATCGTATTTTCATCCTTGGGCTTGGGCGGTTCTTTGGTTTCGTCCCCAGCGGCGGCGGTGAGCCGGGTATGCTCTTTGTCATGCAGCGTGGCGTGGGTGATCTCATGGACGGAAGCACACACCGTCTGCACCTGGCTCATACCCTCCCGGATAGAAATGATCTGACGGGTATAATTACACAAACCATCCAAACCGGGTCTCAGCGGTTCCATGTTGATGGGCAAGGGGGAGGTGCGCCGCAGGGCCTCCATGAACGCCTCGTACTGCTCCACATCCCCGGTCAGATTGGAAACAAGGCTGGGAAGGGGCGCTCCCTCGGTCTGGCTCACGTCAAACACCTTTACCGGCTTGAACAGCGGTATTTCAATTTCCCGTTCCTCCGTGACAGCATTCCCATCTTCGTCCAGCACCGGCGCTTTGGTGTCCGGGTCCAGCTTCATTTCCTCGATCTTCTTTTTGAACGGCGTGGGGGCGATGATGGTCAGGCCCTTCTCCCCCTGTTTCACATGACGCCCAAATTGGTTTTTCCACTTGTTATAGCCCGCCACATGGGTGGCGTTGGGCATCTGCATATGGATCAGGATGGTGTTGTTGACGGAATAGGTGTGGAACCGGGACATGGTACGCAAATACTCCGCATACCGCTCACTTTGGAACAACTCCTGTATGCTGCCCTCAATGCCCGCCACGATCTGCTTGACCTGTTCCCGGTTGCTGGGCTTTTTTTCAGCCACGATGATTTCCTCCCTTCAATTTGATAGCCCAAAACAGGGGGCCAGGGGTCCCTGCTCCGGGCTGATTTCCGCAAATAGAAGCCGCTTTTTGCCCTCCGAGGGTAAATCCCTGGCCCCACTCGTTTTCACGCCTTGAAAGCCTTGCGCCGCAACGGGTCTGCGCCCTCTATTTGCGGAAACTGAGGGCGCGTCTGCGCTTTCTCGCCGTGTCTTTTCTCCGGCGCTCCTGACGGGCACATTTGGGGCAGTATTTTAGCGCGTTGCAGGTCGCGGCGATGGGAGCGCCACAGATACGGCAGCTCTTGGAGGGCCGCACCTCCATGATTTCCCCATACAGTTCCAGGTCGGCGGGCAGGACAGCAGCTTTGAAATAGCGGCACACCAGGGCATTGGTGATGGACTGAGGGCAGACGCAGGGAGCGCCATCGTCCAGCAGGAGGCAAAAACCGCGGTCATGATTGGCACAGAGGCGGCGGATCAGCCGCTTCACCCTGCGGGTCTGTCCCTCGCTCATACGGGGCAGCTCACCCATGGTCGAACACCAGCTTATAATTGGCCCTGGCCCCATCGTCCTCCAGCACCACCGTGGCGTCATAGGTTTTCCCGGTTTTCTCCGAGAAACAGCCGGTGAGCTTTACCCGGCCCTTATTCAGCAGGGCGGCGGCAACGGTTTTGGTGAGCGTCTTTTTCTTGGCGGTGAAAAATTTGCTGTCTTTCCACAGGACAAAGCGGCACTCCCGCTTCTCGCAGAAAAAGCCCTTTTTATTTTCCACCACAGCGCCACCGCACCGGGGGCAGGGGCCAACGGCCTCCCGATCCGAGGGGAACAGGACATCCGCGCGGGGGACAGGCTGATAGGTGTTCACCAGCTCCTTCACCATGGCGGCGATGCCCTCCATGAAGTCCTCCGGGGACAGTTCCCCGCGCTCCACCTGCCCCAGCCGGTACTCCCAGTCGGCGGTGAGCAGGGGCGATTGCAGGGCTTCCGGCAGGACGGCCACCAGGGAGCTGCCCACCTGGGTGGGCAGGAGGTTGGTGATCTTCCGAGCTTTTTTCCGCTCCACCAGCCCAGTGTCCACCAGCTTTTCCAGAATGGCGGCGCGGGTGGCCGGAGTTCCAATGCCGCGCCGTTCCGCATCATCGGGCATATCCTCCGCCCCGGCACACTCCATGCTGGCAAGGATGGTGTCCTCGGTGAAGTGCTTGGGCGGGGCCGTCTGCCCCTCCTTCACCTGGACGGCCTCCACCGCCAGCGTTTGGCCCTGGGCCAGATCGTCCGGCAGGGCGGTATCGCTGGGCCGTGCGGCGCAGGCCCGCCAGCCCATAACCAGCACCGTTTTCCCCTTGGCTGTGAAGCTGTGCCCGCCGCACTCCATTGTCACGGTGGTCTCGGCGTACCGATGAGCCGGACAGACCGCCCGAACCAACCCCAGGGACACCAGCCGCAGCACTTCATGCTCCCCCATGGGCAGGGCGGAGAGGTCGGCGGTGGCGGCGTCTTTGGTGGGGACGATGGCGTGGTGGTCGCTGACTTTCCCGCTGTCGCACACCTGAGAGGACAGCACCGCCCCCGGCACCTCCACACCGCAGATTACAGCGGCGGCAGACGCCAGGGCAGGGACGCTCCCCTCCATATCGTCCGTCAGATACCGGCTGTCCGTCCGGGGATAAGTACACAGCTTCTTTTCATAGAGGGCCTGCAAATAGTCCAGCGTCTGCTGGGCGGTGTAGCCCAGGACGCGGTTGGCGTCCCGCTGGAGGGTGGTCAGGTCATAGAGGGCCGGGGGACGCTCGGTTTTCTCTTTCCGTTCCACCGCCTGGACGGTGGCGGTGCCGCCTTTGCAGGCGGCGGCGATGGCGGCGGCGTCCTCTTTGCCGCTGATCCGCTCCCCGGTGAGGGTCATGCCGCCACAGGTCAGCTCCACCGTGTAGAACGGCTCCGGCTCAAAGGCGGCGATCTCCGCCTCCCGCTGGGCGATCATCGCCAGCGTAGGAGACATGACCCGCCCGACGTTCAGCGTCCGTCCATACAGCAGGGAGAACAGCCGGGTGGCGTTGATGCCCACCAGCCAATCGGCCTTTTGGCGGCACAGCGCCGCTTGGTGCAGGCCGTCATAGTCGTGGCCGGGGCGGAGGTTGTCGAACCCCTCCCGGATGGCGCTGTCCTCCATGCTGCTGATCCACAGCCGTTTCACGGGCTTGGTGCAGCCCGCCAGATGGTAGGCCGTGCGGAAGATCAGCTCCCCCTCCCGGCCAGCGTCACAGGCGTTCACCACCTCGGACACATCCTCCCGGCGAAGCAGGGTGCGCAGAGCGTCAAACCGCTCCCGCTTGCCCCTCCCAATGGTGAAACGCCAGTTTTCCGGCAGGATAGGCAGATCCTCCCGCCTCCATTTGTCGTACTTGGGGTCATAGGCCGCAGGTTCGGCCAGCCCCGCCAGATGGCCGATGCACCAGCTCACCAGCCAGCCGTTGCCCTCCATGTGGCCCTCCTTTCGGGCCGTGGCCCCCAGTACCTGGGCGATGCCCATGGCTACGGAGGGCTTTTCCGCAATCACAAGGCGATACACAAAAATCACATCCTTTATTAAATTTGAATATCCGGCACAAAACTTTTCATTCCAGTCTCTTGGAAATACGTCCGATGTGTGTTATTCTGTCTATAGTGGAAGGTAGGTGTGCCGCTATGGGTGAATTGCTTCACGAAAATTCTTACGGCATCAAAATGATCCGCGAGGATTTCAAGAAAAGAAGCCAGGTAAAGGTGTTGCTTGAGGACGGTGCAAAACGGTATATCCATCGCATCTACCGCTTCAATAGAATTGAGGCACAGTTTGATTCTCCCTATCTCTCTTGGGCAAATCTGGACTGTTGTGGCGGTTGGGCCTACGACGAGGAATACCTTGATACCGCTGTCCAGATGGGGGCAAAGCTCTTTGCTGACAGGGCGCTTTCATTACGTGCGGCTTCCGATCAGATGGCGAAGGAAGAAGCCCTTCAACAATTCCAAGATTTTTCCGCTTCCCTTCCTAATGGTATATTTGCTGACGTAACCGGCACATTGGACGGGGATGGTATTTTGTATACCTTTATCTGCCGGGAAGGAACAATCGCTGATTATCTCGATCTGAAAGGCGTCTTTGAGTTTTATGAAAAACTTGGCGTTTTTCTTCCGCTCGCCCTTAAAGCAGAGGTCACAGAACTATGTGGGATAGAGATAAAGCGTTATGGTGGAAAGGAACCACCGTATCTTTTTTACAGAAGCAATACTGATGCTGAATTAGTCACAACAGGTCTCCTTTTGGGTTATCCGATTGAATCAACCGCAAGCATCCTTTGCGGATATTGACCCGCCTCTTTACAAAGCAAGCGACCCCAAACGGGGCCGCTTGCTTTTATTTCACTCGTCCTCTCCGTCCTCCGGCTCGTCCCCGGCGTCGCCGTACTCATCCTCGTCACCGTAATCATAATCATCCAGGTCGGCGCTGCCCTTGGTGTCCGGCTTTTTCTTCTTGAATTTCAAGAAATAGGCCGCGCCGCCCCCGGCCAGCAACGCCAGCCCCACAACGGCCAGCAGGCCGCTCCCACCGCCGGACTTCTCCGGCTCCGTGCCGGGGTCGGGCTGCTGGGATTCCACCGGGGCCGACGGCTCAGGCTCCTTGCCCACACACTCGGTCATGTTCACCGCGCACAGCGGACAGGACGTGTTCACCGCCCCGGCGTGGCATTTCTCGGTGCAGGAACAGGCGGCGGGTTCGCCCTGCTCTATCAGCGCGGCAAGGTCGGCCTCGTCCACCTTGTTCAGAAAATAGGTCTGATACTGTTCCTCCTTGCCGTTCACCGGGGCGTCGTAGTCGATCACGATGTAGAAGGTGTGCCCGTCCCGGCCCTCCACCGTAATGAACTGCTTGTGGGTGTCCTTATCGTAGAGCATATCGCGGGTGGAGAACTCGCTGCCGGGGGACAACGGCTCCCCCTGGGTGGGCGTCTGCTGGATGCCGGGGACAGGCTGGCCCGTCTGCTGGGGATCGGCGGGCGTGGTGGGCTGGGGGGAGGGGGTGCCCTGGCTCCAGTATTCCAGAACCTTATCGCTCCCGTCCTCCGGCCCGCCGCCCGCAAAGGCGGTGAGGGGCAGCGTGGTGCAGCACAGCACCGCCGCCAGCGCCATGGTCAGGAGGCGCTTACATTTCCCCATGGGCAGCGTCCTCCTGTTCCACCGGGCGGGCGGCGCGGATGAGCGCGGCAAGCTGATCCGGGTCCAGCCCAACGCCCCGAACCAGGCCGATGATGTCCAGGTTTTCCAGCTCGGTGCGCTGCTTGGTCAGCTCCGCCTGCCGCGCTTCCAGCTCGGCGATCTTGGCAGCGTTCTTCTGATATTCCGTGTTGATTTTCTTGATTTTCGGGTTCATGGTGAAAACTCCTTTCAAGGTTCCCGAAGTCTGCCAAAGCCATAAAAATGATTCTGCCAGTACGGGGTGTTGATGTTGGCGTAGGAAATGGGCGATCCGCAATGGATCATCATCCCATTGCCCACATAGATGCCCACATGGGAGGGCCTGTCGGGGTATGGCGCGTCATAGGTGCCGATGAAGAACACCAAATCGCCGGGTTTGGCGTTGGCCCTGGACACGGGGGTGCAGACATCCTCCAATCCCATCACCCCCAGCCGCCCATAGTTCCAGCCGCTGTGATTGATTACCCAGGACACATAGCCGGAACAGTCGAAGGAGGTGGAGGGATTGGTGCCGCCCCACACATAGGGGAAGCCCAAATATTTCTCCGCCTCTTTGAGCATGGCGGCGAACACTTCATCCTCCAGCGCCTCCGGCGGCACGTCGTAGTCCAGATAGTCCTCCCGCTGGGAAGCGTTTGGGTATTCGGTGACGGGGAACAGATCCGGGCGGTTGCCCAGGGTAGCCATATAGCTGGCATAAAGGTGCATCCCGTCCTCGTCCAGCACATAGACAGGCAGATGGGACAGGTCGGAGTTGACCAGCTTCACCTTGCAGATGGTGTATTCATACGGCTGATTGTTCTCGTCATAGCGGGTCTGGCGGGTCACGGTCTCGGTGAGGATATACTGCCGGTCAAAGAGCATATCCAGGGTTTCCCCCACATCCGCCAGCGTCCAGCCGCCCCGGTGATAAGCGGTCAGCAGGGAGATCAGCACATAGGGGTCGTGTCCGATCTCGTCCAGGTCGAATTGGTATTCGTCATGGCCGGGGTGCAGGGTGGCATAGTTGTCCAGCTCGTTTTTCAGCGCGGCCTCCATCCCGGCGTAAGCGGCCTCCGCCCCCAGCATATCCGCATCGGCGGAGGGATAGGTGGAACCACCCAGGCCGGACAGCACACCCTCCACCAGCGCCGTGCAGGAGGACAGCCCATTGAGGAACACGGACACCGCCAGGAACAGGGCTATCGCAGCAGCGAAGCCCTTTTTATGTTTCCAGACGAAATTGCCGTTGGCCCTGGATTTCTCCGCCGCCTGTTTTGCCGCTTTCATGGCGTTCTCCATGGTGGCGGCGACGCCCTCCCCGGAACGCACCGAGGCGGCGTACTGCTTGCGGATGGCTTGCTTCTGCCGCCACCGGGAGATGGGGTTGCTGGCAAGCTGGGGATTGTCCCGGATATGCTTCTGATAGAGGGCGTTCACATTGGCCTTGCCCAGCCGCATCCGGGCTTTTTCCGCCTCCCGGTAGGGTTTCAGCTTCTGAGCGCGGCGGGAGTGCGCCGCCAGCCGGACGCCGCCCTCGGCGGTTTCTTCCAGCCGGTGGGCGCTCTCCACACCCACATTTTCCTGTTCCGCCTCCTGGATTTTTCGGTGTGCCTGGGCGGAAACGGCGGTGAGCGGCATGGCCTTGACGGTATGCGTCAGTTTGGACACGGGGGCGGGCTTGTCCACGTCCTCAAACCGTAGGTGGGGCTTGGACTTGCCCGTGGCCGGGTCCGCCTGCTGGTATTTCACCAGTTTTTTCTTTTTGGGCACCTTGGCCTGGGCCGCGTCCGCTTTATCAGCAACCTTGTCAGCGCGACGGATATGCTCCTTCAGCCGGGGATCTCCGCGCTCGGCGTCGGTGAACTGGAGGCGTGAATTTTTAGGATGGCTCACCGCTCGGCCTCACGGGTCTTTCTCAGCAGGCCGGGATCGGGCGGCGCAGGGATCGCCGCCTTTTTCTGGGCCAACTGGCGCCGGACGGAGGGGCGTTCCCATCTGCCCCGCCCTGGCCTGTCAGCACTTTGCCGCTGGGGAGCTGTATTGTTCAAAAAACTCATGCGTTGCTATCTCCTTTCACAAATTTCAGTCCGTCCCAGGCGGCTGATAGGGAACACCGATGTAGTCCAGTACCTTCCCGCAGCCCAATTTGTTGACACAAAAATCGTGCTGCTTGGGGTGGGTCAGGGCCATACGCTGGAAGCGGTTCGGCTC
>ERZ808037.1717-NODE-1717-length-13146-cov-14.388400_pt1 | contig 13146 bp, 14 predicted proteins | sample MGYA00380190_ERZ808037 | MGnify/ENA primary metagenome ERZ808037 (study PRJEB31490, sample SAMN06133399) | mouse gut metagenome | isolation source: J9 | host: mice | place: China: Chengdu | collected 2015-05 ...
GCCTGACACGACGCAGCTCACTTCCTTTATCTATGAAACTTCCACAGCTGTGGATACCTTATTATAGCCCTTCCTCCGGCGGATTGCAAGGGGAAAATCCCGGCCTGTCACCCCAGCAGCAGGGGCTGCAGCTGCTCCCCCCGGAGGGCGGCCTCCACCGTGTCCGGCACCAGGGAGAAGTCCGCCACCAGGGAGGCGGGCTTGCCCACGCAGTCGTCCTGGCCGAAGGGGACGAAGTACACGTTTTTCCGCCCCAGCAGCGCCCCCAGGTTGGGGGCGGAGGCCCCCAGCCCGTCGTTGGTGGACACGGCGATCACCAGCGGCCTGCCGTTTCGCAGATGGGCCTTGGCGGCCATGGTGACGGAGCTGTCGGTGACGCCGTGGGCCAGCTTGGCCAGGGTGTTGCCCGTGCAGGGGCAGATCACCAGCGCGTCCAGCAGGCCCTTGGGGCCGATGGGCTCCGCCCCCGCCACGCTGTCGATCACCCGCCTGCCGCAGATGCGCTCCATCTCCCGCATAAAGTCGTGGGCCGCGCCGAAGCGGGTGTCGGTGGAGGCCACCGCCTCCGACACGATGGGGGTCACCGGCCCGAACCGGGCGGCAGTCTGTTCCAGGGCGTCCAGCGCCTTGGACATGGTACAGAAGGATCCGCAGAAGGCGAACCCCACCCTTAATTCTGTTCTATTCACAGGTCTAATTCCTCCATGATATGATATACGGTGTCCTTGATGTACCGCCCCGAGGTGACGGGGGCCACCTTCCCCGGCAGGGACAGGGCCCACACCACCCGCACCCCCAGGGTGGCGGCGGCCTCCATGTCCACCCCGCCGGGGCGGGAGGCCAGGTCGATGACCAGCGCCCCCTCCTTGAGGGCGGCCAGCTCCTCCACCCCCAGCACCGGGGCGGGCACGGTGTTGAACACCAGGTCGTAGCTGCACAGCCAGTCGGGCAGGTGATCCACCCCCTCGCTGCCCAGGCCCATGCACTCCGCGGCGGCCCGCTGCTCGTACCGCCGGGCGGACACCCACACCCGGGCGCCTAAAGAGCGCAGCCGGGGGGCCAGCGCCCGGCCCAGCCGCCCGAAGCCCACCACCAGCACCCGGGCGTCGTGGAGGGTGATGGGCAGCTCCTCCATGGCGATCTGGATGGCCCCCTCCGCCGTGGGGATGGCGTTCAGCACCGCCAGCTCCTCCCGGGCGAAGTAATCCTGGAGCAGCAGCCCCCGCTCCTTCGTCATCCGCCTCAGCCCTTCCCCCGCCATTCCGGCGCACACCAGCTGGCCGGGGCGCAGTAAGTCCAGCACCTCCTCCAGATCGTGGCTGTCCGCCGACAGCGGCGCGTTCAGCTTCCCGTCCGCCCCCGCCGCCGGCAGGGGCAGGATCACGCAGTCCGCCCGATCCGCCCCCGCCATGGACGGCTCGCACTTCATCCCCGCCCCGCGCTCCAGCGCGTAGGTATGTACGCTGTGGCCCTCGTCGGCCAGCAGCGCGGCCAGCGCCGCCTGCCGGGGGTCGCCCCCCGCCACCCAGATATTTTTTGCCCGCAGCATAAGAAACCTCCTCGGCCCTCCGGCCCTGTTTTCATCATCCCAGTGTATTCCCCCTGGGGAGGGCGGGTGACAGCGCAAACCCCGCGCAAGTTTTTCCCAAAACCGGGCATACTGATCCCACCAATACATTGGAGGGATCACCATGCCAAACGCCTATCAAAACTACCACAAGGGAAACGTGGACTTCATGGAGAGCAAAACCCGGGAAAACCTGATGCGCTCCTTCGCCGGGGAGAGCCAGGCCCGCAACCGCTACACCATGGCCGCCTCCGCCGCCCGGAAGGAGAAGCTGGAGGTGGTGGCCCGGGTGTTCGAGTTCACCGCCGACCAGGAGCGGGCCCACGCCAAGGTGTTCTACGACCTGCTGCTCCCCTCGGCGGGGAAAAACATCGCTATCGACGGCAACTACCCCATCGACCTGTCGGACAAAACGGTGGATCTGCTCAAGGCCGCCCGGCACAACGAGTACCAGGAGTTTGAGCACGACTACGCGGAATTTGCCAAAACCGCCCACAGCGAGGGCTTCGACCTCATCGGCGGCCAGTTTGAGCTCGTCGCCAAGATCGAAAAGACCCACGGCGACCGCTTCGGCCTGTTCGCCGACCTGCTGGAGCAGGGCAAGCTGTTCGGCGAGGACAACCATCAAACCGTCTGGATGTGCCTGAACTGCGGGGAGATCGTCACCTCCTCCCTGGCCCCCCAGACCTGCCCCGTCTGCCGCCACGGGCAGGACTTTTTCATCCGGTTGGACATGGCGCCCTTCGTCGGGTCGGGCTGCGCCCTCTGAGCCTCCGCTGCCCCTCCGTCTCGGCTTCGCCTCGGTCGGCGCAGAACAGGTGCCACCGGCACCTTGCGCCCCCGTCGAACCCGCCGCGCCGGGCTTCCCAGAGGCCGTCAGCGATGTCAATGAGCCCAGCGGCCTTGTAGTAAATTTCAACGCTCATAAAGCAGCATAACCGGAAATCCCGCTTTCGGCAACCAGCCGAAAGCGGGATTTCCGCATCTGTATTTGTTTTCACGGACGCATAGGTCTGTGGCGAAATCCGCTGCCCAGACACATCCGATCAATTTCTTCCTGAACGGCCGCCATTTGCTCTTTTATGTCTTTCTGCGCGTCCTCGTCATGGTTCTGCATTGCTAACAGCATCCGCATATTAAGGGAATACAGCTGTTCCTTCAGACTGTTCAGCGTCGTGCCGCGGTTGACGGAGCCTGGCTCAGTTTGATGATCTCCCATTTTATCCTCCTAATCAGGGCTGGCGCAGTAGCTTGGCGCAGTACCAGCCCTGCTTTTTCGGCTTAGTCCAGCACAATGGCATGAACCGCTTCAATCAAGTCGACCACGGCGGTACGCTCCACAAGGGATACGCTCTCGCCGTCTACCACCGCGAGGCAGCGGCTTCCATCATAGCGGTACAATTTGATTTCAACCTGGGGGAAGTTTTCCTTATCCAGGTACATCGTCAGGCTGATCTCCTCCTTCTGTGAGGGCCGCTCATTGGTAAACTCATCCGCGGCCAAGGCTTCCAGCGCAGATTGGAAATCAGCAATCTCCAGCTCCTCCTCCTGGTAGACCCAAGTGCGCTCCTCTCCATCCCGTTCGGGCATCAGCGTGTAGCCGCTCCCCTCCAAGGAAATGTCGATCTGCTGCACATGGTCGAAATCCGCCCATATCACCTCTGAATGCCGGAGGTCGTTGTAGGATGCCGCCGACAGCTTCTTGTAGCTGCTGGAGGACACCTCATAGATGATTTGGGATTCGCCGACTCTGATATACGCCGAGAGCTCCGCCTCCTCGCCGTCCTCCGCTTCTTCAGCGGCCCTCACATCCTCCGGGTCAGGACTGACATAGAGGACAAAGGTATCCGCGATCGCCTCACCATCTTCCCTTTCCGTGGTGTACTCCACGGTGACGGTCAATTCAGGCGCGTCCAGTCCGTATGCCTGCAGCTCCTCATCTGTTACGTGATACGACACATAGTTGACCGGATTCAGATCGGTGATGCTCCGCAAATAGCCGTCCACCTTGGACGTATCCAGCGGCAGAGTCTTGCCGTTGCGTTGGGTGAAATAGACATCATCGGTGTTGTAAGTGTCTGTGCTGTCCTCCTGATAGCTGATGCTGTAGGTTTCCGTACCCGTGAATTGAATTTGGGTCACATGGCTGAAGGAAGGCATCTCGTCATGATCTATCAAATCGCTGAGAACCGCGTCATACTCGTCCAGAGGGTCATGCTTGACCAGATAAACATTTCCGTCCCCGATGGAGACATACCGCTGGGAATCCATCTTACTGTAATCGCCCAGCTTGACCTCATAGGTCTGCTCCGCCGTGGACAGACTGATGGTGCAGATGGGGTCGTCCAGCCCATATTGTCCAAAGTCCTCCACGTCCTCAATGATAAAGGCCGCCCCAAAGGCCTGGAACTGCTCCAGCAGCTCATGGATTTTTTCCTCGCTCACGGGGAAATTCTCATCCTCATCATAGAGCCAGGTTTCATCTTTGTGGAAGGCCAGCGTTTCCTCGTTGTACTTCCAGGAGAGGGACTGCACCGATTCACTGGGCAGCTCCAGGATGATTTCTCCGTTTTCCTTGATCCGCTCCTGCCGCTCCTCCATTTGCATGACCGCAAAAGTGGCGATGCAGGCCACGGCCAAAATTCCCAGAAGGATATAGAGCTTTTTAGACCGGTTCATTTTGCAGCCTCCTTCTTTTCAGCACCACCCAAACGCCGATGCCCAGATACACCAGCGGGAAAATACCGATCATCAGCGCCTTCAGCAGCGAGGCGGTGGAGCTGTTGATGGTCAGATAGTTGTAGTTCAAAGATTTGCTGCGGATTGCCATAGCCTCTGTCTCCCCAATCAGCGAGGACAGGGCGTTCATTCCCAGGTTAGCGTTGGCCCCGGAGGAGGCGGCGTTATAGGCGTCCTCCAGGAATTGGGAGGAGGTAAACCAGACGATCTGGCCCTCGCCGGCGGTGTCGATGGAGACGGCCAGGGCGAAGGGGCCGTCGATGTCGCCGTCCTCTTTCTCATAGGTGTTCAGGCTGTACCCGTCCAGCTTGCTGAACGCCGTGTCGGAGGTGGTCAGCAGCTCGGTCACCCCGTCGGAATCCCCGTAAACGGTCAGGCCCAGGGAGACGGGCATGGTGGGGTGGTAGTTTTCCTCCATGAGGGGATCGGTGATGGGGGAGCTGTGCAGATCGGGCAGCGGGGCCAGTGGCCCCAGCCGGAGGAGGCCGTTGTAGCGATCCCGGTCATGTTCCACCACAATGCCCTCGTTGGCCGTCACGCCGTAGTGGGCCAGCAGACTGTAGAGGTTTTCCAGAATGCCGTCCTCCACCGGGCCGGCCGCTACAAACAGCCTGCCGCCCTGGGCGGCATAGTCAGCCAGCAGATCCGTTTCCTCTTGAGAGATATCGCTGGACGGGGCGTAGATCATCACGCAGTCGGCGTCCTCCGGGATCTCGTCCACGGTGAGAAGGGACAGGGAGTGCATCTCAATATTTTCCTTTTCGATCTGATCCTGAAAAGAGGCGGGAAGCTCCTGTTCCCCGTGGCCCTCTACAAGATAGAGCTGGGGGAAGTCCTCGCTGACCACATAGTCGATGGCGGAGGTGATGGCGCCCTCGCCGTCGAAGGAATAGGAGACGTTGTAGTAGGAGGAGAGATCCATATCCTGCAAATAGATATCGTCATAGCCGATATACCGGCTGCGATCCCCGCACTCCACGATCAGGCTGTTGTTTCGCACCGTCTCGTCCGTGTACTGCTCCGCGAAGGTGGGATAGACGTCCGGGTTCTTCTTCACCACCTGGATATGATCGGACAGGCTGTCATATTTCCCCAGCAGGTTCTCAAGCACCGCGTCCTCCTGGCCGGACTGCACCACCCAATAGATGGTTACATCCTGCTCCAGCGCGTTGACCACCACCTTGGTGTTGCTGGTGATAGAGTAGAGCTTGGAGGCGCTGATGTCGTACTTCGTCACAGTGGCGGGCAGGGCGGATGTGAAGCTGTTGGCCACAACCAGGATCGCCAACACCACCACGGAGATTGTCAGGGAGTAGGAGCCGCCGCGAAAGGCGTTTCGGCTCGACCCTCCGCCAGATGTCTGGAAGTTCCATTTTTTCATCAGTTGTACCTCCGTTTCTCCAGCGACTGGATGGACAAGAACAGGAAGAACACGATCACGCTGGCATAGTAGACAATAGAGGTCATATCAAACACCCCGTTGACGAAGCCGGTGAACCGGTCAAACAGGGATAATTTTGTCATAATACTGGGCAGCAGGCCCTCAAACACGCCGCCGTTCACAAAGCTGGTGATGGCGACGGCCGCAATCAGGACAAAGCAGACGCCATAGGCAAGCTTCTCGTTTTTCGTCAGATGCTTCATGATCGCTCCCAAGGCCAGGATGATGACGCAGAGAGCCACCACCGAACCAACGACGGTGGTAGAGACATACTCCGAAAGGCTGACGCTGAAATAGTTCAGCAGAATCGCCGCGATCCCGATCCCGGCGGCAAAGCCCTGGTTGTCGGTGAGGGAGGAGATGAACACCCCCAGGGCGATCAGCGCCGCCCCCATCAGGAAGAAGGCCAGCATGGAGCCATAGGAGGTCAGCAGGTACACATCCCCGAACCGGCTGAAAATCAGGGGGTACAGGGCGACAATGCACAGCGGGATCATGTAGACCGCCAGCAGGGCCAGATATTTGCCCACGATGACCTGGGTGGTGGTGATGGGCAGGGAGTAGAGCAGCTGATCCGTTTTCTGCTTCCGCTCCTCCGCGATGACCCGCATGGTCAGGATGGGGACGATCACCGCGAAAATGATGCTGAAATAGCTGAGGGCATACTCAAAGTTGCTCACCGCCGCCTCGATGTTGTAGAGCATGGCCCCCAGCCCCACCGCCAGGAGCAGGCCCGCCCCAAATACATAGGCGGTCATGGAGCGGAAGTAGTTTTTCAGTTCGTGCGTCAATACCGCCGTCATTCCTCTGCCACCTCACCTTCTACCAGCTCCGCCTCCGCGGCAGGGGGCTCAGGCTCCTCCTCGGCCAGCTCCAGGAAGATGTCCTCCAGATTTGCCTTCTTCACCGTCAGCTCCAGCAGTGCCATACCGCCGACGGCAAAGGCGGAAAATACAGACCGGGAGAGATCATAAACATTGCTGAGATCCGTTTTGATGCGGGCGGTCACAAGGCCGGTTCCCATTCCCTCCAGCGTCAGATCCGTGATATGGTCCATGCTTTCCAGCAGCGCCCGCACCTCCTCCTCGCCGGCGTCGGAGGTCAGAATCACCTCGTTGGGCGAGAGCAAATGCTTCTCCAAATTTTCCGGCGTATCAAATGCTGCCAGCTTTCCCTTGGCAATCATGATGATCTGATCGCAGATGGTCTGTACCTCAGAGAGGATGTGGGAGCTGAAAATGACGGTGTGGGTCTGACCCAGCTCTTTGATCAGATCCCGGATTTCGATGATCTGAATGGGATCCAGACCCACGGTGGGTTCGTCCAGGATGATGACCTCGGGATTGCCCAACAGGGCCTGGGCGATGCCCACCCGCTGCTTGTAGCCTTTAGACAGCGCGGAAATGCGGCGGTGAGCTACGTCCTCAATTCCAGTCTGCCGAATCACCTCGTCCATCTGCCGTTCCAGTCCCTCCCCCCGCAGGCCCTTGGCCTCGCCTACAAAGCGCAGATATTCCTCCGGCGTCTCGTTCAGATAGAGCGGGGGCTGCTCCGGGAGATAGCCGATGAGCTTTTTGGCCTGCTCCGGCTCCTCAAAGATGTCGTGGCCGTCAATGCGGACGCTGCCCTCCGTGGCGGACAGGCAGCCGGTCATGATATTCATGGTGGTGGACTTTCCCGCGCCGTTGGGCCCCAGGAAGCCGTAGATCTGGCCGCTGTTTACCGTAAAGCTCAGATCGGATACCGCCAGATGCTCTCCATAACGTTTGGTGAGATGGGATAGTTCAATCAAGAGTGTCCTCTCCTTCTGATTCAGAATGCGGTCATTATAGCAGGCGAACTTAACAGCAAGTTAAAAAATAAAAGCGAGCTATTGACATTTTTTCAAAAGCACGCTATCATTATAATCATCAGGAGGGATGCCCCATGGAAAAGGCCCGTGACTGTGGACTGCTGTTGAAGCAAATCCATGATGAAATGTCAAAAAACGCCAACAACGCCCTGCGGTCTCAGAACATTACCCTGGCACAGCTGGAGGTTCTGGATCTGCTGGATCAAGCGCCGGAAGGGCGGTATTCCCTGAAGGAGCTGGAGCAGCTCCTCCATGTCGCCCAGTCCACGGCGGCGGGAATCATTTCCAGGCTGGAGCAGAAGGGCTTTGTGGCGGGTTATGGGGACGCGGAGGATCGGCGAATCAAGCGGGTGCAAATCACACCAGCCGGTGTGGAGTGTGTCCGCACCGCCCTGCATCACCGGGCTGAAGCAGAGGAAGTGCTCCTCTCCAACCTGACGGAAGCCGAGCGGAACCTTTTTTATATGCTCTTAAAAAAAGTGCGGGATTCCCTGTAAAGCTGCCGCCGCTGAATTGCGGCGGCAGGCTTCTGGTCAAATAAACAGCAAGCTATTAAAACTATCCTATTGAATTAGGGAGGAATCACAATGAGCGATACCATGGAAGAATTTGAACAGGCGCCGGTTCCGAACGCGGTATTGAAAAACGCGATTCCCGCTATGGCAGCCATGCTGATGGTGCTGATCTACAATCTGGCGGATACCTTTTTTATCGGCCAGACTCACAACGACATTCTGGTGGCGGCGGTATCCCTGGCCACGCCGGTCTTTCTCATTTTCATGGCGGTGGGAACTGTGTTCGGCATCGGCGGCACCTCGGTGATCTCCCGCGCCTTTGGAGAGGGGCGGCAGGAGTACGCAAAGAAGGTGTGCGCGTTCTGTATGTGGAGCTGCGTGGCGGTGGGGGTCGTGATGTCCGCCGGATTCCTGCTCCTTCTGAATCAGATTTTGACCCTGATCGGGGCCAGCTCGGACACCTGGGAGCCGGCGAAAGCTTATTTGATCATCGTTTCCCTGGGCGGGCCTTTCGTGCTGATCTCCAACTGCTACTCCAATATCCTCCGGGCGGAGGGTCAGCCCAACAAGGCGATGGTGGGGCAGGTTTTGGGAAATCTGCTCAATGTGGTGCTGGATCCCGTTATGATCCTGACCCTTCGCTGGGGCATCGCGGGCGCGGCCATTGCCACCGTCATTGGAAATATTGCGGGCGCGGGGTACTACATCACCTATTTCCTGCGGGGCAAATCCAGTCTCAGCATTCATATCCGGGACTTCTCGCTGAAAGATAACATCTGCGCCGGCGTGCTTTCCATCGGTATTCCCGCCTCCCTGGGTTCTCTCCTGATGAGCGTGTCCCAGATCGTAGTCAACGCCCGGATGGCGGGCTACGGCGACATGGCCGTGGCCGGGATGGGGGTCGCTATGAAGGTGACCATGATCACCGGCATGATCTGCATCGGCTTCGGCCAGGGCGTTCAGCCCCTGCTGGGCTACTGCGTGGGGGCAAAGCTGTGGGCGCGATTTAAGAAGATCATGCGCTTTTCCGTTCTCTTTTCCCTGGGCCTCAGCGCCGTCATGACGGGGCTGTGCTATCTGCTTCGGGATCCCATTATCCGGGTATTTCTGACCGACGCGGCCTCCTTTGACTATGCGATCACCTTTACCAGCATCCTGCTGACCACCAGCCTCCTGTTCGGTGTGTTCTATGTGCTGACCAACGCCCTCCAGGCCATGGGGGCGGCGGTACAGGCCCTCATCATCAACCTCAGCCGCCAGGGGATCCTCTACATTCCCGCCCTGTTCCTGCTGCAAGCCGTTCTGGGGGCCAACGGGCTGGCCTGGGCCCAGCCAGCGGCGGATCTGCTGTCCACCGCTTTGGTGGCGGTGCTGTACCTGTGGACCTCCCGAACGAGGATGGCGGAACCCTCCGGAGAAAAAATTTGAGTTCTACTGGTTTCTTTTAAGTTGTTTTTGAGTTCGGCATCTATACTGACAGCAGGTTTTTCATGAGAAAGTTCTGCTGGAAGGAGGCGCCTGTGGTGCGGTTTCAAAAAATAGGGGGTTTTCTGCTGCTCCTGCTCCTGTTATCCGGCTGTAGCGGCATCGGTGCCGCGCCGCCTGCGGAAGCGGACGAAGAAGAGCTTTCCGTCGCGGCGCTGTTTCAGACGGAACGCGGAGATACGCTCCACGGCAGCGCTGTCTGTTTCTCCACGGAGACAAGCAGGGATTATTGCCAGGTGAACCATGACGGAACGGCCAGCATTTCCGGCCTGCCAAGAAGCGGGGAGCTGCTGCTGACTTTATTCGACTCGCAGCAGGAGGTACAAGGCGCTATGACGCTTTTCTTTGACCAGGGCGCCGTGATTGACGCCACTACCGGCGAGGACGGTGTGGGATACATTACAGTCAGGGAGGACACCGGCGAAGTGGCGCTGCTGTTTGTTTTGACGGAAAACGGCGCCTTACAATGTACGCTCTGGCTGGCAAAAACGCTTCCAACCAATGCGGAATTACCTCAGAAGGGAGTTTGACATGGGAGATTTTCCCCTTGCAATCACCAGCGCGGAACACGAATTTTATGGAAGCCATCTGATCCTTTTGGAGGGCGTGATCGAGGAATTTCTCTCCTGTCTCCACATGATCCGCCGGTATCAGATCGGCCAGGGCCGCCGTGACCCGGTTGCCTCTTTCCAAGCGCGGGTCAAAAGCGCGGAGAGCATGAAGGCGAAATTGGAGCGGCAAGGCCTTCCCGTCACCGTGGACAGCGCCCTTCAGGATGTGTGGGATGCCGCCGGTGTGCGTCTGGTATGTCCCTTTGTGCAGAACATCCACCAGACCGTCGGCTTGATTCGCCAGATTCCAGGGATTCAGATTTTGCGGGAGAAGGACTATATCCGCCATCCGAAACCCAACGGATACCGAAGCTATCACATGATCCTCTCCTTGCCGCTGCGCTTTCTGGAGCGTCCCACGGAGCATCCGGTCTGGTTGGAGGTTCAGTTCCGCACCATCGCCATGGACTGCTGGGCCAGCATTGAACACCAGCTGAAATATAAGCACGACATTGAAAATCAAGCGTTGATCGTCCAAGAGCTGAAGCGCTGTGCGGATGAAATCGCCTCTACGGATCTATCCCTGCAAACCATTCGGGATTTAATAGAGGGGCCGGAAAAGGAGGATGCCCTGTGCGAATTTTAGTGGCCGATGACGAGCCGGAGATGACTATGGTGCTGGAGGCCCTGCTCAAAAGGGAGCATTACTCTGTGGATGTGGTCTACAACGGGCAGGACGCGCTGGACTATGGTCTGATAGAAAATTACAACTGCATCATATTGGATATCATGATGCCAGGGTTAGACGGTATCCAGGCTTTGCAGGCCCTGCGGGCAAAAAATGTCGCCACGCCGGTGCTGCTGCTGACGGCAAAAAGCCAGGTGGAGGATCGGGTGGCGGGGCTGAACGGCGGGGCGGACGACTACCTGCCCAAGCCCTTTGACAACCGGGAATTTATCGCCAGGGTAAGGGCCCTGACCCGCCGGGGCGGAGCGTATACCCCCAATGTTCTCACCGCCGGTAATGTGACCCTGGACTGCTCTACGTTTGAGTTAAAATGCGGCTCCTCCTGTATCCGGCTGGGCAATCGGGAGTTTCAGATGCTGGAGCTGCTCATGCGGCAGGAGGGGCGGCTGATCTCCACAGAGCAGTTCATGGAGCATATCTGGGGCTATGACAGTGAGGCGGAGATCAACGTGGTTTGGGCCTATATCTCCTATCTGCGCCGGAAGCTGGCGGCCATCGGCGGGAACGTCCGCATCACTGCCCGCCGGGGGCAGGGCTATCTGCTGGAGGAGACGATATGATCCGCTCTCTGCGCCGAAAATTTATTCTGATCGCCATGGCGTCCCTGGTTGGCACGATGATCGTTCTCTGCACAGCCATCGCAATCGGAACTCACTGCATCACCACAAATCGAGTAGACCACGCGATTTCCGTTCTGCACCAGAACAACGGGAGTTTTCTCCCGCCTGGCCCCCGCTCCGACCCCTCGAATTTTGATTTTCAGATCACCCCGGAAACCCCCTTTGAGACGCGGTATTTCATTGTGGAATTGACTGTGCAGAAGGAGATCCAGTCGGTCAATCTGGATCACATCGCAGCCTTGGACCGCCAGACAGTGGTGGACACCATCAGTCAAATCATCAATACCGGGGCGGAACGGGGGTATGTGGATCATTACCGTTTTGGCGTGTTCCCGAATGAGGACGGCGGGAATACCATCATCGTCCTGGATTGTTTCCTCCAGCTTCAATCGGCAAATACAATGCTCCGCATCACGGTTATCATATTCTTGGCCTGTGCCCTGATCGTTTTTGCTCTGCTGTTGGTTCTCTCCAAGCGGGCGATCCGGCCCTTTGTGGACAATCTGGAACGGCAGCGGCAGTTCATCACCGATGCCTCCCACGAGTTAAAAACCCCGCTGGCCATATTGTCGGCGGATCTGGGCCTATTGGAAGATACCCACGGGGAGAACAAATGGCTGGAGAGCGCAAAATCCCAGATTGGCCGCCTTGACAGGCTGATCAAAAACCTGGTGGAGTTGGCCCGTACGGAGGAGACGATTCGAGAGGACGCAGCGGAAGTGTTTTCTGTCAGTGAGATCGCCCAGGCGAATGCGGATGCGTTTCAGCCGCTGGCCGAGGCGGACGGGAAATCTCTGGTGGCGGAAATCACGGATGGGATCCGCACGAAGGGAATTCAAACGAATTTCTTCCGTCTGTTTTCCATTTTGCTGGACAACGCGGTTAAATACTGTGACACGGCGGGGACGATCCACCTGTCCGTATCCACGCGGGGGCGAAACATCTGTATTGCCGTATCCAATCCCTGCGCGGGGGTGGACACAGCCCAGCTCCCCCGGTACTTTGACCGTTTTTACCGGGCAGATTTCTCCCGCGCCCGCTCCACCGGAGGCTATGGAATCGGCTTGTCCACTGCCAAAGCCATCGTCACCCGGCATAAGGGACGCATTTCCAACCGCTATGCAAATGGAGTCATTACCTTTACCGCCGTAATCCCGCAGATGAGCTAACGCTCCCGCGTTTACATATTGTCCCAACCGGAGATCCGGCACATCGCCCCCTTTGCTTTTGTCTACATCATCGCCATTCGGTTTCTTTTGAACCACTCGCCCAGCCAGTGGTTTTCTCTATCACAAAAGGCCGTGATTCTTCGAATGAAAAATCACGGCCTTTTCAGGGGTTCCGTTATTGATTTGCGCCGTTTAATCCGCCCCTACTGTGGTGAGAATCTCGCCGTTCACGCAGTCAAAGAGCACCGCGTCGGAGTAGGCATAATTTCCCGCGGCGTCCCGCAGCTCAAACACCATGCCATACTGCCCGTCGGGCAGGGCGGTCTCCCCAAAGGCGGTGTTCGCCGTCACGGTCAGCTCCTCGGCGGTGTACATCTGGAAGTCGTCCTCCCCGCTGAAGGAGGACAGCTGCCAGATGGTGGTGATCACGTCGCCCTCCTCCAGCAGCCGCAGCTCCTT
>ERZ808037.1718-NODE-1718-length-13136-cov-6.594992_pt1 | contig 13136 bp, 16 predicted proteins | sample MGYA00380190_ERZ808037 | MGnify/ENA primary metagenome ERZ808037 (study PRJEB31490, sample SAMN06133399) | mouse gut metagenome | isolation source: J9 | host: mice | place: China: Chengdu | collected 2015-05 ...
AAATATTGCTTGTCATATTTCGCATCCATGCGGACGGATTCCCCTTTTGTATTTTTAAACTCAACCAGCGAATAGAGCTTAGAATTTTGATTCTTTCCTTTTGCCACAAACCAAATCTCATCACGACGAAATACATCGTTATTCATGGTGGATAAATCATGTGAAGTAAAAATCAATTGTGCACCGTTCTTATTAATCTCCATATCATTATACAGCATGACTACATATTGCAGCAATACTGGGTGAACTTTTGCATCCAACTCATCAATAACCAATGTTGTTCCTGCGACGAGGCTTTTTGCAATAAAAGGCAGTAATCCAAACAGTTTTTTTGTTCCACTGGATTCTTCTGACAAAGTCAATTCTGTGCTATATCCGTTTACAATATGCCTGGTATAAACTTCTATATGATTTTCATCCTTTTCCTCAATGCGAAAATCCTCAATGTCTAAATCCATCTCACGGATCATATCCAACACAAGTTTTTTTACCTCGTCTGTCTTCGCTATCGCTGTTCGTAGCTCCTGTCTTGGATTTCCATAATTTAAAAAGTCAATAGAATCCTCAAACCACTGGATCACATCAGAAATGATCTCGTTCTTTTTATAAGTTATCCCAAGATAGGACAGCAACGGCAAATTCTCTGAGATTTCTTCACTGATCTTGATTTTTCCAAAAACACCTTTTAAATCCACCTCACTGCCATTTCTGGCAAAAAGCGCTGACCGCCTCCCGGTGTCTAACTTAATTCGATCCAGACTCTCATACACCACAAAATCTTGTCTCACATGAAGGATATAACGGTATTCTGCCGCATCAGTTCTAAAGAACACTTCAAACTGTGTCGGCTCTTTTCTTGTCTCTTCCGAAAAAGCAAAAGGTTCCACCGGAATCTTTCTGGCCTTAAATTCACACTCCGATTTATCACAGGTCGCGCAAAGAGGTCTTAAGATCTTTGCATCCAGTGTATGCAAAGCCTCTAACACATTCGATTTGCCACCGCCATTTGGTCCATAGATAACGGACACTGGCAAAAACTTTTCTCCGTCTTTCGTTTCAATGATTCTATCCTTATGCTCCATAATTGCCGCCGCTTGCATATCGAAGGTCATCTCTTCACGAATACTTTTATAATTTTTTACGGTAAATTGGCATAACATAATCTTTTACCTCCATCCTATTTCTATATTATGCATACTTTTTATTATTTGTAAACAATATTTGAGATTTTTTCTCATATTTTTACCTGAAATATCTGTTCTGACTTGTCTAAGCTTGTCGATAAGTTGGCGTTTTTATTTTCCAATAATAAGTTATAATGATACCATAAACAGAAAAGGAGATTTCACATGACAACATCAGACTACAAGCAACTACAAGAAAATTTCAAACCTGCAAAGTTGGTTGATGAAGTTCTAAAGATACATAAAGACATTTCGGAAATCGCTTGGATATTATCCTCGATTCCTTTTAATATGGAAACTGCCCGTCAAAAAATAGCCGCTGTTAACAGAGAACACCCGGAAAATCATTTATTTTTCTTTTTGATGAATCCTCCTAGCGGTAATTCTACACCTATTTACAACGTTTCTTCAGAAAGTTTGCGACAAGATTTAGTTTGGAAAAAATCCTACTTGGAAATAAAATCCAAAGCAAAAACCTTGGATGAAGCAATTCACCAATTAGAAGCCCGATACAATCGCAACCTGTAAAAATGCGAGGTCGCTGAAATCCTATGATTCCAACGACCTCTATCTATATTCCTCAACGTTCGTTTCATGGAAATTGCTTCAATGATCCAATTTTCCATCATCTATGCCATCAAATCGCTACTTCCTAATAGCCTATTGTATCACCGCTCACAATACTTTGTACCCACCTTAAAATCTCATCAGAACACTCCAACGCTTCTTTTACATGTCTTTCTTCCAAAAACAACTCGTTTGGATATCTCACCTACACACCATAAGGTGTCAATATATCTGCATAGTCATAATACTTATCTTCAATACAAACCTTATTCTTGATCTGATTCAACAGAAATGAAAGATCATGGAGTTTTGGCATACCTCCCTCGCCGTCATAATATATGATCAGAGCCTTAATCGCTTTCTCTGCCGCCTGTTGGCAGTGATAACAAATGATCTCCAACGGTTTCGGACGATACGTTTCATCTAAACGCCTTGCTACCCCTAGATCCATGACCGCCATATCATACCATTCTTTAGTTTCCGGCGTCATATAAAAGCACTCCCTTTCGGTATACTTCATTCTCTACAGAAGGAATATCTTTTCTTGCCTCAAAACGGCTTCTAGTTCCTAAGACAATATCTACGGGATGCTGCTTTACTCTCCGAACTGCTTTATAGGCTTTCGCCGTTTCTGCTGGAATATCTGCCACATCATCCTTAACAACAATGTAAAAGTCTAAATCACTTTCATTGGTAAAGGTATTATTCGCATAAGAACCAAATAAATATATCTGCACAGGTAAAAGCTGTTCTACAATGCATTCTTTTAACTTCTCAATTTCATTCATGCGAAACAACCACCTTTCTTCTATCTTCATACAAAGTCGCCACATACCATTATAATTTTATTATACCCGCAGGCCTTACATTTCACAATCTAATATCATAAAAACAGTATTCGATAGTTACTTTTGTTTCTTCTGATACTCTATTAGCAAGTTCTCCAATCTGAATAATGCACATATTGCATATCCTCATTCTTTATACAGAAGCACCCCCTCTTGCATAATCGCAGAAAGAAACCGCTTATCTTCAATCCCGGTAGTCACAACATCCACATGACAATTCAAAACATTTTCCAGCTCATCAACAAATGAAAAATACTGCAGCAGGCTTTTCAACCTTCCACGTTCAATATATAAGTCAACATCACTATCGTCTTTTGCTTCGCCTCTGGCATAAGAACCAAACAAACTCATTCGTCCAATCCCATATGCTTTAGCAATAGGAGTTGTTTTACTCTTAATTTCATTGATAGTATATCGCATACGCAATCACTCCATTGACATCATTTCGTAAGCAGTTGTATTTATAATCATTTTACTTTAAATCCAAGTCCTGTGCAATCAAAACCTTTCCCCAAATTTACCCTTCATATTAAGTTTTTCTAAAATTATAATAGCTTTTACACTCCACACTGCTGCTATTCTCTATTCGTGACGAAATCCCAAATCCCAATAGAGATGATGCCATAAGCCAACTGAAAATCCTGGCGAGAAGAGGCTATTTCTCGATCCCTTTTTACGATTTCACACAAGAATATGATAATAATGGCAACCCCATCTGGCAATGTACCTGCCAAATAAAAGAGATAACTAAGCACTTTTTTGCAGAATCATCTTCTAAAAAACAGGCAAAAAATCAGGCTGCTTATCAGATGCTTAAGTATATCTTATCATCATAAAATTGACACAATAAAGAAATCCCATCAGACCACTTTTTACATTGTATCAAGTGGTCTGAACGATTAATTCCCGAATTCCTGTTTCCCAAACGTGAGCTCCAACAATTCCGCGGCAATTTCCTTACTGCACACACGCATCAGATTATCTTCACTGTCTTCCTTTCCAAGAAAATTCATGCTCCCATACCAGACTACTTCCCGGTCTACAATACAGTAATGCTGGCAGTAATCTTCTACAAGATTGATTTCAAACCCATTGGCGCGCATCCTTTCCTGCAGCTCCATCCAGTATGCACTGTCACCAAAGCCATAACGGTCCGCTTCCCATGTAACGATTCTGATCCGGGTGCCCTTTTCCTGCTGATCCTTTAATAACTGGATCAGTGCTTCAATCTTAGGGCCACTGATGACCGGGCTTGCTATGATGATTTCCTTATTCGCCTCCAACAAATCCTTTCTGTATACTTCTGCATAAGTATCCGTGTCAAATATAGCGCCCACCTTCTGCTTTTCTACCGTATATCCGGCACAAATATCGTAACCAATCTGTTTATATGCCTTAAGGCGCTTATGGTACATCTTTTCAAACATGGAGATATGGCTGTCCACATAATCATAGATGATCACGCTTTCCTTGCCCTCATAATCCCGATTCAGCCGCCCGGCATACTGCTCTACCACGCTTTTCCAGGAAACCGGCGTTGCCATGATCAGCGTATCCAGTCTCGGATAATCAAACCCTTCTCCGATCAGCTTTCCTGTAGCAACCAAAATCATACTTTTGTCAGCTTTCACCTGCTTCATCTGCTCTAAAACAGCACGGTGCTGCTTTTTTGTGTTTTCCCCTGAAAGCAAAAATACTTCATCCGCGCAGCTCTTTAATCTGTCATACAGCTTTCGCGAATGATCTACATATCTGGAAAGTATCACCGGCGTTCTGCCCTCTGCAATACATTTTATAACATCATTTATGATCAGGGCATCCCGATCTTCATTCTCCCTGAGAATTGTATAAGCTTCATTTGGGTGCATGTTATCCTGATGAAACCTCGGAGCAACCGCCCTTGTAAATCTCGGGTATACCAGATGTGCAATCCCCTGTTCTTTTGCCCTGTCTTTCGCTGTAAACTGATATCTGACCGAACCAAGAAGCATATTGTTAATTTTCTCTAATCCATCGCTGCGAAGCGGTGTCGCCGTCACACCATATACATATTTTGCTCGCACCCCCTGCAATATTTCTACGAAGGTATCAGACGCGGCATGATGGCACTCATCCACGATCACCATGCCATACTCCTTCAATCTTTTGTGGAATTCTCCCTTTTTACAAACAGAGCCTGCCATGGCTATATCAACGATTCCTGTCGTAGAATCATGAGCTCCTTGCAGTCTGCCTACAACACTTTTCCTTCTTCTCTTTCTTCCAGTGGGTGTCTCATATTCGGGCGGCTCCTCCTCTATGGTCAAAAAGTTTTCTATGGCGTTTTCCCATTGTTCTATCAGTGCCGAGGATTGCAATAAAATCAGCGTATTAACCTTTTTTCTTGCAATTATATTGCAGCAGACTACGGTTTTGCCGAACGCGGTAGCCGCGTGAAGTATCCCTGTCTCATGTTTCAGCATAGCTTCCACTGCCGGAATCTGTGATCCCTTCAATTGTCCTTGAAATGCAATCCGAATCGCATTTCCCTGGCATCGTTCATCCCGAATATGATATGCAATTCCACTCTTATCACATTTGACAGCCACATCTTCCAATAATCCTCTGGGAATCCTGATATATTCGCCCTCGTCTCTACCAAGATAAATGTATCGGGAATTGGCAAAATTAGACAACCCTATCGCCTGATTCTTAAAAAATGCCGGATTTTGAAATGCCGCCAGTTCCCGTATCCTGTTTTGGATTCTTGGCGCCAATTTTTCTCTCAAAATATAAACGCCATCTGCCAGGGTAATTTGAAGTTCTCCATTTACATCACTCTTCCAAAAATCCTTTGTCCTATCCCATGGTTTTTCCCCATCCTGTTCCAATATCTCATTGGTCTCTATCGCTTCATTTGCCGAAAAGCTTTTCCATTCTTTTATCTTGTCTTCTATAAGCTCCTTTGAAAGCTTAGGCTTACTTAACAATATTTTCCACTGATCCGGGTATGCGTTCCAGTTCTCATCCACAAATGCACTGTTCCCCTCTTTGAGAGCCTGTCCCTGCAATGGCAGTGCGATCAGGTTGCCGATACCGCCCTGCGAAAGATGGTCCTGCATCGGCAGCATTCTGTCATAGAAGCGAAAGGATTTCAAATTGACAGATTCTGCCCCTTTTCTCAACAATGTATTTCCAAATTTTCTTGCCAGAGAAGCCTCAATTTTCTTCTGAAAAAAGATCCAGAGATGAGCGCCACATCCCGACCTTGATCGTTCCACCAGAGGATCTATGCCGTTGATGACACATATTTCACGCAGTGCATCTACTTCTTCCTTCCAGATATCGTCCGTATTGGCAAAATCGCGCTTCTCCGCATTTTTGTCATGGTTGTCAAAATCAAATACAAGGAATCTGCAGGTATCATCCTCTAACAGCGGATAAATGCCTATTACATCTGCCGCATCTTCCGAAACACCCTTTAAATGTGCCATGATCTGCTGTTTCTCCAGCTTTTTATATGCCTGCCTTTTACAATCCTGACATCTGATCTTACTGCCGCTCATTCTTGGGCAGCCTGTCTTATAAAAATTATAGCATTGCGTGTAATAATGGATCTCTCGCGTAGATTTTTTGATGGTCCGTTTGGCATATACATCCGTGCGGCCCCAAAACATAGAGAAAAACAGATTAGCGTCATGATCGGTAATCTTTCTGGAAATTATCCTCGCTCCTTGATCGGGATCAGGCAAATCCCCGTTTTTCATTATAGCAGACACATGATAAGAAATCCCCGCTCCATCAAGCAGGGATTTTAGATACTGATTTTCTTTTTCCAAACATATAATTTTATTTTGCAAGGACAAAATTTCATCTGTCATGTCAATGATTCTCCTCAATAAGCAAATTTCGCTGTCTCTTCTACTATTTCCGCCGGTATCATATTGATGGACGCAACGAATTATTATTCACATATCTTTCTAATGTCATCTACATCAAAGCGTCTTTGTTTCAATATCCCAAAATCTATAAACTTCTCCGCAATTCCTGCTGTATCTTCGTCTACCGCAATTAAATGATACTCTCACAGCTTATCCCGCACCATCATCAAGGCATATCCCAGCAGATTTTGTCCCTTCCATTTTGTCCGTTCAAACCTGTCTGAATCGTTCATCGACAATCCAATACCCCAAATGCGGTCTTTTACGGCACACTCTGCCAAAACAGCATCCTCCGTAGCTTTAAGCAGTTTTCTCAGTTCAATATTTTGCGAAAACTTTGCTAGTAATCCCTCATAAACAATAATCTGCCGCACGCCGCTCCAATAGTGGTCGTCATATCCTGAAACACGCCGTCCAAGTTCCTTGATACAGGCAGCATCGTCTGTTTCAAGAATTTGCGCTGCTATCTCGTTGTCGCAAAAACAAACCGCCTTGCGGTACATCATAAACTGCTCCATAGATGAAAAAGAATCCCCTTCAAACGTGAAGCAGGATAAATACCAATTACTCAGGTATCCATTTTCTTCATCCGGATTATGAAAGCAAATAACAGGCTTCATACGATCCCCACTTTCTTTACAGCAAGTTCCAATTCCAGATCATGTAGTCCGGCATACGCCCTTTTCAAATAGACAAGCGGCACTTTTTCGATAACTGCACAACTCGGAATATTGTACTGCCATTGGTAGTAAGCATAAAATTCACCAATCCAGTCGGGAAGAAATCCGCTCAATGCGCTGCCTTTTTTCAACTCATATCGGTCTGTATGCAGAAAATACTTCCATAAAGCCTGTACATCCATCGTGCAGATAAATGCCTGTGCTTCGTCTATATATTTTCTTGTATTGCTTTTCATATAGGAGCGAATGAAGTCCTCCGTATCCATATCTGGATAGGTTATCGCCACATAATCAAACAGCTTTCCCTGATTTTCAATTATCTCATCCAAATACGCTTTAGAATAGGCTTCCATATTGTTCACCTCACCTTTCAGACTAATGTGCTGAACACTTTGGTTACACGGTTTCGGTCTGAATCAATCAGTTTTCGCATATTCTCACGCGCCAACATGTCCCGTCTGTTGTACTTCTTATTAAACTCCGCAAAATCAACAGACCGCAATACATCGGAATGTTCAGACAATTTTTTGTACGCCCGCTCTGTTTTGACACAATACTGAATGCCTAATCCGCCGAGAGCCAGTAATTCCTCCAAAATATCTATATCTACTTCATCGCGGACAAAGGCCTTGGCAATATAGAAATATGAGGCATTGGCTCTCCACCCCTTAATCACATCATACTCTTCCGTCGATATACCAAACTTGTCAATAAATTGTTTTGATAATATACGATAACGCTTAGAATCTGCCGCGTCGCGATGTTTCATCAGTTCAGCCAGCCATGTCAGAGCGCTGTATTCCTGAAAATCCAATATTTTCAGCTCATCTGTGTCCAATTCAAATTCATGCACCCATCCATTTAGTGCATTCGGCCGGTAAACCGCCCATTCTTTTGCGAGCTCCAAACTTTCCGTAAGGTAAAACCCTTTTCCGTAATCATGCCTTTCTTCACCCAATCCAAACTTTGGCATTACCGTTTCGTTCGAACTGCCGTGATATAAAATGATTTTTCCCACAACATTCTCCTCTGACTTTTGCCACCACTTTCCTGTATTCATTATACCCTCCCCCCTTTAATTTCACAATTAAATATTATAAAAGGACATTCAGAAGCCCTATCACAATTCTTCCAAATGCCCTACACATCTTTATCGCTATTTCACCCGCCACACAAACCGTTCTATTCTGTTACTACCATATGCACCGTACTCTTGCTAATCCCAAACTCCTTCGCCGTCTGCCTCACCGTGGCATTGTTTTCAATAATATAATTGGCAATGTTCATCGCACGCTCTTCGATATAATCTTTCAAAAGGAAACCTCATCTCTCATAAAGTAATGTCAGGATTTTTCACAAATATAATGCCTGCCGGCTTCCTCGTTTCCCGCATATGGATTCTTTCAGCATCCCTGCAATTGCCTTTATCCTAATCCGGAAAAATCGTCATAATCTGTAATATCTTAGCAGCACTTTAAACCGGAGTTTGTATCAGCTTTGCAAATATTCAATCAGCTTACCTGCATATTCATCACTATGTTCATGTAAATATTGCCCGTGCCCCATATGTTCAATCTCTACATCTATGATAGCAGGCAGATATTTTTTTAATAATGCAACACTTTTCTTTGGGTATTGCTCATTTGAACCCCGCCAAAACAGAACGGTTCCCTTGTAATTTCTATAATACTGTTGTTATCTTTACCCATAACAGCATCCATCATAAATTTGGGAATTGCCTTTCCGTTTTGAATCCGCTTTATCGCTTTGCAGAATACATATTCATATGGCTTTGTCAATAATCCCATCTTTGTCACAAAGGCCGCATCTAAGTGTGATTTAGCAACATTAACATTGCCTCTGCCTATAATCTCGACAACCATTGTTGCTCCCATAGAAAAACCTGACAGGCAGTACAAATTGCCCGATAGATTATCCTTGATATAATCCTCTATCTCGTCACAGTCTTTCTCAAGGCTGACAAGTTCACCTGTTCTCTCGCTATGACCATCCACTTCCGCCAATATTACATAATAGTCTGACAACCGTTTTAAAATTGGTTCATAGCAAAGCATTGCCGTGAAAGCCATTCCATGTATAAACAGTATTGACTTCTTGTTTTTATCTCCAAAGCATAAGAAATTCATAAAATTCTTATCTCCTATTTGCAAAATATATTTACTGTCATCCTCCAGCAATGGATAAATACCTGTTACATCTGCCGCGTCATCCGATGCCCCCTTTAAATGTGCCATAAAATCCCCATTGTGATTTAATGATTTTTCTACGAACCCTGACAGGGAAAAAATGAGTTCAGTCCTCTCTTAAAAACGCAATAATGCGTTCTTTTTCCGCTTGCGGTAAAATGTGCATATGCCCACTTTCTTTTAATTCAACCGTCTGGCAATCTGAAATCATTTTTCCCGCCCGCTGTAAAACCTTTTTTGCAGGGAAAAGACAGTCCTTTTCACTGGCAATGATTAATGTGGGCGAACAATAACCGCTTAACCGTTTCTTTTCAATATTTGTTGGCATGGCTGCTTTGATTTTTACATTGTCAAAACTATTTTTCAATATATTTATCGTATCTTCATCAAGAACTTCTTCATGTAATGCCATATATAAAGCGGTTTTCACCAAATATTTTTTCCGTTTTGTAATTCTATATTGCAGAAGTGGCAACAGCATTGCCACAGAAGAAACAGGGATAGCATTGCCTATTCCCGCTGGAACAATCAGGACAGCTTTATCAATTTTCGAAGGAGCAATACACATCAATAGATTATAGGTAGTTGTTGCGTTTCCACCATGAAACACTAACAAAGGCTTTCCTGCTTTATTACCGGTTTCAACCAAATGATGTTTTTACATAAATATCCGAAAAAGGTGTATTTAATTCTAAAAGTTGTTTATCATATAACGCAAGTGACTTTTCTTTCGCTTCCCATGATTTATATATACCCATTATATTTTCTCATCCAGCCTTTGATTTTGGTCATTTCCCGATAAACGCCCGTTTATATCTCTGACAGAATACCACAATCAGAACCGCATTTCTATCATTTTTCCATTAATTTTCCCAATGGGAAAATTAAAACGGACTTATGAGTATCCATTGCGGGCAACAGGCAAATATTTTATAATCAAATAAATCATGAACAGCAAAGGAGAACTTTATGAAATCAGGCAATAGAAGTGATGGCTGGTTAACCGGAAGACTCTATTTCAACAGAGAAGATAAAAGAGTAGTGATCAGAAGACCGCAAAGCGGGTTTGGTTATACAATGAATTCAGGAAATAAGTGGACATGGATATTTAATATTATTTTTGTCATTATTATAATTATATTAGTCAGTGTTCTTTAAAACAACTTCCGCAACAGCGGGTTTATCGTTTTATTCGATAAGAGTTTTGACCCATTCCACCAATGGACTGTCCTTGTGAATATCTATGTATCTCCTGAATAACGCTTTGCTTTCCGATTTTAAAATTCCCGATGTAATTTCCGGCAGACAAAAAGATGATGCAGTGTGAAAATCATGCCAGGATTTCACAGCCCATTTAGCCGCACCATCGGAAGGTGCGTCAAGTGAATAGTATACCTTGCCAACAAATGATGCTATTGAAGCACCCAGACACATCATACATGGTTCTAAATTAGTGAACAATTCCATTTGCCTCTTTTCTTCTGCTTTGATTTTTTTCTGATCCAGTTCCATCAGCGCTTTTAACTCTGCGTGAACCAATAATCTACTGTCTTCGCTTTCAGATGTATGACTTTGAGCCACTATTGTATCATTGTGGAATATAATACAGGCTATCGGCAGTTCATTTTTCTCTAATGCCCGCTCTGCCAGATCAATTACAAGTTTCATTTTCTCATTTACAGTCATCGTTTACAGCCCTCACTATCTATAATAACTTTCATTTCATCAACTATTTGCTGAACACTTTTATTATCTGTATTAATAACATAATCGCCTTCATGCGGCTTTAAATGCAGCCAGAAAAAAGAACATTCATTTGCATCTCCACGCTTTTTATGACGTTCACGCAAAGTTTCCTCTGAGCAGGTCAGAGTAATGCCAATAACAGAATAATCTTTTGCCGTTATATCTTTTAGTATCGCTTCACGAATTGTTTTATCACCATTTCTCAACCTCGGATCATCAACCGAAAACGGATTGACACACCATGCCCAATCGCCATCAAAATAAGCACTGTTTTCATAAGAAGTAAAAAGTTTCTGTGTCACTGTCGTTTTCCCCACACACGGAGAGCCTGCTATAATAATCAATTTTTGCATCTATATTCCTCCCATCGGCGTGTTCTTTGTTTCTCTTAACTGTATTTATTTAAGTTTTCTGCATATACACGCCTATTTTTACTTCAATTACATCAATTATTTTGGCTTGTAGATTTTCTGTTACCAAAATGTTGCCACGCATTTATTATAGCAAATCCCGGCAATTTGGCAACCCATTTTAAACAAGGCATTCACAAGGGCTACAATGTAACAATCCATTAGCCAAATACTGATTTTTTCTTAACCACCCTTATTACATGGTGCTGGCACCATATCTTTTATATCGATAAAATAAAGTCTGATAATCATTCAATTACTGTTTGCCATTTCTTATTTTTTGATAATTGGCACCCACATACGAAATCCATCTGGAACTCCACCATTTTGAAACCATCTTTCCGAGAAAATATGTTCTTCATAAAAGATGCCCGCCGGACAATCAAACTCATATCCTACAGTATTTTTCATAAATTCAACAAAAGCCTCAGAAGCCTTCATTAGACTAAGTGCTATATCCATATTTTCATTTTCGTCAAACTGATTAAGTGTAACATCACTTACCAGAAACAAACCCGACGGAGCATCTTCAACTTTCAACCCACAGAATTCTTCTTGGCTGCACTCATCACCCAGAAGATACATCATTGCTTTGTAAGGATGCTTTACATGTTCAGATGCATTTTGATGTTCCACGCCTTGAGGATGATGACCAGATGATGCCACCCCTACATACCTTCTGGCAGTACAATCAGGCACATTCTCTTTACACCATTCCGACATCTGATGCCATGCTTCATTTTCCGGGTCAACACAATCGACTGTGAAACAAACAACTTTTTCGTTTCTATGCTCTTCTATTTTTACAATAGCAGTTTCATTCATAATCATCTCTCCTTCTTTTACCTGGATTCGAAAATTCAGTTTAGGAAAACAGACAGAAGAGCCTTCTTTTCTAATTTTACTTGGTGTATTCCCTGTAAAACTATGCACGGCACGCGAAAATGCTGTTGCTGAATTATATCCGCACTTCATAGCAATATCAATGACTCTATGTTCAGTATCTATCAATTCTCTTACCGCATATTGAAGTTTACGTTTCCTAATATACTCATCCAATGTCATATTCGCGATTAATAAAAAGAAACGCTGATAAGTTGACTTAGACATTCCGGCTATCCGGGCAGCTCTTTCGAAATCAATCTCTTCAAACAGATTATCTTCTATATATGCGATTGATAGATTAAGTCCTTCTGTGTAATCTATATATCATCTCCTTCAATCATTATAGCCTATGTACTCTCAAAACACTTCGCATTAGACGTCATTTACTGCACATTAACGCCTTCATTCAAAGTACCGAACAAACGAGAAAAAAGAAATTTGATGAGATGATTTTTATGAGCATTTAACAGATAACAATATTTTTATATCATTGTAATGTTCCTTGCTTGTTACACGATAATGAATCCAACCACCATCGCCGCAAGGATACTTGTTGTCTATATATTCTTGTGTATATTTTTCAAGTCGATTATAAATAGTATTATATTGCTTATCTGATAATCTCACCATAACCGTAAAAGCACTGTCTTCAGCAAACACATTACATATAAGCTTGTTTTTCTTTTTAT
>ERZ808037.1720-NODE-1720-length-13133-cov-14.643995_pt1 | contig 13133 bp, 12 predicted proteins | sample MGYA00380190_ERZ808037 | MGnify/ENA primary metagenome ERZ808037 (study PRJEB31490, sample SAMN06133399) | mouse gut metagenome | isolation source: J9 | host: mice | place: China: Chengdu | collected 2015-05 ...
GTGTAGGTGGTGGTCAGGGCGCCGGCGGCCAGGGAGCCGTGGACGGTGCCGGCGGCGCCGGCCTCGGACTGCATCTCGATGACCTTCACGGTCTGTCCGAAGATGTTCTTTCGGCCCGCGGCGGCCCACTGATCCACGTTGTCCGCCATGGGGCTGGACGGCGTGATGGGGTAGATGCCCGCCACCTCGGTAAAGGCGTAGGACACGTGGGCGGCGGCGGTGTTGCCGTCCATGGTTTTGAACTTGCGTGCCATAGGCGTTTTCCTCCTTTTCATATGAGAAACCTGTACCCATACGGTTTCGCTACCGTTTCGCGGTAATCAGTCTATCATAGTTCCGGCCCGTTTGCAATTCCTAATTGTGTTTTTTTCGTCAATCTTTCTCACCGGATCTCCCAGGCCCTTCCTGCCGCCGGACCCGCCGCTTTCCTGCCGCCCGGACGCCGCCTCAGCGGCACAGTTTTGCGTACAGCCCGTCAATCTTCTGCTTGATCTCCGCCGGCTTCAGGTACTTCAGCAGATAGCCCGCCGGCTTCAGGGCCAGCAGGGCCCGCACCGCCTCCGGCTCGCTGTGTCCGGTGAGGAAGATCACCGGGATGTCGTCAAAGGACTCCTCCGAGCGCAGCATCTCCAGCGTCTGCCGCCCGTCGCACACCGGCATCTCATAGTCCAGCAGCACCATGTCCGGCCTGTCCAGGGTGATGGCCCGGATGGCCCCCACGCCGGACTCCGCCAGCGACACCCGGTAGTCCGCCTTCAGCAGCGCCTTCATGCTCTGCCGCACGGTGGCCGAGTCGTCCACCACCAGCACGCTGGGTTTGTCGGCGCTCTCCTCCTGGTCGGCCAGATAGCGCTCCACCTCCTCGATGGCGTTGTCCACCTGGATGGGGGTGACGGTGACGCTCTCCTCCTGGGCGGGGGAGATGGCGCAGTAGGCGAAGTAGCCCTTCCCGGTGTTGAACAGCAGGCTCACCTGGGGCTTCTTGGTCTGGAACACCCGCTGGAGCTGCTCGTAGGACAGCAGGCTCTCCGTCTTGAATTTCCGGGGGCTGTCCGGGAAGAAGCTCAGCACCTGCTCCACAAACTGCCGGGCGGTGTACCGGACGGCGTTGATCAGCATCAGATCCAGCTTGCTGGTCTGCAGGCCCAGGATGCGCCCCACCGTGTTCACCATCAGCTTTTCCTCCAGGGCCAGAATGACCTCCTGGCTGTTCTGCCCCTCCTCATAGACAAGGCGGTAGTACACCCCATGGCCGAACCGCTCCGCGCCATAGGTGTCGCTCACCAGCTCCGACTCCAGCTGGAACATATTGAACAGCAGCTGGGTGATGATTTTGGTCAGGGCGCTCATCTTGTCCTTGGACAGCAGGTTTTCCCATTTGCTGGTGCCGGATCCCACAATCGCCTGATCCTCCGTGAGGGTATGGCCGATGAGCCAGCCGGAGCACACCCCCAGGAAGTGCTTCACCGCGTCGGGGCTGTAATCCGTCTCCACCAGCTCCCGCTCCAGGGCGGGGAGGGTGGCCTCCCGGAAGCTCCGGTGGATGTTCCGGTGGGTCTCCAGCCCCGGGTAGCCGATGGAGGCCATGTACTCCTCCTCCTCGTCGAAGTGCTTGATGGCATGGGCCTTGAAGTATTTGATCCCCTCCTGGCTGGCCCAGCGGCCCTTGTCGCCCTCATAGGCCAGCAGCCGGTTGATAATTTTAAACAGGCGCTGGTGCTCCTGGTCGATCACCTCCACCCCGATATTATAGCTGTCCTGCCACACCATCTGTTCTTCCATGGAACCCCTCTCCTTTGCCCCAGAAATACTCCCCCCTCCGGAGGAAGCCTTATTGTATTTTATTGTACCACACCCCCCTCCCCCCGTCCATAAAAAAATATTCGTTCCGGCAGAATTTCATGAACCTCCCCAGGGGGCGGGATCTCTCCTCCGGGCGGCGCAAGCTTGTGCAGGCCGCCGGCTCCCCCTGCCCGGCGGAGCCGAGCCGGGCGCGGAAAAGGGCGGCCCTTCGAGGGCCGCCCTTCGTCACGTTTTGTCACTTCCGTCTGCTGCGCCCTGGATTCGGGCGGCCACAAAGTCATACAGCTTCACCTTGAATGTCCCGTTCTCGTTCAGCGCCGCGAAGATGCGGTTGACCTGATCCCGCCGGGGCTCGCCCTCCCGGGCGGGCAGGTGCACCGTCAGGAGGAACTGGCTTGTCCCGCCCCCCACCAGGCGCGCCCACACATTGGCGATGAGCTCGCTGCGGTCGGCGGAGCTCTCGCCGTACTCCACCAGCACGTCCACCATCGTCCCGCTGTCGATCTGCAGGGCGGTGGCGGGCAGCTTGAAGGCAAAGCTGTTGATCATGGAGATCTCCGTTTCCACCAGATTGGGGAACCGGGCTTCCGCCTCCCGCCCGTCCCGGATCAGCCCTGCCACCTGGGAGACAAATTCGCTCTGTTCAACCGCATTCGCGGACCTGACCATGCGCCCCCCGCAATCGGGGCACCGATCCTGTGCTTCGGCCCTGCTGAATAAGTAGCCGCAGTTTTCACAGACGTACACCATTTCGATCACCGGTTTTATTATAGCAAGTTCCCGCTTTTGTTTCAAGGGGCACATTTTAAGAAAGCGCCCCCTCTTTTTTGTACAATCTGTACATGGTAGAGCGGATATTCCCAGCTTTAAACCGGCGTTTTACCCTATTTTGGAAAATGTCGATGAAACGGCCGCCCCCTGTCTGCCAGGGGCGGCCGTTTGTCCTTCTATTTCAGATCACCAGTGCCCGGTGTCGTCGCTCCGCCGCCGGGGCACCACATTGCCCACCTGGACGTTATACAGCGTCCGGGTCAGCTCGGTGAGCTCCGACTCCTTGAGCTGGGCGAACAGGAAGCCATACCGGAACTTGCCCGGCTGGTACTCCACCACCCGGATGATCTCCCCTGTGAACTCCATGGGGGCGTACTCCTTCAGCTTGACCCACAGCTTCAGCACCTCGTCCTCCGCGTGGAGGAATTCCGACTCGATGCAGGCCCCGCCGGTGCTGATGTCCACCAGGACGCACTCCTCCGGGTTGCTCTTGGTCTCGTCGGTGGGGTAGTACAGCGCCGCCGGGCCGTTCACGTGGAGCCGGAAGTTCTGCCGGTGCTCCGGGATGGGCCGCACCCTCAGATCCTTCACCCGGCACACCAGCCGGGTGGACTCCTGGACGGTGCCCTTCAGGATGAACTGGTTCATCTGCTGATCAAAGCCCCGGAGCAGCACCGATGTACCCATCTCCCGGGTCTTGAAGGACAGCCCCCCGGGGAGCCGCTCCAGCGTCAGGCCCGAATCCCCTTCCGCGTAGCCGGTGATCCGCCCCGTCAGGAGCTCCTGGCCCTCCGGTGTCTCCACCGTCAGGCTCATGCCGTTGTGGAGATCCGGCAGCGTGCCGGAGCCCTCGTCCAGATCGTCCTCGTCCTCGTAGTCGTAGTCATAGTCCCGCCCCAGCAGATGGGAGAAAAAACCCATGTCAGCCACCCCTTTGGGATCCCCAGGCAGGGATCAAAGTTTTGTACTCTCTCAGATTATAAACAATCGGGGGCGCATATGTCAAGACCCATCCCCGCCGGCGGGCGTGGTGAGGTACTTCTCCCGGTAGCTGGCCAGCCACCGGCGGAACTCGGGCTGATCGCCCTGGCGCACGTCCCGGGTATAGTCGTGGAACTGCAAGTCCTCATACCGCAGCTCCAGCACCGCCAGGGCCACGTTGGAGCAGTGGGCCGCCACCCGCTCGAAGTCGGTAATCAGATCGTTGAACACGAAGCCCACCTCCAGGGTGCACGTGCCGCTCTGCAGCCGCCGGATGTGCCGCAGCTTCATGCCCTCCAGCATATCGCTGATGACCTCCTCCAGGGGCTCCACCCGGCCGGCCAGCGCCATGTCCTCCTGGGCCAGGGCCTGCTGGGCCAGGGAGACGATCTCCCGCACCGCGTTCACCGCCCGGTTGAGATCCGCCACCCCGTCGCCGGAGAAGTTCAGCTCCTTGTCGGTGATCTCCTTGGCCAGCTCCGCGATGTGCACCGCGTGGTCGGAAATACGCTCCAGATCCGTCAGGCAGTGGAGGTAGTGGGAGCTGATGATGGTCTGCTGCTGATCCAGGCCCCGGCTGTTCAGGTGGAACAGGTAGGAGCCAATCCGATCCTCGTACCGATCCACCACGTTCTCCCGGCCCATGATCTTCTCATACTTCTCCGGGTTGAAGGCGCTGAACAGATCCATGGAGCGGTTCAGGTTCTTGAAGGAGGCGGCGGCCATCTGGGCCACCGTCCGGCCGCACTGCTCCAGGGCCAGGGGCGGGTAGTCCAAAAACCGCTCCTCCAGCAGGTTCTCCTGGAACTCCTCGTCCTCCTCGGAGCCGCTGTCCCGCACCGTCAGCACCGCCAGCCGCACCAGCAGCCCGGTGACGGGGAGCTGCACCAGGGTGGCGGCCACCTTGAACACCGTGTTGAACACGGCGATGCCGAAGGGGTTAGCGGCCTGGGCCATGAAGTCCATGGGCACAAAGGCGTGGAGCAGGTAGAAGGGGATCAGGAACAGGGCGGATCCCACAATGTTAAAGTATAAGTAGATGACGGCGGTGCGCTTGCCGTTGGGATTGGCCCCGATGGCGGACAGCAGCACCGGCACGCAGGCGCCGATACACATACCCAGCACCATGGGCACCGCCACCTCATAGCTGATGGCCCCGGTGACGGACAGGGCCTGCAAAATGCCGATGGAGGCGGAGGAGGACTGGATCACGGCGGTGACGATGAGGCCGATGAGCAGGGACACCGCCGGATTGGAGGCCGCGGAGATGAACTGCAAAAACGCCTGGTTGGTACGCAGGGGATCCATGGCGGAGCTCATGGCCTGCATCCCGCTCATCAGGACGGAAAAGGCCAGCAGGATCAGGCCCACGTTCTTCTTGGTCTGCTTCCGGCAGAAGAAAAACAGCACAATGCCCACAAAGGCCACGGCGGCAAAGACGGTGGCGGAGGTGAAGCCGCCCCCGCCCTCCACGTCGGCCAGGGTGAGGATCCAGCCGGTGGCGGTGGTGCCGATGTTGGCCCCCATGACGATGCCCACCGCGTTGGACAGCTGCATGATGCCCGCGTTGACAAAGCCCACCACCATCACCGTGGTGGCGGAGGAGGACTGGATCACCGCCGTCACCAGCGCGCCCAGCAGCACCCCCTTCACGGGGTTGGAGGTCAGTCTGCCCAAAATGGTTTCCAGGCGGCTGCCCGCCACCTTTTTCAGCCCGTCCCCCAACAGGCTCATGCCGAACAGGAAAAAGGCCAGCCCGCCCAGCAGCGAGATCACGTCCGCAATGCCCATACTCGCATTTCATCCCTTCCGGGCGGCAGCCGCCCGATCCATGGTGGGTAACTTCCGGCAGTGGTTTTGCGCTCCGCCGCAGGCCGCGGCGGACACTGTCATTATAGCATATCCCGCCCCCAATTTCCCAGCGTTTTTCGAAATTCTATATACTGTCGGGTTTCACCGGTCGAACCCGGGGGAATTTTGGTGGAAACGGAAAAAGCGGGATCCAGATTCTCCCTTCCCCCGGGCGGTTTTCCCGATCCGGGTTCCCCGGCCCCGGCGCGATTCCAAAATCTTTACAAATCGGTGGACAAGTCCGTCGGTTTATGCTACACTTCACTCACGCAGCTTTCCGGGGCGCAGCGCGCGCGTCTCCCCGCCGGCGGCCCATGTACAGTTGAGAAAACGAGGTGCGTGTTCATGAAACGGCTGGCTTCCCTTCTTCTGGCCCTGGCTGCGGCCCTGCTCCTGCCCGCCTGCGGTCAGGGCGGGCCGGATCTCGTCCCCAGCAGCTGGGAGGACGGTGAACCCGGCCTGAAGCAGGGCGTTCTCGGGGACACCCTGTCCACCCAGTGGTTTGACTTTACCGTGGACGGAGCCTACAGCTGCGCCCGGTACGGCAGCTATACCGCCGCTGACGGGAACAAGCTGGTGGTGGCCACCCTCACCCTGAACAATACCTTCGGCAGCCCGGTGGATATGTGGGGGGACGATTTCGCCATCCTCTGGGACGATCCGGATCAGGACAGCGGCGCCGCCCCCGCCCTCCCCGAGGGGCTCAGCGGCGAGCAGTTCCCCGACGAATATGTCCTGGAGATCGACGAGGTCAGGACGGGCCAGGCGGTCTACGAGGTGCCCCAGGGCTTCTCGGACTTCGCCCTCGCCTTCCAGGAGATCTTTGAGGACACCGAAAATCCGGACAATCTGGACGGCGTCGAGGGGGACACCTTCCTCGTCTCCTTCACCGCTGAAGAAAAATAAACCACCTGCGGAAGAGGGCCCTCCGGCCCTTTTTTGCGCCCTGATAAGGAGGAGTTCCCATGCTGTTCGACACCCACGCCCACTACGACTCCCGCCAGTTCGACGCCGACCGGGACGCGGTGCTCTCCGCCCTGCCCGCCCAGGGGGTGGGGCTGGTGGTCAACCCCGGCTGCGACCTGGACAGCTCCCGCAAGGCCATCGCCATCGCGGAGCAGTACCCCTTCGTCTACGCCGCCGTGGGCGTCCACCCGGAGGACTGCGGCGGCTGGCGGGACGGCGACGTGGACGAGCTGCGCTCCCTGGCCGCCCACCCCAAGGTGGTGGCCATCGGGGAGATCGGGCTGGACAATTACTGGAAGGACAACCCCCGGGAGCTTCAGCAGCAGGTGTTCCGCGCCCAGCTGGCCCTGGCGCAGGAGCTGGATCTGCCGGCCATCGTCCACGACCGGGAGGCCCACGGGGACAGCCTGGCCATCGTGCGGGAGTTCCCCCGGGTGCGCGGTGTGTTCCACTGCTTCTCCGGCAGCGCCGAGATGGCGAAAGAGCTGGTGGGCTTGGGCTGGATGATCTCCTTCACCGGGGTGCTCACCTACAAAAACGCCCGGAAGGCGGTGGAGGCCGCCCAGGCCGTCCCCCTGGAGCGGATTATGATTGAGACGGACAGCCCCTACATGGCCCCCGTCCCCCACCGGGGGGAGCGGAACCACTCCGGGCTGGTGCGCCACACCTGTGAGCGGCTGGCGGAGATCAAGGGGATCCCGCCGGAGGAGTGCCAGCGGATCACCTTTGAAAACGGGATCCGATTTTTCCAAATCCAGGAATAAGTGGCGAGGTTTGGCAGTTTCTGTAAAAACATGGCGGTTTTCAGGGAAATATGTCCAAAAATGCGAAAATTTATTCCATGATTTTAATTTTTGCAGATTTTTATGAAAATTCTCTTGACATTCTTTCCCCCCAATGCTATAGTGATAGTGGTTTTTGATGTATGAACTGACCTGTGTCCGCCCCTTCGTACATACGAAAGGGGCGGACTTTATTCATCCATCTTCAAAGCGATTTTTTACAAATAAGGAGGAAACAGGAAATGAGCGGTACTGTCAAGTGGTTCAACGCGGAAAAGGGCTACGGCTTCATCACCCCTGACGACGGCAGCGAGGACGTGTTCGTGCACTTCTCCGCCATTGTGGCCGAGGGCTACAAGAAGCTGCTGGAGGGCCAGAAGGTCACCTTCGAGACCGAGCCTGATCCCCGGGGCGCCAAGGGCGTCCGCGCCACCAACGTGGTGGCCGTGGCGGAGGACTAATCCTCTGAACCGAAAAAGCCTGCCGCATTGCGGCAGGCTTTTTTTGTCCCTCATTCCAGCATTGGGCCAGCCCTTCCCGGAAGCCTGACCCGGGGAAACAGCCCCGCGCCGGGCGATCTATTTCTGGCGGGCCTCGGGGACAAAGGCCCGGTGGAGGAAGGTGACGATCTGCCCACGGGTGCAAACCTCGGTGGGGCTGAACTGGGTCTTGGCGTCGTTGGTGCCGTTGGTGACGCCGTTGGCCACGGCCCAGTCCACCGCCCTGGCGTAGCTGGCGTTGGCGGGTACGTCGATGAAGCTGCTGGCGGGGGCGTCCTCCTTGCCCAGGGCCTGCCAGATGTAGCTCACCGCGTCCGCCCGGGTGCACTCCTTGCCGCCGTTGAAGCCGCCGTCGATCATGCCCTTCTCCCGGGCCCAGGCCACGGCCTTGTCCATGTCGGCGGGATCGGCCTTGCCCTGGCCCCGATCCGCCCGGTACAGGAAGGTCAGGATCTGGTCGTGGGTGCAGTTGTCGTCCGGGGAGAACTTGGTGGCGCCGGTGCCGTTGGTGATCTTCTTGGACACCGCCCACTCCACGGCGTCGGTGTACCACACGCCGGCGGGCACGTCGGTGAAGCCGGCCACGGTGGCGGGCGTCTCGGGCGTGACGCCTGTCACAGGGACGCTGTACGGGGCAGTCCCCACGGGGGCGAGGCCTACGATGCCGGCGTTGTACAGGCACTGGCACAGCTCGCCGCGGGTGATGGTGGCGTAGGGGTCGAACTTCATGTCAGCGCCTACGAGCCACTTGGTCAAGTCGTAGTTGTAAGCCATGCGGATGAGGTTACGAAGCGCCTTTTCAGAGCCAGGCGCACCTGTGCCGGCCGCCCGGTATGCGTCGCAATAGTCACTGACCCACGTGTGGATGGTCTCGCCGTCGGCAAAGTCATCCACTGTATTTACGTAGGCATATGTATCACCCGCAAACCGGGCCTTGGCGTTGGTCAAGGACGTATTGCTGAGAATACGCTTGATGTTATCAGGCGTTCTTCCCGACTGCAGATAGTAGTACATCCAGAGTGCAGCGGCACCACGGTCGACGGTTTTGTTCTCGATTGCGTCGGCACCGAAGGTAATCTGAGCCTCGGTGACCCCTCTGACACGGTTCATGACATTGGAGAACTGGTTGTGGGTAATCGGGTCATTGGGGCCGAAGGTACCGTCGCCGTAGCCGTTGATGGCGCCCGCATTGACCATGGCCATGATGGCGTCGTAGTAGGTGTCGCCGGGCTTCACGTCCGTGAACGTGGGCGCGGTGTCAGCGGACACCGGGACGGCCAGCCCCGCGCACAGGGCCAGCGCCAGGAAAATTGCTGTGAACCGTTTTTTCATCTTCTTCTCTCCTTTTATAAGATCCTGTTCCCGGCAGACCGGCCGGGGACGGGCCGTTCCCTTCATTTCCGCTTGGGCAGCTTATGCTTCGTGCCGTCCGGCTCCACCAGGTAGGTGTTCTCCAGCTGGCCCACCAGGCTGGCCTTCACGCTGTCGATATACTCCCGCCGCAGGGCGTCCCGCTCGGCCAGCTCCGCCGGGGTGAGGGTCTCCCCCGCCTTCACCCGGCGGGCGAACTCGTTGATGCGGTCGATTTTCTTCTGATCCATCTACAGATACCTCTCAATTTCAATGATAATCCGGCCCTTCCGGGACTGCCCCCCTACGGTTTTCAGCACGCACTTGCCCAGCCCCCGGCAGGTGAGCACGTCCCCCTGCTCCACCGCCTTGTCCGGTTTGAGGCATTCCCGGTGGTTCAGCGACACCCGGCCCCCGGTGACGGCGTCCGCCGCCTTGGCCCTTGCCAGGGAGAAGCCGGATGAGAGCACCGCGTCCAGCCGCAGGGTGGACACCGTGTCGTGGATGACCTTCACCTCCGCCGGGGCGGGGGCCAGCTCGGACAGGGGGATCTCCCGCAGCTTCAAGCGGTACCGCCCCGCCTGATCGAATTGGGACAGAATGATGGGGGCCGCGTCCCTCAGGCAGACGAGCTGGGCGGCCTGCTCCCCCACTAAAATGTCCCCCACCTTCTCCCGGGTGAGGCCGATGCCCATGAGGCCCCCCAGCAGATCCCGGTGGGTGAGCTCCGCCCCGGTGGGCGGGTAGGCGCACTCGATGGCGGCCAGCTCGTCCGACGGCTCCCAGTCGTCCGGCTCCTGCCAGTCGGGGAGGAACACGCAGACGGTGCGCTCCGCCCCCTCAAAGCCGCCGTGGAACAGGTGGCTGGGGTGGCCGCAGGCGGCGATGAGCGGCTCCAGCGCCGCCCGCTGGGCGGGGGACAGGAACTGGGTGGCGCAGGGGATGGAGCGGTTGGCCGCCCGATCCATCTGATCCAGGGCCCGGGCCAGCACAACGCGCTCCTCCGGGTCTTTGGAGAATTTGTTCAAAAGCTCCGTCTTATTCATATATGCCCCCGATCTCTGTAGGGGCGCACACTGTGCGCCCGCGACCTTCGTGTGCGTTTCCCCGTCCGACGGGCGGACAATGTCCGCCCCTACACCACCCGTTTCTGGGCGTTGTAGAGTTGGGCGTACTCCCCGCCCTTTGCCAGCAGCTCCTCGTGGGTGCCTTCCTCTAAAATGTGGTTCTCGTCCACCACGATGATCCGGTTGGCGCTGCGGATGGTGGACAGGCGGTGGGCGATGATCAGGGTGGTGCGGCCCTTCGCCAGCTCGTCAAAGGCGGACTGGATGCGGGCCTCCGTCACCGAATCCAGGGCGGAGGTGGCCTCGTCCAAAATGAGGATGGGCGGGTTCTTCAGGAAGATCCGGGCAATGGATACCCGCTGCTTCTGCCCGCCGGACAGCATCACCCCCCGCTCCCCCACGTAGGTGTGGAAGCCGTCGGGCATGGACATGATGTCGTCGTAGATCTCCGCCCGGCGGGCGGCCTCCACCACCTCCGCCTCGGTGGCGTCCGGCTTGCCGTAGCGGATGTTCTCCAAAATGGTGCCCGCGAACAGGAACACGTCCTGCTGGACGATGCCGATGTTCTGCCGCAGGGAGCGCTGGGTCACCGAGCGCACGTCCCGGCCGTCCACCAAAATCCGGCCCCCCGTCACGTCGTAGAACCGGGGAATCAGCTGGCACAGGGTGGATTTTCCGCCGCCGGAGGGCCCCACCACCGCCACCGTCTCCCCCTGGGGGATGTGGATGGACACGTGATCCAGCACCGCCGGGCCGTCCTCATAGTGGAAGGACACGTCGTCGATGAGGATATCCCCCTTCGCCGTCCCCATCTCTTTGGCGTCCGGGGCGTCCTGGACGGCGGGCTCCACCCGCATCAGCTCCACAAACCGCTTGAAGCCCGCCATGCCGTTGAGGAACTGCTCCACAAAGGCGGCCAGCTTCCGCACCGGGGTCAGGAAGGTGGAGATATAGAGGATGAAGGCGCTCAGATCGACGAAGGTCATCTCCCCCCGCATGATGAAGAAGCCCCCCGCCGCCACCGTCAGCACGTTCATGGCGGGCAGGGCGAACTCCAGCCCGCCGTGGTAGGTGGCCATGGCCTTGTAATAGTCCCGCTTGGCCTCCCTGAACTCCGCGTTGGAGGCCTGGAATTTCTCATTTTCCTGGTTCTCGCTGGCGAAGGCCTTGGCGGTACGCATACCGGATATGGCCGACTCCAGCTGGCCGTTGATGCCCGCCATGGTCTGCTTCTGCCGGACGGAGGCCTTCATCATCCGCCGGCGCTGGACAATGGTGAAAATCACAAAGATGGGCACGATGGCAAACACGATGAGGGCCAGCTTCCACTGGATGGTGAGCATCAGGCAGAAGGCCCCGATGAGGGTGACGGTGGAGATGAACAGATCCTCCGGGCCGTGGTGGGCCAGCTCCGTGATCTCAAAGAGGTCGCTGGTGGCCCGGCTCATGAGCTGGCCGGTGCGGTTCTTGTCGTAGAAGGAGAAGGACAGATCCTGCATATGGCCGAACAGATCCCGGCGGATATCCGCCTCGATCCGCACGCCCATCATGTGCCCCCAGTAGGTGACGATGAAGTACATCCCCGAGCGCAGGGCGTAGGCCGCCAGCAGCAGGCCCATGACGGTGAAAAAGGCGGAATACAGGTTCTGGGGCAGCAGGCTGTTCATGGCCTCCCGGGAGGCCCAGGGGAAGGCCAGATCCACCAGGGCGATACCCAGGGCGCAGCACATATCCAGAATAAACAGCCCCAGGTGGGGCTTATAATAGGACAGGAAGATGGGGACATAGCCCCGCCGGAAGCGGTTGGACGCCATGGGAAGGACACTCCTTTTCACAGATCAGGCTGTTCGTCAGTAAAGAAATAGTATAGCGCAAAGAATTTCCCTTGTCAATGCGGCGGGATGGGCTTATAATGATGTTCACTGCGTAGCTGCGTAGAGAATGAGAGCGAGGGAATGTCATATGCTGGACGCGTTTCTGGTGGTGGGGGGCAGCGTGCTCACCCTGTTTCTGCTGATGTCGGTGGGCTTTGGCTTCGGGCGGATGGGCCTGCTGTCCGGGGAGACCCTGTCCCAGGTGTCCCGGGTGCTGCTGTACGTGGTCACCCCCTGCATCATGATCACCTCCTTTGAGGTGGAGCGCACCCCCCAGACCCAGGGCCAGCTCACCACGGCCCTGGCGGCCACGGCGGGTGTGTATGTACTGTACATGGCGCTGTCCCTGATCCTGTTTCCCCGGGAGGGGGCGGAGCGGCGGGGCATTCTGCGCTTCGGGGCCGTGTACGGCAACGCCGGGTTTATGGGCCTGCCCCTGATCCAGTCCGCCCTGGGGGACGAGGCCATGATCACCGCGGTGGTGGGCTTCGCCGTGTTCAACATCGTCTCCTGGACCCAGGGGCGGGCGCTGATGGGGGGCCGGTCGGAGCTGTCGCTGAAAAAGCTGGCGCTGAACCCCGGGGTGCTGGGCTTTGCCGGGGGGCTGCTGCTGTTCTTCACCGGCTGGCGGCTGCCCGGGCCGGTGGACGCCGCCGCCCGCTATTTGGGCAGCATGAACACTCCCCTGGCCATGGTGGTCATCGGCGGGCAGATGGCCCAGGCGGATCTGCAGAAGGTGTTTTCCACCCGGAAGCTCTACCTGGTGTCCGCCGTCAAGCTGCTGGGCCTGCCCCTGCTGACGGCGGCGGTGCTGCTGCCCTTCCGGGTGGATCCCATCGTGTTTACGGCCACGGTGATTCTGGCCGGCTGTCCCACCGCCGGGGCCACCGGTCTGTTCGCCCAGAGCATGGGCAAGGACTCGGCCCTGGCCGCCCAGCAGATCACCCTGTCCACCCTGCTGTGCCTGGCCACCCTGCCCGCGGCGGCGGTGCTGGCCCAGCTGCTGGCGGCGGGCTGACGATCCGTCAACGATATCACAAAGGAGGCGGTTGGCATGAACGATTCCCCCCTGACCTGGGGTGACCGGGCCCAGCTCTGGCTGCGGCTGGGTCTGCGGGCGGTGCTGGCCCTGGGCGGGCTGGCGCTGGCCGTGTGGGTGGGGCTGCCCCTGCTGTCCCTGCTCAGCCC
>ERZ808037.1722-NODE-1722-length-13120-cov-4.647780_pt1 | contig 13120 bp, 9 predicted proteins | sample MGYA00380190_ERZ808037 | MGnify/ENA primary metagenome ERZ808037 (study PRJEB31490, sample SAMN06133399) | mouse gut metagenome | isolation source: J9 | host: mice | place: China: Chengdu | collected 2015-05 ...
GCAAAGCTGTCCATATCTAGGAACTTTTCAAAAAAGTCCATCCTTTAAAAAATAAGGAATCTTCCCTTTTCATGTATGGGACAAAAAAGCAGATCCGTTACCTTTCACAGGAATATCTGTAGGGACAGGGGCTGTACGTGCTGTTCCGGTTTGTCCTTGTCAAAGCGGAGGACAAACCGTTTATCCTGGTAAGCACAGATTTGACCATGCCTGCACAAGACATCATTACCGCTTATGCATTTAGGGCCAAAATTAAAACCATGTTTAAGGTATTTAAGGTTCCATTGTTTATGTACTATAATAGAAAATAACTTTCATAATACAATAACCAGAGTATTACCTTATTCAGTTTTAAGAACAGCTTCCATAAATTTCAATGTTTCCCCCATCGTAAGGTAAAAATGTGCTCTGTCACGATAAAAATTAAAGAAACCATGTGTCATATCAGGATAAGCTACAAGATGAGCATCTACACCTAATTCTTTAGCTTTTTCCACATATTGACGAACATTCATAATTGGTACAGTTGTATCATTTTCACCATGCAAAATTAATACTGGCGGCATTTCTGGTTTTATTGTTCCAGGATTCGTAATGGGAATCTGTTCAACCTTTGTCCCTATACTGTTTGCTAATTTCTCAGGTCCAAGATTCACATCAAGAAAACCTGGATTAAATAATACATATCCTGCAGGGGAAATACCCGTTATTGGTTCACACATGCTGGCAATCGTTCCTCCGGCAGAACCTCCGGAAAGAAAAATTTTATCGGCATCCATTTCCCATTTTGCCGCGTTATCATGAACATATTTCCACGCTGCTGCCCCATCAATATAACTTTCTCTTGGAGATGTTCCATGTGTAGCAAGTATACGATAAGATGCCGACATCGCTACATATCCCTGTTTTGCACAAATCTCTGCTTGTTCCCGGAATGCTGATGGTGTTCCCATACTAAAACCGCCTCCAAAAAAGAAAAGGATACCAGGTCTTGTTCCAGGATATTTTTCTTTATTTGGAATATACATATCAATAGACAATATTTCCCCTTCACTGATATAATATTCTGTACTATACGTTATTTCTGGATCTCTGGCCGATGCATCCGCAATTACTTTTTCCTGCCGTTTAGCAAGTTCATCCTGTTCACTCTGTATATTATTTTCTTCTGCTAAAGCAGTTGCAGTCAATGCTCCTGCCGCAAGTAATCCCATTAGCCATAATGCTATGCATTTTTTTAATTGTTTTCTCACTTTTGCTTCCTCCTTGTGTTCTTAGTCAAGGCACATAATGAATCATAAAAATTTGCAGCTTATTTTGTTCGGTATTAACCAAATGATGCCGTACAATAGAATCTGTGCAGCATCATTTAAGAAATAAATATATAATTGAGAGAGAATTGTACTGCAAAAAACAAATTAATTCATATAGTTCATCTGAACATCTACCTGAACTGCAGCAGGGCAGCCATTACCGCCGATAACCCGATTAATGTTTCCTGTCTGTGCCATAGAGAATGGGCCAACTACCGTAGTTTCCGTTCGTACATTACCAAAGAAATCCGTGTTTTTCACACTTGCCGGAAAATCTACGCCTAAGTAAGTATACAATGCTGCTTTTCCTAGACGTTCACTGGTAATTTGAGGCGCTTGAATATTGATAATTGATTGATCGACATTTAAGGTTAGTTTAAAATAAGTTTCATCACCTTCTACAGTATAATTTCCTCCATCCACAGCAATACTGTTGGTGTCCGCCACATATCCCCGCTTCTGTCCATACTGATAATTAATCTTTTCTGCACCGCCATAATATACATTATAATCACATTCATTTCCGTACAAGCGGCTGCCATCCGGCTGGTAATTGGGAGCAACCGGTGTCCAGTTATCCGCCGCAAGACCGGTAAATGCGTCAGGATCAACATTATCCGGGCTGAAATCTTCTACATTTACATCATTATAAAATTCATAATACTTTCCGTTATATTCTTCATTGCTTACTTCCAGCATAGATTCGTTACTTTTAGCCCCTGTGCCAAAGAATATATTATTCATCAGTTTATTATAACGGCAATATGTTTCCCAATGGCTGTTTCCGTCTGTCCCATTAATACAGATCGTTTCCAGCGTGCCTGGTTTTTTTGCACGCAGCACACGGGTATAGCCGTCCCATCCATAGGCTTTACTTGGTGTTCCGCTTCCAGGAAACTCATTGCCTTTCGTATTGTTTAAAAACAGGTTATTTACTACATTTGTGTTTGCAGAACAATGCATACGGAATCCAACATTAACAAAAATATTATTATCGCAGTTATTCCAGCCAGATCCGTTTTCCCACATAACATAACTGAATCCATGGCCATCGGGACCGTTGGAATAAAACACATTTCCGGTAATGCTGGAACCATCCGTTTCCGTATCGTACCAAATCGCACGGGTATCCCAGCTATGGTCGGTATAAAAATAATTATCATGTGTATTAATCCCAAAACCAGCATTTACATTTTTAATATAAGCCTCCGATGCAAGATCCGTATTCATATCATCATTATTGTATAAAATATTATTATAAATCTCCGTATATGCACCGCGATAAGACATCATACCATTTGTGCTATTGTTATGAATATAGTTGTTGCGGATAATATGATAACCATAAAATTCTGGTTCTGGGTCAGGATTTTCACCAGCTTTTGGATATCCACACATATCATACATATAACCACGTGAACCTAAGCCAAAATCAATAGCAACACCGCGGTTGTCATAAACCTCGCAATTCTCAATAATCCATTGATAACCGCCATGGGTACACAAAGCGCCTGCCATGGACTTAGAACCCATCTGGGCAAAATTAATCGTCTTTGGGCCACAGCCGTGGGTGATTTTCAGCCTGTCAATAGTAATGTAACTCTGGTTCCATGCCGCAGTAATTACCTGCTTGCGAACATTAGTTTCTACAACATTTCCTGCATCATTGGGATTGATGTCGCCAAAATTCGCCCAGATAACGGTATCTCCATTTTCTTCATTGATCATGGCATACCAACTCATTTTTGTATCATATAATCCTGGAACTTCATTTGTTATGGTTTCTCCCCTGGTGGTTGTTGATGTAATCGTACCATTTTCCAATTGTTGTGTTTCTGTCAGCGCCGCCCCGTTAAGATAAATGGTTCCGCAAGACGGATACACGCCGCGTACTTTGGACTGCCACTTGTTTGCATAAGGATTAAAATACTCGCCGTTTACATCGGAAGTAAACACTTCTTTTGGCAAAGCAATCATCCAAATATCGCTTCTTTCTGTTGGTATCCATCCAGTCACAATATCCGAACCAGTTACGGTTACGTCTTCACCATCCGCTGCCCGCAGGGTAATCCGGGATTCTTCACTCGTTCCGCCGTGGGGAAAAATAACCTGTTCACGGTAGATTCCCCCATATACTTCAATGGTATCACCAGGCTGTGCTGCTTCTACCGCTTGTTGAATTGTAGAATAATTCCCTGTGCCATCTTGTTTTACGGTAATGATTCTGCCTGCCGCTAATGTAGGAAGGCTTAACAGATTAACCAGCAAAAGCACAGAAATAAACATCGATACAATCTTTTTCACCGTTTTATCCTCCTTGTATCATCATGTTATTATTCGTTTACCGTCTGCCAAAACAAGCGATAAACATTTAGTCAATAAAAGCTGCTTTTTTACTTATCTTTGCGACTTAAAAGTGGGGGACTTCTTTGATAGGTTAAATTCAGGAATACCAAGTGCGCCTGCCAGAACTTCTATCTATGGTGGTTCGTTTGCTGGTAGGCGCATGAAGGTTTAGAAATAATCGTAGATTTAATCCTGCTGAATCGGTCGCATTTTATATAGTGTACGAAAATATTTCATTAATTCTTCATTTCCCTTGGCAATATTTATCTGCTCTTCCGGATCATTTTCCATATCATACAATTCAGGTTCTGCATCCTCAAACTCGATCAATTTATAGCGCTTATTCATAATACAGTACCAGTCCTTGCTGTAACTGAATTTTGTCATGGAAGCTTTCGTTTCTGTCAAACCAAGAACCTGACAAAACTCTTGGATATATTCGTTATCCGGTTTTAATTTGCGGCAGTCCATCAGATCTTCATACCCCGGATAAGGCTTTCCAAATTTAAGTGAATTGTATAGGATGCTGACCTGATAATCACGAACAGGCTCTGCATATGCATCTGTGGCCAGCGGCTTGAGTGAACAAGAATCACAATCATCCGGCATGGACAATCCTGCAAAATCCGTTACTGTAGCTGCTATATCATGCAGCTGCACCATTTCGTCGCATACTGTCCCCTGGCGAACTCCCGGTCCGCTAATTACCAGAGGAATATGAATAGAACCGCGATATGGCACACTCTTCATGTATCGATCATGATCGCCCATCATTTCTCCATGATCTGCGGCATAGATAATCACTGTATTGTCATATTGGCCAGATTTTTTTAACTCTTCTATAATCAGACCAATATTGCGATCAATGTTATCGATCATTGCTGCATAATTTTGCCTTACTTCTCTTAATGCCTCAGGATCGCCATGATAACTTTCAGGCAAGGGGAAGTCGGTATCCTTCCAGGCTTCTTTCATTGCTTTCGTTACATCCCACGGATTATGAGGGCCAGAGAAATTCACCTGCATAAACCATCGTTTATCCTCTTTTGCCAGATTCTGTATCTTCTTAATGGCATTCGCTGTTACCCAGTTATCGGCATAGGCATGTTCCGGCAAAGGCGTAGGTCGTACATCATTTGCATTTAAATAGCGCAAAATATAATCTTTCGCATGTTCATGGAGCAAACCGTGATCGGTTAGGTATTTTGCATAAGGACCTTTAGGTTCATAGAAGGAAGACCATAATAAATCATATTTCCCTTCGCTGTCTATCGCATCGGTAAATCCTAAATCAGCCATTTGCTCAATCCATCCGTCCGTACCCCAATAAAAAATCGGCTTATGCAGATCAAATTTACCTACACCGCAGACATTATATCCCCCTTCCTTTAATACGCCGTAAAAAGTAGGCTTATTCAGCGGATAACAGTAATCATTATTATAAACTTCACAGTTATCATACTGCATTCCTGAAGCTAAACATGCACGAGCTGGTACGCACAGTGGGGAATTACTGACATTTCGGGTAAATGTGCAGCCTATATCCATAAGTTTACGTAGATTATCCATACGTACCGGAACAGGTACGGCATGAATCTGCTCAAAGGTTTCCTGATCATAAGGCATCCAATCTCCTCTATGCTGATCAGAAAACAACAGCAGAATATTCGGTTGGTTTTTCATTGTATTTCCTCCTTAACCGAGAGCCAGCCTCCGATATTGTTCTTCGGGTGCATCACTGTTATTTAATTCCTGTATCAACGCATCTGCCATCCTTTTTTCTACTATGCTGTCTTGCATTGGATGTTCCTGATGCGGATCATCTTCTAAATCAAACAACAGATCTCCATATTTCATGTGTATATCATACCAATAACAGGAATTATCCGGTGCCTCCTCTGTAGAAGCTGGTATCCGTATTACCGGAATTCCATCCGTAAACGCAAAGCTGTCCGTTAGCTGCCGATCCGCATTCTGAAGTTCTTGTTTAGTAAAGGATGTGAAGATGTGTGTGGGCATCAACGTATATTCATTTAACTCTTCATTGCGGCCTGCACGCATATAAACATAGCGTCCATCAGTAATATTCACATGTTTTCCAAAGTATCCAAAAATCACATAGTCATGAGGTCTTGCTCCCTTGCGCAATACGTCCAGAAGGGATTTTCCCTGCATCACAGGAGGCGCTTCGATCTGATGAAAATCCAGCAGGGTCGGTGCTATATCAATTGTCTGCGTTAATGCAGTTTCCGTACAGTCCATTTTCTTACACACCGGGTCCCATAAAAAGAATGGCAAATGGCATAATTCATCATAAGTCGGCATATAATTTTTCGCCTGATATCCATGTTCTCCCAGAAGAAAACCATGATCTGTATGAACAATCAGCATGGTATCTTTCCACATATCATGTTCGTCCATAAAATCCAGCAATAATCCAAGATAATAATCGCACATGGTCAGCAACGCACAGTAATTCTGCCGGTATTGTGCCGTCAGCCCTTCGTCAGAAACTGGCTCATACGACGGCCAATCCTGTTCACTTGTTCGCTCCAAATACATTTTTTTGTATTTTTCCGGTACAAAGAAAGGCTCATGTGGATCAAAATACTCTAGATGCAGATGCCAGTTATCCTGTGCTACATTCTTTTCCAAAAACTTCATTCCGGCGTAAAAGGCACGCACATGCGGATGATCTTTTTCATCCTGCATATATTTACGGTTAATCTCATCCTGCCGTTTTAAATCCATAGACTTTTCATACCCCAGCACATCACCCTGCCACTGATCGCCTTCCTGTCCCCGGATAAATTCACAGGAACTAAACCGATTATGATAATTTAACCCTCCTTCCTGCCAATAATGTGCATGATCAGAAATGAAATGTGTATAAATGCCATGATCGCTTAATTGCTGAAAAGCGGATACATCAAATGGTTCAATCGGTCCCCAACTGCGGTGCAGGAAATTATAACGGCCAGTATGTAACTCTCTGCGAGCCGGCATGCAGGGCATGCTGCCGCAGTAAAATTGTTCAAATCTTACCGTTTTCTGTGCAAGACGCAGGAAATTAGGGGTAATCGTTTCCTGACTGCCATAAGCAGAAAGCATATGGCGGTTCAGGGAATCATACATTACAGTAATGGATCTCACTTTATTTTCCTTCCTTTTCTTTAATCTTCCAAGGCTTCTGCTTCATCCTGCCCTAACTGTGCGGCTCCCGCCTTCTTAAGCTGGCGTGTTTTAATCACCGAATACGTGGTAAAAAATGCAGCAATAATCAGAATTGCCAGAGAAATCGGACGCTGGAAGAAAATCAACCATGATCCATCGGACATAACCAGAGAATTTTTCAGATTTGCTTCCATCAGCGGCCCAAGAACCATACCCAAAATAAACGGCGCGCCGGGAAATCCAAAGCGCTGAATAACATACATCACAAGTCCCATAACCAGCAATACATACACATCAAAAATAATGCCAGAAGAAGCATAGGAACCGGCAACGCAGAACAAAGCCAAACCAGTAAACAAGATCTGCTGAGGTACTTTAGATACCTGGACAAACAAACGCAGCAGATACTTCCCCTCCAAAAACATTGCTACATTGCAAATGATCATTCCAACCATCAGCGCATACATCAGCGGAGCCTGTGTCTTAAACAGCGTAGGTCCTGGCGTCAGACCCTGCATGGTAAACGCGCCAATCAATAATGCCGCCACAATACTTCCCGGAATGCCAAGCGTAAACAGCGGAATCAGGGATGTACCCGTTACTGCGTTATTTGCTGCTTCAGGAGCTGCCACGCCTTCCAATACACCTGTTCCGAATTCGCTTCCTTTTTTAGAAGCACGTTTCGCTTCGTTATACGCCATAAATGCCGCAATCGCCGCACCTGCTGCCGGAATAGCACCCACCACAGATCCAATTAACGTAGATTTTGTAATCGCTGGCATACATTCTTTGATTTCCTCTCGGCTCAGCTTATCCGCCGCATCCAGTTTTTTACGGTTTTTCAGCACATTCAAATAACCTTTGGTATAGATTTGGTTTAAAATATTAGGAAAAGCAAACACACCCAGCAAAATGGGAAGAAGACTTAGCCCTTTCATCATAAACACGTTATCAAAGGTAAAACGGGTGGCACCAGAAGCTGCATCCACGCCGATACAAGAAATAAAATACCCAAAACATCCCATTAGAATGCCGCGCAGAACACTGTTTCCGCTTACACCGGCAATAATGGTCAGACCAAATATAGCTAAACCGAAATTTTCCGGCGGACCAAATTTTAAAACAAAATTAGAAATATAGGGCGCGGTAAACAGTAAAATCAATGCACTGACAATACCGCCGATAGTTGACGCAACTAACGCCATAGTCAGAGCTTTTCTGCCTTGTCCGCGCTGTGCCATCGGATAACCGTCAAACACAGTAGCCGCAGCTGTATTTGTACCCGGTGTACCAATCATAATTGCCGTAATGGAACCTCCGTAAGTTCCTCCGCAGTAAATCCCAAGTAAAAGTAAAATACTGGGCATAATCGGCATATTAAAGGTTAACGGCAAGAACAAAATTACTGCCAGATCGGTGGAAAGACCGGGAATTGCACCGAATACAATGCCTACAAATACACCAACAAAAATAAGCAGAATATTGGTCAGGCCAAACACATCCGTAATCCCGCCCAAAATCAAATTCCACATAATACTCTTCCCCCTTTACAGAATGAGCGTTGGCAAAGCAACGGACAAGCCATATTTAAACGCAGCAAAAATAACCAAAACCAGAAGTACTGTTGAAAAGTAATACATCGGCTTTTTACATTCCATCAAAAACAAAGATGCACAAACAAATAAAACGGAAGAAAACACAAAACCAATGATTGGAAGCAGGATGACATAAATAATCATTACAGCCGCAAACAAAAGTGCATGTCCCTCTCTTCCAAATTCAATCACGACTTCTTCATCCTTCTTTAATACCAAACTCTGAAAAACTAATCCAATACCGCAGCATATCATCAAAATGGCAACCAGACGGGGCAAATAATCCGGTCCGATTCCTGAAGAAACTAAGGAAATTTTGGCCTTAATGCAGTAGGGTATAGCAACCAACATTACCACCCCAAAAAGTGTACCAATTATCCCTGAAGACAGGTTCTTTTTTATTTTAATTTGTTTCATCCCATTCTCCTTTAGGAAGCTTACTTAATACTTTCAGAAAACTTTTGACAATCAGTAACCATTTTATCTACGGTAGCTGTCACCGTTTCAGCCGAAGTATCTTCCAACATTAAGAAACCAGCAGCAGACATTTCTGCCTGGAATTCCTCATTCGCATATACATTTTCCAGAGAAGTACGCAGCTTGTTCAGTACTGCTTCATCCGTACCAGCACGCATAGCCAGCCAGGTAATCGTGGCATACTCTATATCATAGCCAAGGCTGGTCAGTGACGGTACTTCTGCATAGCCTTCTTCTGCATAGCCGGTATAGGATTCTGCATTGCACACTGCCAGTGGAACTAAAGAACCTTCGGCTACATACTGCCGGGCAGTTTCCAGAGCACAGTAAGTAATTTCCGTATCTCCAGCAATTGTGCTGACAATCATATCCGGAAATCCGTTGCCAGTCACAGTATCTGATTTAATATCCATCATATCCATCAATGTACGGCTAAGTAAAAATGTATCACTTCCCACTCCTGTACTGGCAAATTTGATCACCTTTCCGTCCGCATAGGCTTTAAACTCATCCAGTGTTTTAATCCCCAAAGAAGCATCCACGAAAAATCCATTTTCTACACTATCCACGCCGGAGGCAATTACAAAATCCTCAGGTTTATATTCTACCGTATTATAGATAGGGGCTACTGCCAAATAAGAGGCAGCAAAGTACTGAAGACTATTTGAATTAGGCTCTTCTGCAAGAAACTGTGTACAGGCCGTAATTCCCCCTGCACCTGGACGATTATCTACGACAACAGGCTGTCCCAGTTCTTCAGTCAGATATTTGGAAATCAAACGTGCTTTAATGTCCAGGTTTGACCCTGCTTTGGCTCCGATAAAAATGCTGACAGGACCAGTAGGCCAATTACTCTCCTCCCCTGATGCATCAGCATTTTCATCCGATGATACCGTAGTTTCTGCAATAGCTGTGGTGGTCGCCTCTGTCGCGGCTGTGCCGGATGCAGTGCCAGAATTTCCGCAGCCAGCTAAGCTGAATACCATAATTCCTGCCAAAATATACGCTGTAAATTTGTTTTTCATGATAGTTCTCCCTTCTCATACTATATAGGTTATCGTCAAGGTATACGTATGCATTTCGCACAACAACCCTCCATCGTTTTTTGTTATGCATACGTATGCGTTAATTGTATAATATTCTATTCTTACAAAAATGTCAATAGGAAAATCCATTTTTTTTACTATTTTTACAAAATCAATCCTTTTCTGCTAATTTCCCAAATTCTGTTGACTTCCCTTATATTTCCGTTTATAATAATGCTGTTTCGCACAAACATACCCTCCAAGACAGGAGTTAACTATGCTTTATGTTTTGGTATTTGTGGTATGTCTTTTATCATCTGTTGTTGGCGGTGTATGCGGAATCGGCGGAGGTGTAATTATTAAACCTGTTGTGGATGCATTTAACATACTCTCCGTCAGCGCATTAAGTTTCTTAAGTGGCCTCTGTGTATTGTCCATGAGCTGTATCTCTGTCGTTCAACAGCGTAAAAGCCATCTGGTAGAACCACGCCAGGGAACTCTTTTAGCTTTAGGCGCTGCAATCGGTGGCCTGGCAGGAAAAGCTATTTTTGATGTCATCCGTCAAACAGTTGGCGAAACACCAGTAGGACTGATACAATCCATTTTACTTGCTGTTGTCACTTTACTTACCTTGATTTACATGCTCAACAAAACACGTATCCGCACCATCTCAGTTTCCCATCCCTTTGCTTGTTTATTTATTGGATTCGTTTTAGGGATGATGAGTTCTTTTCTAGGTATTGGCGGCGGTCCAATTAACTTGTGTGTATTGTACTACTTCTTTTCCATGGATACAAAAAAAGCTGCTTCCAATTCATTATATATTATTTTATTTTCTCAGATATTCAGTTTTTTAAGTACAGTTATCCAGGGAAAAATACCGCAGTTTCCTGCTGCTATGCTTATTTTGATGGTTGCTGGTGGCGTCTGGGGCGGTATGCTGGGCCATAAGCTAAATCTCCGTTTAACTGCAACACAAGTAGAAAAATTATTTAACGGACTACTTTGCTTAATTATTATTATTTGCATCTATAATGCGCTCCGCTTTGCCGGTGCTCTATAATAAATTCATTTTTGTACAGGAGAATAACCATTGACTTCAAAAGAATTTGCAAGGCTTCTGGGTGTGTCCCAGTCAACAGTTTCTCGTGCACTGAACGGCAATAGCCAGATTTCCGAAGAAACCACACGCTTTATTCGAGAAAAGGCTGATGAATACGGCTTTGTTCTTAATGCCCAGGCACGCAGTTTGAAATGTAAGAAGACAGGCACCATTGGTATTTTATTTCCGCATTTTTTACATCTGAAATTATAATCGTTCAACTTACCACTCCAGTAAATAGAATCACTGGACTTACAGGTTCTACAATAAACAGGGTGCTTATCCGTTGCAAACCCACATTTACAGAAATATATCTGTCTCATTTGCTTCAATTCTGCATGGCATAAACGGCACTTCTTGTACTTTTGATAAGCCTCGCTATCCTTAAACTGATATACTTTATGACAAGACGGGCAATAAAACGTAAGTGGACTAATCTCCGCAACAACACCCCTTTCATCACTATCATGTTTAGGATTTAATACTGTGCAGTTTTCTAATGTCAGACCATTTCCATACCCTGCCGTATCTGAAATGGTTGCTCCTTCACCTGCTGCAGTACCAAATGCTTCAATGGCTTGATTCACAACTCTGATCAATCGCCTCTTGTTAATCCCATCTAATTTTTCACTATTCCACCGCGTTACATGTGCAATATAGTTGTAACGTTCCTCGCCTCTTACAGAGAAATCTATCCAGCTCTCTGGCAGATACTTGTATAAAGATTGAGACACGCCTCTCTTCATCTGATATTTCATAATGACCTCCAATTAATCCAACTCAATAATAAGTTGGGAATCTGTATCTCGTAGACTATTCATTATGCGGTATCCCATCAGTCTAAAGCCATCAAAAATATTTTCATCACTCCAGCTTCTATCCCCTATTTGTACAAAGACATCATCAACAAATGCGTCTATTTTTTTTCTATACTGATTTCCGAGATCATGAGTTATTCCATCATCATCTGTACAACCAAATGATTTATACAGCTGATCCTTTATCGTACCTTGGTCAATCTCATGTTCCTTTATTGCTTTCTTTATATTCTTCATAAAGAACAGCGATCCAGATGTATATTGGATTTCCGGATCATAGCAAGTTAACAGCACGCCCGTAAAAACTCCAGGCAAAGTATTATCTACTGCTTTAGTCGCCCATCTGTTGATTGGTACCGCCTCAACAAGAAGATCCTTATACTTATGCATACTAGTAAAGTTCTTCAAATAACTCTGGTCTGTTTCACGTGTTGGTCTAATTAGATCGACAACAATACTTGTATGTTTACGTCCTGTACGTGAATAAGCCTGAATGTATTCAGCCATATTTCCTGGAATGCCGTAGAAGAACATTACATTAAATCTATCTGCATCTACGCCATGCGAAATCATACTTGTTGCAGTAATAAGGTTTACTCCATCATATACGTTGTTATTGTTCTCGACCTCAGCCAACACTTCTCTGACATCCTGAAATGATTCATCACCAGTCATAGCACGTGTCTTAAACGGAATAATTCCCTCGCTGCTTAATTCTTCATTAACAGGGGTTTTAATAGCTCCATCAACGTTGTTGCCATCTCTCTTAACATTATTGTATTCAAGGAAAATCCAATAATCCTTCAATAATTCCAGAGCTTCTTCCTCCGTTGATATCCCGATATTGGGTATAGCCAAAATCTTTTGAGGCTCATTATAATATTCATATACAGCTTCCCGCATATATTTTAGAGAGTAAACTACACTATTTACGATTGCCTTCCCATAGGGTGCATATCCAAGTATCTGTCGCTGAAGATCTTCCTTATCAACAGCAGCATAGAAGTTTCTTTCTATAAAAGGTGATTCGCACGGGAATCTTACTGGATTTCTGCCATACAGATGGTATACCTGCTCCCTATATGATGATATCGTTGCTGTTGCTCCTATGATTTTCACGTCTCGTTTCGACTTAGAAACATTCTTAATATAGTATTTAAGAAATGATTCATAATGAGATGCATACGTTCCCAAAGATTCCCTAATCAGATGAAGCTCATCCTGTATGAACAAGGTAGGTGCTGGGTCATACATGTCCACAGCCTTAAAG
>ERZ808037.1723-NODE-1723-length-13117-cov-13.430445_pt1 | contig 13117 bp, 10 predicted proteins | sample MGYA00380190_ERZ808037 | MGnify/ENA primary metagenome ERZ808037 (study PRJEB31490, sample SAMN06133399) | mouse gut metagenome | isolation source: J9 | host: mice | place: China: Chengdu | collected 2015-05 ...
GCATAACGACCTCCTTTGAGTGTGTTGACGGCAGATTCAAAGTAATCTATGTCGCACCGGACAAAAATATTATTACGCTCAACGAGACAGGAGAGAAGTCAACACAGACCATCACGATGAAAAAAGGCAGAAATGTTCTCAAAATGGTCGGTCAGGGCGCAAAGCTCAAAAATCTTGCCATAGATTTTTCCAGCATAAAAACCAGTAAATTTGAAAGTGTCTTTCGATCGGAAGAGGAGGAAAAAATACCGCTCATAAAAGACACTATACTGTCTGGCAAACCATACCAGAAAGACGAGATCATGAATATCCTGCACATCATGGAGCCCGCGGAAGCCAGTGAAATTTTTCATGACATGCTGCGCAAAGGAATGGATTTTACGCCCGATGAACTCCAAACGTTCCTGATTTATTCTGACGAAAAACTGTCCAGCCAGTACTTGACTGAGGCACTCCAAGAGGGCACCATCGAGCCGCTCAGCGCGGATACCATCAAAACACTGATGCCCCATCTGGAACAGGAATATTGCGTCAAGCTGCTCATGACCCTCCCAGTAGAGGAATTTTACGATGTATTTTCAGAAACGATCTATTATTTAGATGATTCCCAGATTGAGACTTGTCTGAATTACTATCTTGACGAGGGCGGCGTTCTGAACTACACCATGTTCGAGAAAATCTCACCTTACCTGAGTGCGCCAGTGATAAACCGGCTCGATCAAAAACTGTGGAAATAAAGTGCTGTTATTCAATCGAGTGGAGGAAAATCCATTCCCCTATTCGTGCGCCGGACACCCGTGTGCAATCGAGTAGGGGAATGACCTTCTCCGCGTCCGTGTGCATAAACAGAGCGCATAGGCTGGTCTGATCAGTCTCTATGCGCTCTGTTACTTTATACGCTCTAGTTTTATTCTACTATTTTTGTATAATACACAAACTCACTGTCTCTCTTATACACCGTATATCCCAATTGGGGATAAAAAGAATTGGTGCGAATATTCCAAACAGGCGTGTCAAGATACATTTCTTTTACCTCTGGAAACATTCTTTCAATTTCCCGCATCATATAAACACCATATCCTTTTCTGTGATATTCTGGACTAATAAATATTCTTCCCACGTGAAGTTTCTCCCCATCCGCAAAAAGAATCGCCGCGCCTATAATAAGTCCGTCAAGCAACAGTTTGTACAGATGATTGGTTCTTGCCATCTTTGTGTGAAACTGTACCGACATATACCCGGGAGGTCCTCCTTTGCAAGGTGCCCCTACCGCAACATCACTGTCAAATGAACGTTTCGAAATCCCATTGATCACCAAGGCATCTGATGTACTAGCCTTTACGAATTCAAGCATTCTGTCTCCCCCATGAAAATAAATACACTATTTCGCATTCGCAGGCTCGATATTGATCGTCTTCCCTTTAATTTTGACATTCTTCATCGCCGCGAGCACGTCCGCTGCGTTCTCCTTGGGCACCTCCACAAAGGTGTACTTATCATAGAGGTCAATCGCCCCCACCAGCTTGCCGGGGATATTCGCCTCGCCCGCAATCGCGCCTAGGATATCCTTTGCCTTGACCTTCTGCGCCTTGCCGATATTGATGAAGAGGCGCGCCATGCCCTCCTCCTCTGCACCCGTATTGTCAAACGTGTACTCTACGCTGGCGTCACTGCCTTCATTTAACTGTCCCATATACAGTTTGAGAAATGCCGCCGCAATGTCCATCGCCGTGTAGTCAGACTCGTTGATCTGTTTCTCGATGGTGTTGATCATTACAGTCAGATCTTCCTCCTCGATTACATTGCCGATTTTGTCCATAACCTTTTCAATTTTAATCTGGTTCACATCGTTGAGGGACGGCACTGGCATCGCATAGATTTTCGTCTTGCAGTAGCGCATGATGTCCTTTAGCTTGTAGACTTCCTTTCCTTTTACAAAGGTGAAGGAACGCCCTGTCCGCCCTGCGCGCCCTGTCCTGCCTATGCGGTGCACATAATACTCATCGTCCTGCGGAATATCATAATTGAATACCGCTTCCACGTCATCCACATCAATACCGCGCGCCGCGACATCTGTCGCGATCAAAATATCGGTCTTGCCGGTTCGAAAACTCTTCATCACACGGTCGCGCTGCGCTTGGCTCATATCTCCGTGAAGCCCTTCCGCAAAGTACCCTCTGCCTTTCAAAATCTCTGTCAGATCATCTACCATCTTCTTCGTATTGCAGAATACCAGCGACAGCTTCGGCTCATAATAATCCAGCAGGCGGCAGAGCACCTCAACCTTATCTTTTCGCTTTACATCAAGATAATACTGCTCGATTTTGGGCACAGTCAGTTCCTTTTTGACCACCTTAATCATCTTCGCATCCGGCTTCTGATAATTCTTGGTAATATCCAGGATTGCCTGCGGCATCGTCGCGGAGAATAAAATCGTCTGCCGTTCCTTGTTTGGAATATACTCAAGCACGGTCTCGATGTCCTCGCGAAATCCCATATTGAGCATCTCATCCGCCTCGTCTAACACGATGGTGTCCACATGGTCACAGCGAATGGTCTTACGGCGCAGATGGTCCATCACGCGCCCCGGCGTACCGATGATTATCTGTGTTCCCTTGAGTGCGCGAATCTGCTTGGTGATATCCTGTCCGCCGTAAATTGGCAGCACCTTGACACCGTGCATGTACTTGGCAAGCCTGCGGATTTCCTCCGCCGCCTGCACTGCAAGCTCTCTCGTCGGGCAGAGAATCAGCGTCTGCGGATGCTTGATTTCTTTTCTGACTTTCTCCAGCACAGGAATGCCAAACGCCGCCGTCTTTCCAGTTCCCGTCTGCGCCTGCCCAATGATATCTGCGCCGGTCATTGCGATGGGTATCGCCTTGCTCTGTATGGGAGAGGCCTCCTCAAAGCCCATCTCCTTCACGCCCCGAAGTATCTCAGCGCTTAAATTCAGTTCGTTAAATCGTAAAGTTTCCATATATATTACTTTCCTTTCGCGCCAGTGCGCCTTTTGTTTTTACACACAACGAAAGCGCATGCGTAAAAGCATGCGCTTTCTAATCAACTAATTCATTATATTTTTAAAAAGTCGGAAAGTCAATATTTATTTGGTATTTTGTTCTGTTTTTATTGCATTTCTATTCCGTAATTTTTTGCCCTGAAAGAATGCGCTTGATTTCCGATTTCACATAAGTGGGCTTATAGGGCCGCACGATATATCCTGCTGCGCCGGCTTTGCGGCAGCGCGCGACAAGACTTTTGTCATAGCTGTCTATGACAAAGAGGACGGGCACTGTATTTCCTATTAAATCCCGAATCTTGGCAGACGCGTCAATGCCGTTCATCTCAGGCATATCCATGTCAAGTATCACCAGATCGGGCTCTGGCTGGCGCTTTAATTGCAGCAATGCCTGTTCTACCGAGGTCAGCATACTCAGCTCGTATACATTTTGCAGAAATCCGCGAAAGGTCTGTAAATTAATCAGCATATCATCAATAATCATAATGCGGTACTTTTTGAATGGCGTGAGCATCTTGCGGCGCTCAGACTCCTCCGCGCAGGGGTCCATGATCTCTTCATTGACGCCATGCAAAATCGTCAAATTAAAATTTTTCTGGTCGAGCATATCCATCATTGTGCCGTCCAGAAGTCTCAGCAGCGGTCGTAAATTACGGTTTCCCTTATTTTCTACAATAATTCCCTGCCGCCCGTCTGACAACTCCACCTGCGTTCCCTTGGGATAAAATGGGACGTACAATAACAGCGCCTCCACCACCTGCCTGTCAAACATAATGCCGCCCGCGCCCATCAGAAACTCACACGCCTCAAACGGGGAGTACGGATTCTTGTACGGACGCCGTGACACCAGCGCATCATACACATCCGCCACATGCAGTATTTTGGTGAAAATCGTCATATTGTCACCGTAGATGCCCTGCGGATAACCGCTGCCGTCCACATTCTCATGATGATACAGCACTGCCGCCTTCACCTGCGCGGAGATATCCCAGCGCTCCTTGATCATCTCATAGGAGAGTGTTGCATGTTGTTTCATAACCTCATACTCGTCATTGGTCAGACGCGCTGGCTTGTTCAAAATCTCCGGCGGAATCACGAGCTTGCCAAGGTCGTGAAGAAGCCCCGCCATCACCAACTGTTCGAGCGAAGCCTCGTTCATTTTCAACCCAAACCCAATAATGCACGCCAGCACTGCCACATTGACGGAATGCGCGTAAGTATATCCGTCAAAACACCGCAAATCCGTCAAATCCAGTGACAGCACTCCCTTGTGCAGCACCTGGGACACAATCTTCTTCGCCACGCCCTTACAGCCGTCAACATCGCTGTTGCGGACAGTCACAAGTCCTTCTGTCCGCAAGTCCGGGCTGATCACCGGCTCGATCTCAATATCCTCCGACAGATCATCATTGATATAAACGCCGTCAAATCCATATTCATTGAGCTTTTTGATATAAAACTTTGACAAGGTGCTGCCGCTGCATATCAGTGTATGTCCGTCGGCATCGTACATGTTGTAAGCCAGACACATGCCCGGCTTTGCATCGCTCATTCTGATGTACCGCATAATTTTTTACTCCATCGTATCTGTGCACTCTTTGCACGCGCTCTCTCATCTGTATACATATCTGCACACTAATTTATAAATAGTTCTCTATTGCAGATAATAATAAAAGTATATCGAAAAAAGAAGGCAAAATCAACTAAAACAAGACTTTTTGATGATTTCTCCCTTGCATAATCCCCCATATTGATTTAAACTTAGGAAATATTGAGCAAGCACTTTTCCAGAAACTGCTGCCACAGACGAGGTACCACTATGCAAACGAAAAGGCAAATAAAAAGAATTTCACTCTACAATGAATTTCACTGCACCGGCGCCGCGTGCCCGGTCAATTGCTGCCGCGGCTGGAAAGTTCCCATCGACCGCAGCATGTACTTAAAATATTTAAAAGAAAAAGGCTTTTTTGGCTTCCTGCTGCGCTGCGCAATCCATCAAAGCGGCGATATTACCGCCTTTCGAAGCACACTGCACGGCTGCCCGTTCTGGGGATTTGACCGCCTGTGCAGAATGCAGAAAAAGCGCGGTACAGACTATATGCCCGCCGTGTGTATCCAGTTTCCGCGCCAGCTCTACAACCTTGACTTTTTCTGTGAGGAGACGCTCTACCTTGCCTGTCCCGAGGCGGCAAGGCTTTTTCTGGTGTCCGTCTCGGAGCACAGGCCTTTTGACTTTACTGTGACTGAGGATATCCCCGCATACGAGGTCAACACGACCAATGATGACAGGGAATTTCTCAATTATCTGCTGCGCTCACGGGACGAACTTGCCGCGCTGCTGCATGGCAAAACTGCCTTTGACAGCATGGCAGTCCTCGACTATGGGCGCGACGCGCAAAATGCCTGCCTCCACCAGACACCACTCCCCAGCCCGATAGACTACACTTCTGACAAGCGCTATCCAGTGCAAATAAAGCAGCTCAACACCCTTTTTTTCAAAGGCTTTTACCACCCAAGCCTGCGGACGGTGCTGCCCTTCCTAAATCAGTTATGCCAGAAATATATCCGCACCTTCTATCGCCTGAGCCAGCGCAATCCCGCTGCCGCCGACAAAAAGCTTGCGCAGTTAAAGCAAAACCTGTATCAAAAACTGCCAAATCTCGACGAGTTCTTGCAGCAGTATTATGTGTATTATCTTTATACAAATTTTTTGGATATCTTTGAGGATTACAGCTTCTCGAAACATTTGCTGCTCGGCATTGCCAAAGCGCACATGCTCTGGGTCTTTATTGCGCTGTATGCTGAGCATAAAAAGCAGCTTACGACAGATGAGCTTGCAAAGATTATCGCGGTGTATGAGCGGAGGGCGCCTCAGATTGAGGACGCGCTCAAGCTATTGTGAAAATATGACGGTCTCTTTTAATGGAAGCGAAAGTGCCTCCTCCCCCCATGGCATTGCAAGGGTAACCATATCCTTCGATGTCTTTTCATCAACAAAAAACGCCTCTGCCTCTGCGAACTGTTCATCCCAATCCGCAGAGGGAACTACGCGGAGTAAATGTCTCTCCATTGTGCCCTTTTGTATATCCAAAATATTGAGTTCACCATATGCAAAATACCGTCTGCCATCTGCATCTGTGCAGGCCTCCTCCAAATACCAAGGGCCCACACTTGCAGGCAGCGCCTGAACCAAGAACGTCTCATTGTCTGCAAAAGCATAACTCGCCCCCTCTCCACAGCGGTATCCAGACGCATACACCAGCTTTAACCCACCGTTTTCTATTCTGAATAAACAATATGCCTCCTCGCTCTCCCCTGAGTAGTATGCAAACAACAGATATTTCTCTGATAATGACAGCCATAAGTTTCCGCCGCCATACCCCGCTGACGGATATGGAACCAAAAAAGTCTGTCCTGCGTCCGCACAGGAATAGAGTGTGAGACAAATCTCCTCTTTATCCTCTAACACAATCCTGCGCCCGTCGTTCAATATTATCCACTGCCCCGACTTCATTTTATCTCTCCTCCCCTCTGGAAATTATACTTCATTTTCAATTCTTTTTCGACCAAAAATCATGCCTCTCTTCTTCATTGCGCCTTCCCGCGCGCAGCGGCAAGCAGGCAAACCACAAACACCAACGCCAAAAGCCCGACGCCCGTCATCGAGTATCCCACGCCGACCATCTCAACCAGCACCGGCGCTGTCACAATGCCAAGCACAGCGCTCAGCACCACGACAATCTGACGCAGTGCCATGACACGCCCAAACATGCTTTTGTCAACTCTGCTTTGGAAAATCGTATTGACAAATATCGAAGATCCTGTGTTAAAAAGACCAATCAGCACATTGGCAGCAAAGCTGACCACAAAAACGGGCGTATTCCCCCACAGCACAAAACTTCCAATCAATAAAATACACAGCAGGGCATACTTTGCCACATCGTCCAGCCTTGATTTTGACAATCGTTTTGTCACAGCCGGCGCAAGCAGGCTCCCAATCGCCATCGCATAGGTAAAGTAGACAATCCCGCCGGCGCCGATTCCCAAAATCTGATCCGCGACATAGATTTTATCAATCTCATAAAAGCGTCCCAAAATACCAAAAAATACACTGGTCAGCATCACAATCATGACAACCGGCAGCTTTCGAACCTCCGCAATGCCCTCCTTCGCAAACCGAAACAGCGTAAACTCCGCCTTTTCCGCCTCCTTCTTCTGATACTCATACGGCAGCCGCCACATAAACACTGCCGCCACCAAAAACGTCACCGCGTCAACCGCATACAGCATCTGTGTGCCCGACACGCTGTACAAAACACCGCCGACACCGGGACCAACCAGCAAAATCACAGTCCCTATGACAGAAAACAGGTTGTTGGCCTCCATCAAATCCTTCTTGTCAACCAGCTCAGACATCAGCCCCATCTGTGCCATATTGTCCACATCGCTCATGCCCTGTAGCAAGAAAATCAGCACATAGGCAAACAGCATATACTTTCCATTTGTCAAAACAAATGCGCACATCAACGCCGCACTCAGCAAATATACATAAATGCTCACTTTCTTGCGATTAAAACGATCTACAATCACGCCCGACACAAACTGACACGGAATCCGAATCAGCGCCCTGATGAGCCACATTCCCGCCACGCCTGCCAGCGAACCCGATAACTCATAGACTGACAAGGTAATTGCCAGCGCGTACAGGCTGTCACCAAACGACGATACGATCGTAGTCCAGACCAGAAGCCGAAACGATTTGTTCTTTAATAATCTCATATGTATCCATTCCTCTCATTGAAAAGACAGTACACTGCTTCGAAAACAGACAAGTCATTCATTTCAGTATTCTGAAATCAGTATACTAATTGACAGCATATGCCAAGTATACACCCAGAATTTCTATAAAAACAGACTTTCATTTTCGTGATTTTAGGCGTATACTATAAATGTAAGGAACTATTCCTGCACAGGCGCCTCATGTTTTGTGTCGAAATATAAAATTGATTTATCAGAGCAGACGAAAATGGCTGCTCTATTCTTTTATGCACAGCCCCACAAAACGAAAATATGCGGCGAAAAGCATGTCAGGAAAACGCGCGAAATTGTATAATTTCCTTGGTGGTGTTTCCAGCCAGCAGGCAGTATACTGAATAAAGCTTCTAACAACCAAGCAACGCGCAAGGAGGATTTATATGAAATTAGGAAACAGTTTATTTCACGCACGCAAAAAAAGCGGCTTGACACAGGAGGAGGTCGCAGACAAACTGGGTGTAAGCCGCCAGACCATCTCCAAATGGGAGACCGACGAAACACTCCCAGATATCCGCCAGTCAAAAAGAATGGCGCAATTATACGGCGTCACATTGGACGAACTGATTGATTTTGACATTGATGTGAAGGAAATCGAGCAGTTCATTGAAAAAACCAGCGAAGAAACACAGGCAAAAATTGACTGGACTGCCGCGTGGGGCAAAAAATACCCCATTCTGCTCCAATACCCAGCCGAAGTCAACACCCCCAGCTATGCCGCCCGTCTGACTGAACTGCTAGACACCTTAAAAAATGAATACAACTACTCCGAACTGGACGCATTTCTGGTGTTAAAGGATATTTTGGCGAAAGTCTGGGAGACCCGCAAACAGAAGGCAGCCACATGACGCGGTGGTATTCACTCCTGCATCTCATGGTGGACGGCGTCTGCGCCTTCGCCATGTTTGGCAGCTTCCTGACCTCTCAAAATCAGCCAATGGACTTTTTGCTGTACAACTTCTGCGCCTTTGCACTGCAAATGCCGCTTGGCGTTCTGCTGGACTGCAAAGCGCCCAAAGCCAAAAACACCGTGTCCTGTCTTGTGGCAGTCCTCGGTGTCCTGTGCACCCTCCTCGGCACAATCACCCATCCGGTTGTGCTGGGGACGGGCAATGCCCTGTTTCATATTGGCGGCGGTGTCGGCACAATCTATGAGGACAACGAACAGCACTGGTGCGGCAAAGGACTCGGCATCTTTGTCGCACCGGGGGCACTTGGCCTGTACCTCGGAACACTTGCAGCCAAAAATGGAATTGCAAAATACTGGCTGTGGGCTGTCTGTATTTTGATGCTCACATGCTGCGCCGCTGCCTGCAAGCAGGCAAAAAGTAAGCCACACACTGCTGCCGCCCAAACCAGCATTGCGGACAATCCACAGCAGCCAAAAATGGCAGGCATTCTGCCGCTGTGCTGCCTGCTCGTTGTGCTTCTGCGCTCGTATCTTGGCATGACAGTCACCTTTTCATGGAAAACTTCCATGCTGGGCGGACTGGCTGCCGTGCTGGCTGTTGTCCTCGGAAAAGCCGCCGGCGGTGTTCTGGCTGCGCGGTACGGCATTGTGAAGATATCAACCATATCCTTACTCATGGCAGCCATCGCATACTTAGGGGCGCACCTGATGCCCTTTGGCGTTGCTGCGCTGTTTTTGTTTAATATGACAATGCCCATTACACTATATCTCATGATTTGCCAATTTCCCAATATGCCGGGATTTTCCTTTGGCTTTCTGACCTTTGGGCTGTTTCTTGGCTTCCTTCCCGCCTGCTTTGGACTCTCCGCCAGATCAGACGGACACGTGGCAGCCTGCGTGGGCAGCGTGCTCTCCCTGATTATTTTATACGCTGGAATCCATAGATGGCGGGCTTAGTACACTGGCTTTTAAGGAGGTTTTCATGACACACTGGCTTTTAAAAATGTTTGGCACTGCCCTGCTGTTTACCCTCCTTATCGAGCTGGCAGTGGCCGTTTTATACAAAATCCGTTCCCGCCAAAAGCTGCTGCTGGTAGTGCTTGTCAATATCCTCACAAATCCTCCAGCCGTGCTGCTGCACTGGCTGGGAAGCCTCTATCTGCCAGCACTCCCTGATCTGTGGCTACAGCTTGGTTTAGAACTGCTGGTTATACTCGCAGAAGCATTGATTTATCATAGCTTCTCCACCAAAAAAGAATGGCAGCTTCAGCACCCTGTACTGTTATCGCTAACAGCAAATACGTGCTCATGGCTCGCTGGGTTCTTCCTCTTATAACACGTTTCCTGTTTACAACAAAGCTGTCAAAACCGCGCCGGGCGTGCGCCAGCTTCTGCTGATATGTTTGCTTTGAACGCCCGTGAGAACAAAAATTGGAGGTATCTCAATGAAAAAATGTTTTATTGTGCTCAGTATTCTGTTGTGCTGTATGCTGTATGCGTTTCCCGTGCAGGCAGATATCATCTGGGAACCCGATGATAACTTCTACAACCGCCATGCCAGAGAATGCACGCATATCAACCGTATGTTCACCGCAAACGGTCCAGACGGCGTTGTCATTGTATACCAAAGCCCCGAATCGCCGCAAATCATCACCCGCTTAGACAATGGCACCCAAACCCATATCTCCTTTACCTATCAAAGCGCCGATGGCATCCTCTGGGGCTTTTATGAAAACGCTGACCAAACAGGCTGGCTGCCAATGGATTATATGAATGTGATCTATGACAGTATTTCCTTTGCCGAAGAATACGCCGCGGAGATTGTCTCTGAATCTGGCATTCTGGACACCCTGTATCAGAACAAGGAGATCTATCTCTGGAAATATCCCGGTTCCGAGATATATGAAATGATACAGACAGGCGACTTCCTCCCGTCATACGAAAGTGTCTATCTTGATGAAAAGAACAGATGTTGGGGAAATGTCGGCTATTATTACGGCATGCGCAATGTCTGGCTCTGCATTGACGCACCCGACGCGGATTTTGATACGCTCTATCCCTCCGGCGCGCCGGCAAGAGGCACTGCGCAATTTGATCAAACGGAAACAGACGCCGCCGAGTCCATACAGTCCCCTTCACAAACCACCAAACGGATTGTTCCCAAACAAAATACTGCGGTGGTCATGCCGACAGTCTTGTTAGTACTTGCTGTCATGCTTGCCACCGCAGGTTTATTGCGAAAATTCAAACAAAAAGTGTAAATTAGGCGTTCTTTTTCAAATGGAAGCGGTTCACCAGTTCATGCAAACGCTTGGACTGGTCTGACAGCTCCGCACTCGTCGCTGCACTGTTCTGCGCAAACGAAGAATTTGACTGGACTACGTTGCTGATCGAATCAACATTTGTTGTAATCTGCTCTAGTACTCCCTTCTGATTCTGTGAGGCATTGCTGATTTTTTCCATCGACGATAAGATCTCCTCCGAACCCTTTACCACTGTCATCAGCGACTTTGCCGTGTTGTCCGCAATAGTCATACCGTTCTCAACTGCCTTCTGGGACGTTGCAATCAGAGACGCTGTCTGGTTGACCGCCTGCGCGCTCTTTGACGCCAGCTCACGGATTTCATTTGCCACCACGGCAAAACCTTTTCCTGCCATTCCTGCCCTCGACGCCTCAATGGAGGCATTCAAAGACAGCAGATTGGTCTGCGCGGCAATATCTTCAATCGTCTTGACAATCTTCTCAATCTCCCCGGAAGAATGGCTGATCTCCGACATTGCCTGTATTAAATGTTCCATTTCCTTGTTGCTCTCCTCAATATGACGGTTCACCTCGGAAACGAAATTATTTGCTGTCTGCGCGTCCTGCGCATTTGCTGACACGTCCTGCGACAAGCTTTCAATTGATGCTGCAAGCTGGTCGATCGCCGATGCCTGCTCCGTCGCGCCATCTGACAGAATCTGAGCGCCGGAGGACACATTCTCAGAGCTTGCGGACACTTCATCGGCAGAAATAACAATCTCTTGCAACGTTTCATTCAGCGATTCAGAAATCTTCTTAATGGATATCTGAATTGGTATAAAATCACCTATGTAATCCTGACTGATATTGATATCCATATTGTTATCCGCCATCTGAGAAAGCTGCTCCGAGATATCCTTCACATAATTATTGATAATCGTACTAATGTGGTTGAACGCCTGCGCGAGCCGCCCCAGCTCATCTTCCGACTGGATATCAATGTGAATATTCAAATCTCCGGCTTCCAGCTTCCCAGCGCCTTCCGTAATCACCTGAATCGGATCAAGCGCGCGCCTGATAATACGGTTCATGGATCTTAGCAGCAAATAGCCAAACACCAGTACTATAAACGTCAGTTTCCCGGCGCCCTCAATAATCGGTCCGTAAAATTCCATCCCATTGACCGTCATGTGCAGCGTCCAATGCGTTTTGTTATTCACAGTCAGCGGAATTGTCACACAGATACCGCCTTTTTTTGTGCCATAATTTTTCCTTGCCTTAATCAGCGCACGGCTGCTGCGAAGCTCTCCCTCGGGCATATCATTCAGCTTGTGCACATCCGCCTCCATGGTCTTATACCCCGCCTCGGAGGCAGTTTTTCCAACTGTTGTATTATCGGCAGAGTCCACCAGAATTGTATTGTCCTCCGCGAGCGCTACCAGATGCGCCGACTTATAATCCGTGCTGATCAGAAGCTGCTCCTGCATCTTATCAAGCGCCACATCAACACCGCACACGCCGAGAAACTCGCCCTGCGCATCCCAAACCGGCGCAATGATGCTGATCATCATAATGTTCTTTCCCATCAGCTCATACACATAAGGGTCCATAATATACGGTTCCCCGCTCTGTTTGATCTGCTTCCAGTACTCTTTATCATAATTATCAAAAGCATCTTCATGCTTCTCAAAAACATATCCTGTCTTTTCCTCATTCGGATAGACAACTGCCTCATACGCCATATCTTTTTTGTGCACACTGTATGGCACACCGTCAGCATCTGCAATGGCATTTTGCTCAAAATAAGCAAATGCAGTCGTAAATCCATCGCCGCCCTCCAAAAGTCCCACCAAGGCGGTATCAATCGCCCCCCTCTGCTCAGTTGGGTCCAGTGTGGAAATATTCCTGAGTGCGCCCGCAAAGCCGATCACCTTTCCATACGCCTCCTCAATATCACTCACCAGCAAAAAAGCATTTTCATAAGCAACTGCTGACAGCTTTTCCCTGTTCACCCGCACCAGCGACTTTGCAGAGAGCAAAGCAGACATCATAATTGTAAGCAAAAAAATAACAGCCGTAATCCCTGCCATCTTTGTGATAATCTTTTGGCTAAGGCTGTTTTTGTCCTTAAAAT
>ERZ808037.1726-NODE-1726-length-13098-cov-2.889102_pt1 | contig 13098 bp, 11 predicted proteins | sample MGYA00380190_ERZ808037 | MGnify/ENA primary metagenome ERZ808037 (study PRJEB31490, sample SAMN06133399) | mouse gut metagenome | isolation source: J9 | host: mice | place: China: Chengdu | collected 2015-05 ...
GGAGATCGATTTTCATCGAAACTCCTTTGTGTATTATCAATATATCCAATTTTGAATACACTGAATTAACTTTTTAGCACCTGGAGATACATGTTTAAAAGAAGTGGCGGCAATGCCAATAGAACGTGAATAATTTCCCTCCAATGGAATTGCGCGAATGTTTTCAGGTAAGCGATATAATATCATTGACGGCAAAATACTGATGCCAAGACCATTTTGCACCATAGAGATGATAGCTTGATCTTCTTCGATTTCATATTGAATAGGTGGAGTAATTTTATACTTTTTAAAGATTCTACTGACATCATTGTCAATAGTGGATTTAGGCATTATGAAACCTTCGTTTCGAAGTTGCTCATAATGAATCAGTTCATTGTGAAAGAGTGGATGTGTATCTGGGACAATGCAAAGCAACGGGTCTGTTATGATAGGGATTGTATCAAACGAGCTTGCAGTGGGGAGGGATAAAAAACCGAAGTCAATTTTTCCTTCTGAAATCCACTCTGTAATGTCATCATAATTTCCTTCATATAGCTTAATCTTAATCAGTGGAAAATCTTCCGAGAACTTTTTAAGAATGAGGGGAATCCATTGAATCGATACGCTTGGAAAAGTGCCGATTCGAACAATACCTGTCTCAATGCCATTAAATTCTGATGCCTTCTGAAGCATTTGCTCATTTAGCTTTAACATACCTTGCATATATACGAGCATTTCACTGCCGTTTTCTGTTAGGCTTGTGCCCGATCGATTTCTAATTAACAATGTAAATCCAAAGTCGGCTTCTAGGCTTGCGATAGCATGACTTACGGCAGACTGTGTAAGTTTAAGTGTTTTTGCTGCTTTTGATAAACTTCCCAATTCCACGACAGTCCTGAAAATCTCGAATTTTATTAATGACATAACTCTCACCTTTCTCACACATGAATATAATTAATATATAACATTATAAACATTCATTTGACTTATGTAAAAAATGAAAATTATAATAGAGAGAATAATAAAATGATTGGGGATATTATAATGACTAGACAATGGGGAATTAGCACGGAGCTCATCCACGATCAACATACAACAGAAAGAAAAATAGGTGCTGTCGCTCAGCCGATTGTACCAGCTGTTGCTTACTCATTCGAAAATCATAAGATGGCGTCTGATACGGTATCTGGAAAAGAAGATGGTATTTATTATGGCAGGTATGGCAATTGTACATTGCGTGCATTTGAAGAAAAAATGGCGGCACTCGAAAATGGGGAAGCAGCCCTTGGTCTAGGTTCGGGAATGGCGGCCATATCATCCACGCTGTTTGGTGTATTACAAAACGGGGATCATCTGATTGTCACAAAAGATGTTTATGGAGGTACATATCACTTTTTAACGACATTGGCACCGCGATGTGGGATATCGTTCAGTTTAGTGGATTGTACGGATATCGATTGTATCGTGAAGGCAATTCAGCCAAATACAAAAGCAGTCTATATTGAAACGCCATCCAATCCATTGCTTACGATTTTGGATATTAAAGCAATTGCGCAAGTGACTAAACAATATGATCTTCCGCTCATCGTAGACAATACGTTCATGTCGCCATGTTTGCAAAAACCGTTGGAATTAGGCGCGGACATCGTAATTCATAGTGCAACAAAATACTTGAATGGTCACGGAGATGTTATGGCCGGCGTAATTGTTGCAGATGCAAAATTTATTCATTTTATACGCCAACAAATTATGGGCGATCTTGGACAAGTATTAAGTGCGTGGGATGCATTTTTGATTTTAAGGGGGCTGAAAACACTTGGGTTAAGAATGGAACGTCATTGTAGTAATGCCCACAAGATCGCGACATTCCTGGAAAATCATCCACTAGTGGAAAAGGTATATTATCCAGGATTGAAATCCCATCCGCAATATGAAATCGCTGATCGGCAAATGAAGGGGATGGGCGGCATCGTGTCGTTTGAAATGAAAGGCGGAAGTGCGACGGCGACGGCTTTTATAGATGCTTTGAAATTGTCGATGATATCCTTTAGTCTCGGTGATCCGGAAACGCTCGTTCAGCACCCGGCGACGATGACGCATTCATCGTTGCCTGAAACGGAACGGCTTGCTGCTGGTATTACAGATGGTCTCATCCGACTATCAGCAGGGCTTGAAGATATTGAAGACATCGTTGCTGATTTGGAGCAGGCTTTTGATAAGGTAAATGAATTAAGTAAACGAAACGGAGTGGGTACACATGCGTGAAGTAAAAGATTTGGAACCAGTATCAATGTATACAATCACGGCTAAGTTAATGAATCATACAGTGGATATTGTCACGGACAGGTTTGGAGAAGAAGGAAAACGTATGATGCAGGCAGGCGTTCAAAATGTAGTGGATGAACAACAAGCCGAAGGAAATGGACAGTTAACCGGGCAGGCGCTATTTTCATTTGATAAGCTATTTGACGATGAAAAAATCAAAGAAACATTCCAGTCCTACAATAAAGCGCAACAGTCAGCGGGGCAAGAACCCCATACAATGTTTGCGGTAATGGCAAAATTATTTGCGCATATCGCAAAGTCCGTAGTGGAACGATTCGGCAAAGAAGAAGGGGAACGGGCGATGATGGATAGTGTCGGTGCTTTCGGCGAAGAACGCGGTCGCGATATTGCCCGTCGTGCTGCTGCTGTCGGGAAGCCAAATACGATGGATAATTATTTATCTAATTATGACATGGGTCGCAGTGAACTGTTTGAGTATGAAACCCTTTTTCATCCAACCGAAATTGAACAGACGTTTACAAAATGTGCGTTTGCAGAGCAATGGAAAAAAGACGGGATGGAGGACTACGGAATCCTATACTGCCATATGATCGACCCTTCGATTGCTAGGGGATTTAATCCGAACTTTGAAGTGATACATGATCAATATGTTTTAAAAGAAGGTGTCTGTCACTTTCAGTTCCAAATGAAAGATGAAGAGAAAAGTGATAGAGGGTTTTCCAAATGATTAATAAACAACGTCTCTGGGCTCGATTAATGGAACTAAGTGGCATTGGAAAGCAAGAAAGTGGAGGCGTCACTCGCTTTTCTTTTACGAGAGAAGAACGCGAAGCAAAAGCGTTGGTCTCTTCATACATGACAGAAGCAGGCATGACAGTTAGAGAAGATGCTGTAGGAAACTTGATCGGTAAGAAAGAAGGTCGGCAAAAAAATGCGCCAGCTGTTCTGATGGGTTCCCATATCGACACAGTTCCGAACGGCGGTATGTTTGACGGGGCTCTAGGTGTGATTGCAGGCATCGAAGTAGTTCATGCGATGAGCGAAAGAGATATACAACCTGACCATCCGATTGAAGTGATCGCTTTTACGGATGAAGAAGGAAGTCGTTTTGGTTTCGGTATGATCGGCAGCCGGGCGATTGCTGGTACGTTGACTGACAAGGACCTAGAGCAACGTGATGAAAATGGGATAACGATTGCAGAAGCGATGGAGGAATCGGGTCTTGATCCTAAACTGGTGGCAGACGCCGCGAAAGATCCAGCTGACGTAAAAGCATATGTGGAACTGCATATCGAGCAGGGGCGAGTGCTTGAGAATCATGGTCTCGCGGCAGGGACCGTTTCCGGGATCGCGGGCCCGCTTTGGATGAAATGGACGATTACTGGAGAAGCTGGACACGCGGGTGCAACACCGATGAATATGCGGAAAGATCCCTTAATGGCTGCTTCAGAAATCATGCAGTTTATAGAAGGAGAAGCAAAAAAGTACCCGAATCTTGTAGCGACAATTGGACGAATTGCCGTGAAGCCAGGCGGTGTTAATGTAATTCCTTCCGAAGCGACTTTTACGCTTGATCTTCGGGATATCGATGAAGAAATAAGACAGCAGGCTGAGGAAAAGATGGTTGCTCACGCGCAACAAGTTTGCCGCGACCGAGGAGTAGAGATCGAATTTGAAACGTTGCAAAGGGTCACACCGGTTCCATGCTCTGCAGTCATTCGGCAGACGATACAAGCAGCTTGCCTAAAACTGGGCTTGAAATCTTTCGAGCTTCCAAGTGGTGCGGGACATGATGGGATGCAATTTAAGGACTTCTGTCCGATCGGCATGGTTTTTGTCCGTTCTCAAAACGGCATTAGCCATAATCCAGAGGAATGGAGTACTAAGGAAGATTGCGGGAAAGGCACGGAAGTTTTGTATGAGACGGTATTGTCGCTGGTAAGCGAAGTATGAAAAAAAGAGATGTCTAATGTGTTGATGTTTTTGCAAGTAGGATAGATATTGTAGTGTGAATTTTTGAATAGCGCAGGCAATACGAATTCATGTCGTGTTGCCTTTTTTGGTACTTATATTTAGTTATGCGGGTAGTATTAGTGTGATTTTAAGGAGAACCAGATCCCCTCTAAATTCAAAAATATTTTGGGTGCTACCTCTTGATATGGCGAACAAAGTAGAGTCGCAAATCGTGACGCTTAAGGAAATTGGATGACTTCCTTCCGGCTATAGCGTAAATAAACTCTAACCCCCTGTATCAGTACATAACTAATCTAGGTATAGTTATGTACAAAAAGGACAAGATGACCGGGTTAGATAGTTGATAAGTATATTGACAATTCGGAAATTAGGTTATATTGTGTAATACAAGTTCTTGTATGGTACATGCAAGATAATCTTTATTTTAATTAGTCAATGAAAGTGTATGGGCTTCATCTAAAGAGCTAGTTACTATTGAAAAGTATCTGAAATATTTTTAGCTTTTTGAGTATGAATTCTAAGGTGAAATTTAATTTTTAGAAAGGTGTGCTGAAAATGGGGAGAGAACTATTTGAAAAGGGCTTGAAAGTAAGAAAAGAAGTGTTGGGGGAGGAGTATGTCAATAAGTCAATAGAGTCTGCTACAGATTTTAATAAAGAACTGCAACAACTGGTAACGGAGTATTGTTGGGGAGAGGTTTGGACGCGGGAAGGCTTGCCTAGAAAGACCAGAAGCATTATTAATATTGCAATGTTAACGGCACTTAATAGACCTCATGAATTAAGACTTCATATAAAAGGTGCATTAAATAATGGCGTTACTGAAGAAGAGATTAAGGAAGTGTTGTTGCAGACAGCAATTTATTGTGGAGTTCCTGCTGCGATCGATAGTTTTAGAAATGCAAAGGAAATTATTGAAGAGTATAAGAGTGGAAAAGAAGTTTGAGGGTTTTTAAACAAACCCATAGATGCTCTACACAGTAAAATAGGATGTAAAGAAAAAAGAGCTGTTACAATGGACCATTAATTGTCAAACAGCTCTTTTTTAGATTTAATTTAGTTCATAAAGGAGGGAATATTCTAATGTTTCATCTGAATCTAAGAAGAAAAATAATGTTGGTTTCTTTTCTGTTCTTATGTATACCTGCACTTTTGATCGGGATCGTAAGCTATCAATTGTCTTTGAACAGCCTGAACGAGTCAGGAAGATTAATGTTAAAAAACAGTGTAAAGCAAGCAATTGAAACAATAAAAATGATGGATCAAGAAGTGAAGCAAGGGAATATCAGCTTGGAAGATGCACAAGAATATGTAAAAGTATCTGTTTTAGGAGAGAAGTCAGCTGACGGTACCCGCCCTATTAATAAAAATATAGACCTCGGTGAGAATGGTTATTTTTATATTATTGATGAGCAAGGGAACCAAATTGCGGATCCATACCTGGAAGGTACGAACACTTGGGACTATCAAGACAGCGATGGAGATTACTTCTTTCAAAATATGATTAAGAATGTCCAAGCCGATGGGTCAACCTATATGGACACATTGTGGGAGCTGCCGGACAGTCCTGGTCAAATGGCGTTGAATGTCAGTTATGCGGAGTTGGAACCGACTTGGGGTTGGATTTTGAGTACGAACAGTTTCTATCAGGATTTTAATAAAAGGGCAAAGGCGATCATGACCGCACTTGCCATTACACTTGCTTTATCTCTAGCGGTTGGGGCAGTCATTATTTATTTTTTCTCACGCAGCATTTCCAATCCTTTGATGGCATTATCAAGTCAAGTCAAACAAGTAGCGCAAGGAAATCTCGCAGTAGATGTTCTGGAAGTGAAAAATAAGGACGAAATAGGGATACTCGTCCAAGGTTTCCAGCAAATGATACACAACGTTCGCCAATTGATTACAAAAATTACAATTACGTCGGATGAAGTTGCAGCGTCCGCAGAACAATTAACGGCGAATGCAGAGCAAAATACAGAAGCAACTGAACATATTGTTGTAGCAATCCAGGAAGTAGATCTTGGGGCAGAAAAACAGACAGAAGGCGCGGATGTAATCGAACAGATGATGACCAGGATGGATACAGGACTGCAAGAGATTGCGACCGATTGCTTGGGCGTTTCAGGAGTGGCTCAAACCTCATCGGCGGAGGCAGAAGAAGGAAATAAGCTTTTGCAACAGTTGATAGGTCAAATGAATATGATCCGCACGACGGCCGCAGAGTCTAGTTCATCGATTGAAAAATTAAAAGTTCACTCTGAGAAAATCGGTACGATCGTAGAAGTCATAGGAAATATCACCAAGCAGACAAATTTACTAGCTTTGAATGCGGCGATTGAAGCAGCGAGGGCTGGTGAACATGGAAATGGATTCGCTGTTGTTGCCAATGAAGTCCGTGTCCTGGCAGATCAATCTACAGAATCTGTGCAGCATGTTACAAACTTAGTCATGGAAATTCAGAATGAAACAGATAACTCAGTTGTAGGCATGAATGGAGTAAATGTAGAAGTGGGCAGCGGGATCAAAATCGTTAATGAGACCGAACGAAGGTTTGAGTCCATTTTGAATTCGTTAAACCAAGTTGCCGGCCAAATTCAAGGCGTAGCAACCACAACGCAACAAATGTCGGGAAACAGCGGGCGAATCACGGTCTCAGTTAAAGAGTTGAATCAAATCGCTAGGGATTCCTCCAACCATTCCCGTAGTGCAGCAGCGTCCAGTGAAGAGCAACTTGCCTCTATGGAGGAAATTGCTGCTTCAGCTTTTTCATTGTCCCGTATATCAGAGGAACTCCAAACATTAATTGGGGAGTTCAAAGTAAAATGATTAATGGGCAGGTGAGGAGCTCGGCGTCCTGATTTTGGGACGAATCTTTGTAACGGTTTTCAAAGTATTGAATGATCAGTGAAAGATATTGGGCGCTTATATTTTAATTAGACGAAATGGTAAAACAACGCGATGCAAGATTTGTACGCGTTGTTTTTCGTATACAGATAGTTATTGAATATAAAGTAAAATGGAACTGAGCCGTGAAAACGTTTAATTTGATCAACTGATCTTATGTGGATAAACAATGAAATATGACTTTAATCTATTATTTAAATAGTCCGTTGGTAATGTGTTTTTAATAGTGTATAAAAAGTAGGTTTGGACGGGTAAGAAAATCTGGATAGTATATTGACAATTTTGAAAGTAGGATATATTCTGTAATACAAGTTCTTGTATGGTACATGCAAAGGGAGCGGAAATTATGTTTGTATGTAAACGCTATCAAACATTTAGGGGAGGAGAGAGACTCAAGAGCTAAGGTTTCTTTGCATTCATATTGTGTACATGTTAATAGATTGAACATTAGGAGGGGAATTATGACGAAAAACTATTGGCAGTTTATTCGTGAAAAGGTTGATTGGCCTGTGTTCTTATTTAGTGGAGGCATACTGTTAGCATTCGTATTATTTTCATTCTTTAAAGTGGATGCAGTCAGTAATTTTGTGAATAAAGGATTTGATTTGTCCATTCGCTACTTTGGGGCTTACTGGCAATTTCTTATGATGGCTACCTTTGTTGTTGGAGCGGTATTAGCAGTATCAAAGTACGGCAAAGTCCGTCTTGGTGACGCAAAAAAACCCGAAATGTCTTATTTTAAATGGGTAGCTGTAATCCTGACGACTGGTCTTGGTGCAGGGGGAGTCTTTTGGGCAGCAGCTGAGCCTATGTATTACTTTCTGGATGTGCCTCCCATGCATAAAGGAATTGTAGGAGGTACCGAGGAAGCAATAGGACCCGCTTTAGCTCAGAGTTATATGTCATGGGGATTTACTGCATGGTCTGTTTACGGCGCAATAAGTGCGATTATTTTGATTTATGCGCACAAGCATAAAGGAATGCCGCTGAAGCCTAGAACTCTGTTATATCCAATATTGAAAGAAAAAGTGTTAACGAGTAAATGGGGTGCGGCTGCCGATGTGTTTTGTATTATAGGGGCTGCAGCAGGTACGATCGGCCCAATAGGTTTTTTGGGGTTACAAGTCAGCTATGGGGTAAGTTCGATTTTCGGCATACCTGATACGTTTATAACACAGCTTTCTGTGATCGTTATTTTGACAGGAGTAGTACTCGTATCCACGCTCACAGGTATTGAAAAAGGGATTCAATTTTTAAGTAAGCTAAATGTGAATATGGTTGCGGTGATTGCCGTCTTTTTATTGTTACTGGGTCCTGGTTTATTCATTATCAATTCATTCATGTCTTCCTATGGGACGTATATTAGTGAATTTGTAAATATAAGCACATTCCGTGGCGATGAAGCGTGGCTTGGCGGTTGGATGCTGTTTTTCTTTGGATGGTTTATAGGTTTTGGTCCATTGGTGGCATTATTCGTGGCGAGAATATCGAACGGCAGAAAAATTCGTGAAATTTTTGTAGTAGTTGCTGTCATAGCACCGGTCGTTACAAACTTTTGGTTTACTGTACTTGGTGGAACAGGTATCTTCTATGAGCTGAAAAACTTAGGTTCTGTCAGCGGACCTTTAGAAGAGGGTGGATTGCCAAGTGCGATCATCGCTATAGCAGGACAAATGCCGTTAGGAAGCATAATGCCATCTGTTTTCTTGATCTTGACTACGTTATTCGTTGTGACGACTGTAGATTCCATGTCTTATCCCATCTCAATGGCTGTGACGGGAGACGGAAACCCACCGAAAGTTGTCCGCGTGTTTTGGGCTGTTATTATGTCCACTATCGCTACAATTCTCATTAAAATTGGCGGTGGAGGAATCGGGGCATTACAATCCTTTGTCGTAATAGCAGCAGTTCCGGTATCGATCCTTTTACTTCCAGTTGTATGGTATGCACCGAAAGTTGCTAGAGTGCTGGCGATTGAACAAGGGATTGTCAAAGAGGAGCAAGATATGGTCATGATCAAAGAAGTTGCAGCTGATCGGGAAACAGAATTAAAAAGCCAATAAGATATATTACAATAATCTAAATACTCGTTGACATTTGAAAAGTTAGATAATATACTCATCTCATAGCTTGTATGGTACATGGTAGGTTACTAATTCGATATGAAGAAGTTATTACCGTGGACATGATTCATACAAAGAGAGGTGATTGTGATTACACAGAAAATACAAACGGTCAGTATAACGGCACAAGTTACCAATGCAATACGAGAGGCAGTTACCTCAGGAGAATACGAACCCGGAAAGCAATTGTCAGAAGCAGCGTTATCTCAGTATTACGAAGTGAGCAGGACTCCGATTAGAGAAGCGCTGAAACAATTGGAAAGAGAAGGACTTGTCGAAATCATTCCCCGTGTAGGCACTTGTGTAAGAAAGCCGACTGAACAAGAGCTTGATGAGCTTTTCACAGTAAAGGAAGCGTTAGAAGGATTTGCAGCAGGACTCTTGGCGGAAAGCCAGGACCCGGTAGCGATCAAAGAACTTGAAGAAGCCGTCAATTTAATGGAAGTTGCCGCCCGGAAAAATGATACGAATCTATACGTGGAAGCGAATGAACAGTTTCACGCGGCGATTCTGGCAGGAGCGAACAATTCCAAATTAAGCTATTTACTTAACTTGATGCTGAATCAAATTCCATACCAACGCTACGTCCATATAAGTATCAACGATCCAGAACGTTTAGTTAGATCGCTTAAAGAACACCAAGTGATACTAGAAGTGATTTTGAAAGGCAAACGTGATGAAGCTGAAGGCACGATGAGACGTCATGTCGAAGCAAGTGCTAAAGGATTGAAAGCAGGGATTGCCAAAAAGATGAGTGCGAGCTCAGTTAATTAGGAGGAGAAACATTATGAAATTTGGAGTATTTGCAAACCTATCAGGCCCAGGACGCCATGATGAATATTATAAAGTGTTGGACGAGGCTCGTGAGCAAGCGATTTATTGCGATGAAAACGGTTACGAATCTATTTGGTATACGGAACATCATTTTGGCCACGAGGGAAATGAGTTAATCTCAAATCCGCTCATGATGGGTGCAGATATTGCAGCTCGTACAAAAAATATTCGAATTGCTCAAGCAGCAAACGTAGCAACGTTCTGGCATCCTTTACGTTTGGCAGAAGATATTGCGATGCTTGATCAGTTGAGTAAAGGCCGAGTTGAGGTAGGATTGGCCCGTGGTTTGTACGGTCGGGAAGCAGCCAACTTGAATCCTTTATCCGATCCGAAAAATAACGATCAAAACCGAGCGGTATTCGAAGAAACACTGGAAGTCATGAAAAAAGCATGGTCTAACCGTTTCTTCTCCCATAAAGGCGAGTACTTCAATTTCCCGGCAGACGGGTTGTCATGGAAACATCCGATGAGCCCGCCTTCTCCAGAATTCATGGATATGGAAAAAGGGGAAATCAGCAAAATCTCGCTTATGCCGAACACTTACGAAAATCGCATGCCGAACATTTGGCAAACAATTGACTCACCTCGTTCAATTGAAATCGCTGCTCAAACAGGAATTAACGGGATCTTCTGGATGCCGACTGTAAAAGAGCTGAAGCAACGTTTTGAGCTATATCGTGATAAAGCTTCTGAAGCAAGAGGTGTTGAAGTACCACTTGGCCAAGGAATTGCACTTGTGCGTGATGTCTATGTCGCAGAAACAATGGAAGAAGCCCGTGCGGATTTCGAAGAGGCTGTACTAAATACGTACCGCTGGATCTGCCATTGGAGAGGCCTCAGCAACTTGCTTGATCCGGGTGAAGTGCTGAAAGAAGGACAGGAACTTGATTTTGACTTCTTGTTCCATAGAAATATGTTGGTTGGAACGCCGGAATACGTAGCAGGTAAGATTCAGGAACTCCAAGATGAGTTGAACTTGGAAACCTTGCTGCTATGGACAAATCACAGCACATTGCCGCATGAAAAAATCATGAAGAGCATGAAGCTATTTACGGAAGAAGTTATGCCAATATTCTCAAAAACAAAATTGGAGGTAAATTAATATGTTAGAAGTTCGTAAAGTATATACAGCTATCGAAGAAACTCGTATGGAAGGTGGCAAACAATTAGACCAGCCGATCAAAATGATCACAACGATGTTGGTTATGAAGAATCCTTGGGTTGAAAGAGGATATGTAGAAGATTTAATGCCGGAAATTAATGAGTATGCTCCTGAAATTGGAGAGATTCTAGTGAAGGAATTATTTAAGCATATTGATTCTGCCGATGATGTAGAAGCTTTCGGTAAAGCTGCAGTAGTGGGTGTTGACGGTGAAATGGAACATGCTTCTGCTTTCATCCATACATTGAAGTTCGGTAATAAGTTCCGCGACGCTGTCGAAGGAAAAAGCATCTTGCCGTTTACGAACAAACGCGGCGGTGCAGGGACTGCTGTACTTATTCCCATGGTACACAAAAACGAAGACTCTAAACGTTCTCACTTCCTGACTTTCGAAGCGACGATTCCAGATGCACCACGTGCAAATGAAATTGTAGTTGCAATCAGTGTTTCGACAGCTGGCCGTCCATTCCCAAGAACCGGTGACCGCCACCAAGACATGGTTGAGATGGGTCTTGCATAATGTCAAACATTTCGTATGATCAAGAAACCACTTGATATAAAGAAAAAGGAGTGGGAGAACCGTTAATCTTTATTCACGGTGTCGGACTGGATCATGCAATGTGGCAACAACAAGTGAATCGTTTGTCTGCAAATTACCGCGTAATTACGTATGACATGTTGGGACACGGGGGATCATCGCATCCTCCTGGTCCTTATTCACTTTCACAGTTTGTCGAGCAATTGTCCACGCTTGTGAATAAGCTGAAGCTTCCGAAAGTTAATATAGTAGGATTCTCCATGGGAGCAATGGTTGCACAGTCATTTGCCGCCAAATTTCCGGAGAAAATTAGAACCTTGACCATTATGAATTCGGTCGCCAACAGAACGTCCGAGCAGAGAAAAGCGATTGCTGCGAGAGTTGAAGAAGTGAAGAAATTAGGGCCGCAAGTCACAATTGAGCCTGCGATTCAGCGCTGGTTCAACCAAGAGTTTCAGGAAAAGAATCAGGAGATTGTCAATGAAGTGAGACACCGCCTCGAAACAAATAATGCAGATGGGTATATAGCTGCCTATACGTTATTTGCGACAGCGGATGAAGAGGTTTGGCAACAGTTGAAGGACATTACAGTTCCTTCACTCATCATAACAGGCGAATATGACGTGGGTTCGACACCGGAAATGTCGCAGCAAATACATGAAAAACTATTGAATTCTGAGTTGTTGGTTGTTCCGGATACAAGACATATGTTACCTGTCGAGAAGCCGGAAATCGTAAATCAGGCGATTCATTCATTTATCCAAAAGCATGTCAATTGAATGAAAGGAGTGTGCCGGGATGTCATTGAAAAAATATAAAATGTATATTAACGGTGAGTGGGTAGAATCGGAAAGCGGTGAATACTTCCCCAGCTATAATCCAGCAACGGGTGAAGCTTGGTGTGAAGTCGCCAAAGGTACGGAAGAAGATGTGAATCGAGCAGTGCAAGCAGCACATGAAGCTTTTCAAAATTCGGAATGGGCTGAGATGACCTACACAGAACGCGGTAAACTCGTGCATAAATTGGGAGAGCTGATTTCTCAAAATATTGAGAAGCTAGCGGAGTTCGAAACGAGGGATAATGGAAAATTACTTCGGGAAATGCGCGGTCAGCTCACTTATTTACCCGAATTTTTCTATTATTACGCAGGGTTGGCGGATAAAATCCACGGCCAAACCATGCCAATAGACAAGAAGGATATTTTCGCCTTCACGACAAGAGAGCCACTAGGCGTAGTTGCGGCAATCACACCATGGAATTCGCCGCTATACCTAAATACGATTAAATTAGCCCCA
>ERZ808037.1729-NODE-1729-length-13088-cov-2.736454_pt1 | contig 13088 bp, 11 predicted proteins | sample MGYA00380190_ERZ808037 | MGnify/ENA primary metagenome ERZ808037 (study PRJEB31490, sample SAMN06133399) | mouse gut metagenome | isolation source: J9 | host: mice | place: China: Chengdu | collected 2015-05 ...
AAAAAAATGTTATAACACTTGCTTTGCCTTGGAAAAAGACAATGAGTATCTGTTGGTAGATGCCGGTGGCGGTAATCAAATTCTTTCTCAACTCGATAAAGCTAACATCTCCCTTACTCAAATTCATCATCTATTTGCCACTCATGAACACACCGATCACATTCTAGGTGTTGTGTGGATTGTTCGCATGATTGCCACCCTTATGATAAGCCAAAGCTATCAAAAGCCATTTCATATTTACTGTCATCAGGAATTGGTGTCAACCATTCAGACGCTATGCCATTTAACCTTACAAAAGAAGCTCACAGCTCTTTTTGATGACAAGCATATCTGCTTTCATGGTTTAGAAGACGGACAACAAGAAAGGATTTTAGGTCACACTTTTACCTTCTTTGATATTCTTTCCACCAAGGCAAAACAATTCGGTTTTACCTTTATTAACGACAACCATGAGAAAATCGTTTTCACGGGTGATGAACCCTACAATACCGAATGTGCTTCCTATGTCCAAGATGCCGCTTGGCTCTTACATGAAGCTTTCTGTTTATTTAGCGAAAGGGATATCCATCACCCTTATGAAAAGCATCACAGCACCGTTAAAGATGCGGCAAATTTAGCTACAAAGCTTCATGCCAAACATTTGATTTTATGGCATACCGAAGAAACCCATTTAAAGCAACGTCAGAAGCTTTATACCCAAGAGGCAAAACAAAGCTTTTCCGGTAAGATTGACGTACCTAACGACCTTGATGTTATTCCTTTACTGTCTTAAAAGTAGCCTTGAGCTACTTTTTTTACTTTGAAAACTATCCTCATTATCACAAATATTTCAACCAAAAGCAATCATTTCAGTATCAAATCGCTCAAAGCTCTGATTAAAATATGAAAACATTGTAAAACATAAGCTTTTTATACTAGGTGATTATATTTAGATGATTATATATATCTGTGAGATATGTGAATTATAATGATATTCATAAAAAAGCCAAGGTCATAGACCGTGACTTTTCTATTTCTATCTTGCCTTCAATCACTTATTATCGCTTTTTAACTTCTGTCTAACTATTCATATGGATAATAGCGCAATCCTCTCTTCTGGCATCTTTTTAAATAGATTTTAATATCATTTTCTACTACTAAGAATGACTATCCCTATGAACAAAGATGCCAACCATGTAGTTATTTTTTCATCATAGCCTTTCTTTATCCACTTAAAAAAACATACAGCCCACTAACTTACTTAATATAATCTTTAAAATAGTAAAGAAAGTTAGATCCTTGTAGATAAAATAATACCCATAAAAATAATTACATTTGCTATTATTAAGAAAACGAAGATATTTACTCCAACCACATAATCTGAAATACCCAATGCTAGTGGTGTAAAACTGTGAGATGCCACATTAAACAATGCATAAACTCTACCTACCATATTCGTGTCAACGCTTGAATGAATATGCGTATTGAACGGAATGTTAAAGGTGGAAATAATAACACCCATTCCTAAACAGATTGTTACCATACCCGCAATAAATAAGCCCCCATAGATTTGCCCATTCATAAATGAATAGATACCTAAAGCCATACATATATAACATACTAAGTAGCCCTTAAAGAAACTACCAAATGTATCAATTGTAAAAGCTTTAACTTTAATAAAATAGAAAGAGCATAGAATTAAACCAAATGTAATTGCAGTTTTCCAAACTGATAAAATTGTTACATCTAAATGATTTTCACTAACTAAATACGGTAATAACACAGAGTAAAATGAATTCATAGTGACATTGAAAATAATCGCAGTGGCAAAAAGCCTTTTAATATCGTTAAGATTTTTAATATAGATGAAGCCCTCATATATTTCTTAAAGAATAGCTTTGAAGGGCATTTCTTTTGGATTATTTTGAACTTTGTTTAACTTAATTTTGTTTTCTAAGCCACATGAGAGTAAATAGGCGACCACAATCAATAACATACACCTAGTCATGCCGACAAACTTATAAAGAACACTTGAAACCAATGCCCCAACAATCGCATTAGTATTCGTTAAAATCGCAAATAATGAATTACATTTATCAAATTCGTCTTCCAAACAACAGTCCTTTTTTAAAGTAAAAGTACCGATATTCGCAAAACTATCTGTAAAACAAATGCAAAAGTTAACGATAAAGAAAGAAAACATCTCTTTTTCAATTCACAAATTCATCATTAGCACTAACCAAATCCCAAACATCAAAATACCATTGATCAAATCGGTAATGACAACAATCTTTTTCCCATCAAAACAATCACAAATAACACCAATGAATGGTGAAAAAAGAATATGCACCAAATATGGAATGGATAAATATGTGCCCATGCTTAGAGTTGATCCGGTCTTTTCTAAAATATACCAACTCCCGATAAAATAAAAATACCGGAACCAAGATTAGAAATCATAGTTGCATAAAACAGATAACTGAAGTTCTTATTTTTAAATAATGACATATCTACCCACTCCTTCAAATTAAAATCTGTTTTAGTTCTTCAACATAATACATTCAGAAATTTATATATAACAACTTAATAGCAAAAAAGGAATTGTTGTCTTTAGCAATTAAAAAAACATCATCAATCATTGAAAATTTCCACTACAACCATCATTATACATATAGTAAATTTATCAGAATACTTTTCAATAAATCTTACATTTTTCTAAAGTAACCAATTCCTCTAATTCTATCCTTAAAGGCATTTTTATCGCATAAAAATCTACCCAACAGGAATCAAACATTTGTGTTTCATTTAAAAGTTGCTCCCTCTATCTTATTGAAATAGAAAGGCATTGTTGCTTGTTATTGATAATACTATCATTGTACTAAAGATACTATTGCATTACAAGAAAAACCACATTGAATGATAAACTAGTATTACAAAATTTGATAGGGGAGAATGTTTTCCCCTCCTTTAAAATTTGATGGAAAACAAGCACCTTAGATGTGTAATACCATACACTATACATGCAAGCACTGAATATGAATAAGTAAAGTTTTTAATCCTAACCATTTATCTAATATCCATATACTATTTCAAAATCCAATTCAGCCCGTTATATACCGGAAACACTTCAAATTCACCATCTTGTAATGGTGTTTTTTCTTTGATAAAGGTTTCAATTTCCTCTTTTTCCATATCACACAATCCTCGATACCCATTTCCATAGTTTTTCCAAGATCCAATCCCTTTCAATATTTGATGTGTTAATACTTTGTTGTTTTCTTCGTCCTTGAAAAATATAATATAATCTTTCATAGGCTTAGGTTTGTTTTTATCTTCTTCTGTTTCTTTTATAAGACCGGCAACTCTAAAACCAAAAATATAACAAAATCCACAAACAAGTAGAATAGCAATTATAAGTCCTAACATAAAATGAACACTCCTTTCATTTAATAGAAATAATACTTAACGTAATCCCTTCATTAACTTTTATATATTGTAATAAAAGTACATCCATATATTAAAATCATCGCAATGACCAAAGCTAAAAATGACTCACCTATCATGATACTCAAGCATGATAACACTATAAAGAATAATAACAATACACGATGATAGTACCTCATATAAAATCGAAATATATCTGCTCGCGTTAACCATACTGATAATTTTATTTGATAAATTTAGAAAAGTACACAAATGCATAATTGAAACATATAAGAGAAAAAGCACCCCGCCTAAACCATGTTTTGATCGTATTCCTTTCATACTATAGTTTTGCTTCTTTCTTAAATACTTCTTTTGATTAAAGGTGATGATTTTTGACTTACTTTCTTGACTATCAAGCTCTTGATGGACTAAATTCTTTTCAGATTTAACAGGTTTTAATTATTGTGCTTTAGTTTCAAAGATTTTATTTGCTAATTGCAATAGTCTATAATCATGAGTTGCCATCATTAGCTTCGTATCATTTGACTTCTTAAAATTTAATGTATGAAAGATATGGTTTTGTATCCATTACTTCGATATTGTTTGGATCGAGATGCAATTCATTAGCTAAAAACAACTGTAAATCTTGTTTCAGTAAGTCTGTTCGCCCTCTATATACTTTCCCATTCCTTCTACATTTGAATACTTCTTGTATGTGTTGATCTAACATTTTGTCTCCAACTTCAACATCCTTAAATGTGACTATATAGTCATATCCTTGGGGAGATACATACTTTTTATCCGATTTCTTGTAAATGTAAATTTCAATTATAAATATGCAAATTAATAAAGCTATCACCATGTTACCAACCTCCTTTTTTTCTCTTAACGTAATAATAACATGACATCATATAACATTGGTATTGCATCAACATAAACCCATTCTTTAATAATTTATATGGCGAAAAAATATTAATTATCGTATATTCTAATGTTTCAGATAACAAATGCTTTAAGCAAATCAAAACAAGTAGATTCAAAATGAAGTTGTAAACACTTATTCCACTTAAAGCCGAATGATTGAACACGAATAGATAGCCTACAATTCCAACGCAAAACATGATTTCCATCATAACCGCTCTTTTATAAATTTATTTCAACTTTATTCTCGAATGGCAAATCATCATGAGAAATAACAATGACGATACACTTTTTGGATATTTGGTTTATAATATTAACAATCTTGCTGATTAAATCTACTTCTATTGCGTAGGTCGGCTCATCAAAAATGACTAAGGAAGGAATTTTACGTTTAATATCTAATAATGCTCTTGCTAGCAATATTTTTCTTTTCTCTCCACCGGATAAATTTTCTCCATTAACAAGCACATGGCGCTCAAGATTACCAATATTGATATACTCACAAACTTTTTGAATGAAAAATTCATCTTCTGACAGCAGATTATCCTTAATAGTCCCTTCAAATAATAAGTCATCTTGTGTTAAGATAGTTATTAAGTGGTCAAAATAAGATTCTTTGTTATAATCCTTTAAAGAAATATTATTTAATAATATTTCTCCATGATAATTTGCATAAATTCCGGAAATAATTTTTATAAACGTTGATTTTCCTCTACCATTTTCACCTTTTACAACATAAACATTCCCTATCTTCATTTCCGCATTGATACCATTTAAAACAAGGTTATTATCATATCCAAATTCTAGATTGCGGACTTGGATTTTATCAAATTTGTTTTCATACCCATCTCTCTTGATATCTTCAATTCTATACAATTCTTGTATCTCTGCATAATTTGCTTTTAATTCAGAATAAGTTGGCATAAATTCAGATACCATTTGCATACAAGATCCAATCTCACTAGAATATGAAAATGCTAATTGTAAGGTGGCAAGGGTAACACCCATGGTCTTTGATAAGTATAATCCTAATAACAAAGTCGCAAATCTAATCAACCAAAACCCAGCTTCCCCAAGCGATGAAGATAAGCTTCTATACACTGACAAAGATTTAACTGATAATAGATGGTTGGACATTTGTTTTTCTAGCACTTGTCTTGACTCTTTGAATTTTGATCGTGTTATAATTGTTTTTAATTTTGTTATATAACTTGTAAGTGTACTAAAAAACAAGTTTTCAGACTTTATCTTTTTTTCTACACTATTCATGATTTTCTTTTGCACAAAATATATCATCAATAAGCGAAGTAGATGACTCATAAATATAAAGGCTGACAAATATAAATTTGATTTAGACAATAAGAATAACATTATTGTTGCCGAAATAAGACTAATGATTGTATATAAAAATGTATATAGATAAAAAGCGCTAATCAACCAACTAAAATTATTGATAACTCTTATAATAAAATTAGGTGTTTTCTTCTTAACCTCTAATATATCTTTATGCAATATATCATTAACCATGTTGTTAGCTACATCAACAGACATTAAATTAGTCACATAATTTAATGTCCGATCTTTATAAGAAGTCACTAGAGGAGTAATAACTGAAAGTGTCAAAAACATCAATATCTGTAAATCAAAATGAAATGAAGATTGTGATAACACATTACCAAGGAGTAAAGGCTGATAAATGATACAAACATTCGCTATAATAATCAAAAATAAATATTGTGTCGATTGTTTTATATGTTCTTTTATAAATTTTAAAAATATTTTGATCATAACTCAATCAACTCCAATTTTTTAAAATCATGTTTTAATACAAACTCATCATGAGTAATGACAAGAACAATATTATTTTTACCTAATTCATTCAGGGTACTGATTAGAACAGACTTCTGCTTTTCATCTAATGAGGCAGTAGGCTCATCGAGCATAATCACAGCATTTTTTATGTGATTATTCATTTGCTTTAACAAAAGTTGTTGCTTTTCACCTCTTGATAAACTGATGCTTTCCTCTTGAACATCTATAAACTCCAGTAATTCAGCAGTTTGATCCATGTAAATCAATTGCTTACCATACATAGCATCTAAGTTAATCTTATCAGTTAATATACCATTAAAAATAATTGCTCCTACATAATCATTCTCTATTCCAAGCAACATATTGAATAGCGTGGTTTTACCAATACCATTTTGACCCACAATACAATAAATCTGATTTTTTTCAAAAGTATAATTGATAGGTTGACACTTTTGCTTAGCACCTAACAAACCCTCCAATCCGATTTTATCTATTGATTGGATAGAAACAGTGTGTTCATTTTTGATATGTTTAGGCTTCAACTTATCAATGTCTAAATTTTCCTTTGAAACTTTAATACTTTGTCTATTCTGCGTGAACTGAATAATAGATTGGCAAGCAGAAAAAAATGGTTCCATCACAGAAATGATGAGGATAACATTTCCAAATTCTTGTTGCCCATTCAAAGTAATAATGATATAAATAGCTAAGAATACGTATCGCAGTAATTTAAGTGTTGCATTCTGTAAAATTTGTATATCTACTTTTCTTAAAAGAGCTTTTATATACCTCATTTCCAAATCAAATAATGATTTGAGAATCCTATCAAATAAGTGATAGAAATTAATTTGTTCAATATTACTAATCGTTTCTTGAGATTTACCAAAAAATTAGCTTTGCAGATTGATAACGTCCTTTTGTAAAATATATATGCGTTTATTTGTAAAAACAACCAAAACCCAGTAGATACTAACACAAACAATCAATATACAGGTCATCGCTTTGTGTAAACAAAATAATACAGTTAGAGTCACAACAATAACTAATAAGCTTTTAAAAAAATTGATTTGAGATATCACGTAATAAGTGGATACATTCTGTGCCTCAGTAATCATTTTTTGTGAAAACACAGTGTCGTTCATCTTATTTTCAAACATATATATTTTTCGTTGATTGATATTGTCATAAATCTCCATCAGCAAACAGTCTTGATATTCACAAACAAGATTATCAGAATAAACCTTTTGCATATAAAATGATAAAATATATATAACTAATATCATCATACCCAAATATAGATTGTACCTTAAATCTACAGTCTGAATATTGTTGATAGAATTAGAAATAATCAAAGACAGAAAAATAGGACAAACAGAACAGATTATGGTCAGAATAATATAGATTAAACATTTAATTTTTCTTTTTTTTATATAATCTCAATCAAAGTCGTTAATCATTTCCTCCCCTCCTTCAGTTTGTTAGTAGAATAAAACTCTATGATACAATACTTTTAGTTGTTATATGGAGCTTTTTAGAGATAATCGCACCTCAAATAAAATATAAAGAATCATTGTCAATACAGAGTAAAGCGGAATATCAGGACTGAAAAGTACCATCATCATCATAATCAAAGAAATGAAGAAAGGTATAATCTTTATGATCAGTTGTAACTTTACATTTTTTGAGATTGGATATCCGTTATTTTTAAGCAAAGCTATTTTCGTATGATATTTCTTTTCCAGCATTAAACGTACTAGAATAGTAATGCCTCCTAGAGTTAAAGGTATTAAGGATAACATCAGACGATAACTTCTCAAATGATCTTGTAGGGAGTTTTCATCTTGAATAGGATGCCCACCATTAATAAAACTTGTCTTTGGTGTGATTATGGAAACAATGTTGCTTAATTCATCCTCATTTTGATAAGTCAACGCATAGTAAAGAATCCTCTGCCGATCTTTCTTCGAATATAAGTCATCAGGAAGATAAATCATGTATCTTGATTCTCTGATTGAGTTATTCACATCGTCCTGCATCACGTTAGAGATAGTATACGTTTGATTGTCCAAGGTGATTGTATGAGTTGTTTCCCCTAATTTCTTTTTTAACGCTTCGGTAACAATGATATCATTGGCTTTTTGCGTATTTTTTGTAAACATATTCATGTCTTCATAGTAGTTCATCATGCCTACGGGGATATACTCACCATTCATTTCAAGAAGTTCATAGTAATAATAAAGAGGAAGGCTACCATCTATATTCGTATAACTAAGATAATATCTTTCTCTTGAATTCAGCCAATTGTCCCTTGTTTTCTGCAACTGCTTTTCTGTACCAATCGTAAATAACAATGTCCCTAATAGGATAACACTTAATAAGGTCATTGTTGGAATGAAGATTTTTGTTTTTAACCACTGCACTAAGTTAGACAAATCAAAAGTCTTTGCTTCAAATTGTAAATTCCCGGTTGCTAGACAATCCTTTTGGATGAGCAATTGCTGATGTTCAATGTCATAGATTTTATCCGCGTACAATTGATCATATGTATGGTGAGAGGACAAGAGCGTAACACATTGATTTTTAATCGTATAATTTCTAATTAAACTCATCACTTGTTGTTGACTTTCTCGATCCAAATAGGACGTTGGCTCATCAAACAAGATAAGTGACGGCTTCTTCCATAACCCAACTAGTATGCTGATTCTTTGTTTTTCGCCCTCAGAACATATACGCACTTTTTTATTGTGTATATAATCTATACCTACATCTTCAAATCCTATCTGATCATCATATCTAAGGCACGATACAAGTTCGGCAAAAGTAAAGTCATCATATAAGTGAACATCCTGATTGACATAAGCCACCTGACTATACCATTTCTCGTTTTTATGTATCTTCTCTTTATTGATATAGATAGCTAAGTTTAAAACAAATATATGATTAAGAAAAGTCGTTTTACCGCTGCCTACAGAACCGGAAACAAATGTCACTTGACCTGGATAGGCACAGAATTCTCCACTAAACAGATGTTTTTTTCTTACATTCAGATTGATATTTCTTATTTCTAACATATGTATCACCACTTTTTAAACATCAAATCGACCATAAAAGAACTTTAAAAACATAAAATACAAAACCAATACTGTTGGTACAACAAGAATATAAGTCATCAATAGGATTATCCATGAAATCGGCAAATATATACAAAACAAAGCATATATTGAAAATAAGATCGCTATTATGCTTAGAATTATACCGGCTTCTATCATACGATATTTAAGATATCGTTGTTTTGACAGACCGCTATAACGTAGGTATAAATAGTCTTTTTTATGAAGTGTTTCTAGTAGACTAAAAAATAAAGTAATTACCGACATACAAACCAAACACGTCATGATATGATGCTTAATTTGATGATTCATCCAGTTCTGATTTTCAAGAATATATTGTTGGTTGGTTTGAGCAGGATAAAAGAAAATCAAATCTTCATCTAAATGTGCTACTTTTTCACGCAACTTATCAATATTCGCATCATCTTCTAAAATTAGCACATAACCATTGGTTGGTAGAATAGTGGAATCGATATATGCTTCCATCACAGAATAAGGTGCATAAATAAGTGGAATCGATGATACATTATACATCTCACCACGAACATGATGAACATCGTCAATATGAAGGCTCACACTATCCTTCTTATAGATTGTTTTTACGGCAGGGATAGAAACTTCAATGACTTCTTCATCAGGACTCATAAATGTCTGAGTAACCTCTCCATCTAAATCAAAATCAACAGGAACAGCGATATCTAATCGGATATCTCTCACATCTTCTATCCCTAATTGATATCTATTGAGAAAAGCATCAGAAATATATATCTTATTGCCCTCTAACTGCTCTGGATAATAAAATTCCATAAAGACATCTTCATCGAGCAAATGAATATCATCTATTTGGTCAGAAGACAAAACCATGCTACTTACAGGAGAAGTCCATTCAGCATTATGAATCATCCCTAGAGGAAAGGCATAATAAGGGTACAGTTTTGAAATATGTTCCTCCTTTTCAAGTTCAAGTTTAATGTCTTGATTTATAAGTCTAGCATAATTGGAATAACTGTCCATATTAATAGATGTTGGATAGTAAACATATGCAGTATTGGTATAAGCTTGTTCAAGCATATGAATGCTTCCCTTTGCTGATTGATAAACATCGGAACATTCATATAGGGAACTTCCAATAAAAATCATCATTGCCAGAACTAAACAAAAATGAATAAATCTTTGCCATAATTGATGATAAATGGTTGTTTTAAATCGAAACGGATGTTGATGTGTGCTTAATTTTAAAGGGTTAGTCGGCTCAATATGCAGTTGTTCTTGTTGGATTTTCTTATCCTTAATCTGAACAAGCACATCAGCATCACCTAAAATGTCACTATCATTTGTTGCTATCAGAACAGTATGACCATCTTGTACATATTTTTTCAAATAAGCCATCAATGTTTGTTTAAATTTTTCATCCAAGGAAGATGTAGGTTCATCTAAAATAATGATAGGTAAATTCTTCATCAATGTTAAAATAATAGATAGTATTCTTTTTTGTCCTCCGGACAGTTGATGCGGATATTTTTTTAATAATTTTTCAAAATGAAATGTTTCAATGAGCTCACTTTCGATATTTGAAGAAGGATAAGCTCTCTTAGTTTCTTCTATATTTTGTTTGACCGTCAAATGTTCCATATAGCTAGCATCAATTAACTGATAACCAATGAGCTGATAAGCCATTTCATCGCTAGATAACACATTCCATTCGTTTAGATTACAAGACATTTCCTCGACAGCAATCTTCTTGGTCAGTATTTTTAATAACGTGCTTTTACCACTACCACTTTTACCAACGAGCATATTGAGTTTGTTGGGGTAAATAATTAATGTCGCATGATCGAATAAACATTGTTGGTGGTAATTAAAGGTAATCGGTGTAAACTCTATTTTTTGCATACGATATTCCCCCTCCCATAATGTATAAAAATTTTAGGTTAGAAGTTTGATATAAAAACCTTATATATGGATTAAGCGTTTTTTTATTACTCATAAACAACATGACTTCACACAATCATATTGCACAACTACACCATACCTTTAACCTATATTAGCAGTTAAAAATAAAATATGTAACTATTGGCAGGGTAATTCTCAATACTAATGTAGCACTAGATTACCCTGAAATAGTTACAATGTTTTTACATCTGCTTCTTGAAGGGTACTAATATCTATGGTAATCTCTAGATACAAAACCCCTTAGTTTTCCAATTGAAACAGCAGTTTTTTTATTATCCTCAGTTGTAGTGCTCAAAACTAATGAACCATCACCACTTATAATATGACCTTGAGTAGCACTATTTGTAATAACTTGATATCCGCTTCCTCCTGTAGGAACACCATAACTGCTGTAATGCACGTAGCTTGCTATCCTTTGACCAGTGCTAGAGTTATAGACATAAGCTGTATTTTGAGTTTCATCAATAATTATTCCTCTTGGTTCTACTGCCAAAACATTTCCTGCACAAAGCATCATTAAAACTGCTGCAATCGTAATTAATTTTTTCATTTTATCACCCTTCCTTTTCTTAAATTGATAATATTGATACAGCTTTTAATTTATAACTATTTAGTTCCTAGAGAAATTTAATGGCCAATAAACTAATACATATATGTTCTAAATAGTTAATAGTATTATACCACGCTTTGTCAGTTACACTGCTCTTTATATTAATATCACATTCATTTGGATACACTTTCTCGTTTTGTGGAAATTTAATATTTTGCATTTTTCTGAAATATAAAACGTAAATGCGTAATTTGATTAGAATTAGTACAAATCGAAAAAAATATTATTTTTTGTTGAAAAAAGATATTTTTACAGCATTTTCTAAAGATCTTTGATTATAACAACCTAACTGATAATCGAACATATTTATCTTGTTTACTCAAACTCTTTATGTTGAGGGTACAAAACAGTCATGTTATTGTACATTCTCTTCCCTTATATTTATTACCTCAATTATTGGTAACCATCAAAGCAAAAGATATAAAAGCAGCGATTCTATATGAGATGGTAATTCAAATAATCGTGCGTTTAGAATGATATATCTTCTATCAAGTAAACATAGAAGATATTTAAAGATTGCATTAAGCAACAGCTTGTGTTTTTCTATTGTTTCCCAATATTTTACTATATAGTTTATAAGCATTGGATATTGTTTGGGCCTTGATAACTGCAATACTTCTTTTCTTACTTGTGCCGGTATCTTTCCTTTGAATCTTTTTTGTGGTCTGATATTTTATAAAATTCTAAATCCGATTTCAAAGCTTCTTTAAATTCTTCCATCGTTTCATATATGTATACAATATCTTTATTTCATCTTTCGTTACACCTTGAAATGATGTCATTGAACCATTATTTATACATCTTGATACTCTTGAGATGGATTGGATAAAACCTCATGCTTTCAATATATGCTTAAACGTTTCTCTTGTATATTGAAAACCTCTATCCCTATTATACCAAATTCAGTATAATTCAAATCAGGACCGACAAAATCAAATGAAACATTATCATAAAAGACTCAAAGAAAGGGGAATTCTATCATTAATACCAACTAAAAAGACAATCAACGTGAACGCTGACTGCCTATAAAATGGGTAGAGCTTTTCTTTAATGTTAGTAAATCCTACAAAGTTTTCAAATTTACAAAAATCAAAAAACGCCCTATTTATCATATAAATGGCGTCCCCGACAGGAATCGAACCTGCGGCGTTTCGCTTAGGAGGCGAACCCTCTATCCTACTGAGGTACGGAGACATTATGTTTTACCTATGCATAGCACTATCATTGTACTAAAGATACTATTATAATGCAAGAAAAAGGCAGAGATATTTTATATT
>ERZ808037.1730-NODE-1730-length-13073-cov-3.895814_pt1 | contig 13073 bp, 7 predicted proteins | sample MGYA00380190_ERZ808037 | MGnify/ENA primary metagenome ERZ808037 (study PRJEB31490, sample SAMN06133399) | mouse gut metagenome | isolation source: J9 | host: mice | place: China: Chengdu | collected 2015-05 ...
ATGTCAGCTCTCAGTTGACCGAAGGCTTCTCCTTCGAAGACCCTCTCACTTCCTCTGTCGGACTGCCTGGCGACAACGTATTCCTACTGACCTATAATCCCGACTCCAGCAATTACAAGACCGTAACAGGCATCAGGGCTACAATCCATGTCGCCAAAAAAGAGATTCCGGCAAAGCCGAAATTCCAGATGCCGACCACCATCACATTCAGCGACCGCACAGAGACTTATAACGGAAGCGAATATACCATTACGGCAGAAAATGTACCCGATGTGCTCAGCGTGGTTTATACTGCAAATACACGCACTGATGCTGGCTCCCAGACCGCCACGGCGACCTTCCGGCTCAGCGACAAGGGCCTTGAGAGCTATTCCGGCATCGATGGAAACACTGTGATGACGGCGACTTTGACCATTCTTCAGGCAGAGCCCACATACACGGTTCCTACTGGGCTGACCGCCGTGGAGGGACAGACTCTGGCTGATGTCAGTTCGCAGTTAACCGCTGGCTTCTCTTTCGAAGCCCCGCTCACTTCCTCTGTCGGTCTGCCTGGCGACAACGTATTCCTGCTGACCTATAACCCTAGCTCCGGCAATTACAAGACCGTAACTGGCATTAGGGCTACGATTCATGTCGCCAAAAAAGAAGTCCCGGCAAAGCCGAAGTTCCAGATGCCGACCACCATCATATTCAGCGACCGCACAGAGACCTATACCGGAAGCGAATATACCATTACGGCAGAAAATGTACCCGATGAACTCAGCGTGGTTTATACTGCAAATGCACGCACGGACGCTGGCTCACAGACCGCCACGGCGACCTTCCGGCTCAGCGACAAAGGCCTTAAGAGCTATTCCGGCATCGATGGAAACACTGTGATGACGGCGGCTTTGACCATTCTTCAGGCAGAGCCCACATACACGGTTCCTACCGGGTTGAATGCTGTGGAAGGACAGACACTGGATGATGTCGCAGCACAGCTGCCCTCTGGCTTCCGTTTTGAAGCTGACCCTTCTACACTGGTTGGCACCGCTGGAGACAATGAATTCAAGGTAACCTATAATCCCGGCACAGGCAATTACAAGACGGTATCTGGCATCATAGTCAGGATTCACGTAAAAAAAGTCTATGTGCTCCCGTCCGATGTCACTTTCCCTGATGTCGAAGGAATCTATTCGCCGGATAAAGTATGGGAAACTAAAGTCCTGAACTTGCCGGACGATATCGTTACAGCCGTTTATACGGATAATACAAGGAGTACTGCTGGACAGCAGACTGCTCGGGTAGAATTTCAAATTAAGCCTGCTTATGCGGATACCTATGCGTTTGTGTCCCCCAGCTACATGGAAGCCATAATCGTGGTTCATCAGGCTTTGCCTCAGTATACGAAACCTACCGGATTGACTGCTATGGTCGGTCAGACGCTTGCCGATGTGGCGGGGCAGTTAGGAAAAGGGTTTGCTTTTGAGGATGCTCCCAGTACATCTGTGGGCGGCGAAGGTAAAAATAACTTTACCGTTACCTATACGCCGGATGACGCAAACTACAAGACAATAAGCGGGATTCTGGTCTCAATCCAAGTCAGTTATGACTATGGTCCAGTAGACAAGACCCGATTAAATGAATTGATTGTACTGGCAGAGGCTGCGATAGGGAATCAGGATAAATATGCAGCGGTAAATTACGAAGCCTTTTTATCGGCTTATCACACAGCGAAAGGCATGCCTGATGACACGCAGAAAACGGTTGACGAAAAAGTCGCTGCTATCCAAAATGCGCTTGCTCTTTTGGACAGAGAGGTACCAGACCCAGGTGATGTCATCGACAGGAGCAACCTAGACCAAGCGATTGCTACTGCGGAGAGAATCGTAGAAAAGGATTGGACACCAGGCAGCTATAATGCTTTTTATAAAAGTTATGAAGCGGCTCTATCAATGCCTGATGACACGCAGGAGAATATCGACAAAAAGACACAGGCCATTATAGACGCATTGGATGGGTTAATTGTTCGTCCAAGCTTAACCGCCAAACCTGGCCAAACGCTTGGCGATATCGCAAAGCAGTTAAGAAAAGGGTTTACTTTTGAGGAAGCTCTCAGCACGCCTGTAGGTAATTTAGGTTCAAACTACTTTCATGTGAGCTATACGCCATGGGACGGCGGCGAAAAAGAGACCGGTATTGAAGTCGAGGTCTATGTCTCTGAGAATGGCGAACGGCCCGCCCCTCCTGAACCTGACAAAACTGAATTAAATAAGGCAGCTGATGAGGCAGACAACATAGATCCATTTGAATATACGGAAGAGAGCTATACGGCTTTTGAGGAAGCTTATTTCGATGCACTGGATATGTATGAAAGCACTCAGGAGGAAATCGACCAGAAAACCGCCGCTATCAGAGCTGCTCTTGCTCTTTTAGTACCGGCCACATCCTAGCTGCTTTCGATTCAGAACGCTACTTCTACGACAAATTATTCTATAAAATAAGCTGCGGCAGCCGGAAATCATGTCATTTTCGGCTGCCGAAGTCTGTTGTCAAATCATTGCATATCTAGTTTTATGAATGCCATCGCAGTACAGATATCACTTCCATCTAGCCACCCCGGCACCCTATAGATTCCTTAATCATTGAACCTTTCCTGGCGGCTAACGTCTCTGGCGGCGGGCTTCATACATCAGCAGGGCTGCGCTGACGGCGGCGTTCAGGGACTCCACTTTCCCTTCCATGGGGATTTTCAGGAAGCTGTCCGCCATCGCCGACAGGTTCCGGCTCAGGCCCCTGCCCTCGTTGCCTATCAGGAAAGCCGTGCTCTCCCGGAAGGAGAAGCTGTCGTAATATTCCTTTCCCGCAAGATGGGCGGCGTAGACATGAATCCGCCGCTCCCGCATCCTCCGAAGGGCCTCTGTCAGGTCTCCCCCATAGACAAATGGCACTCTGTAGATGGATCCCATGGTGGCCCGTATGGTCTTGGGATTATAGATGTCCACCGTATTGTCGCTCATCAGGATTCCGGTGATGCCGGCCCCTTCCCCGGTCCTGAGGATGGTCCCCAGGTTCCCGGGATCCTGGAGGTCTTCCAACACTGTCAGCAGGGGGCACGGCGCGGCCAGCAGCTCTTCCAGACTGTATTCCGGCTGGGCGACCACGCAGAGGATGCCCTGGGGGGTCTGTGTGTCGGACATCTTCCGGAACGCTTCCGGGGACACAGTCGCGTATCCTGTCCGCGCAAGCTTCTCCCGAAGGGCGGAATCGGCCCCTGCTTTCTCCAGCGCTTCCGGGGTGAGGTAGACTTCCCGGACATCCTTCTCCGGCGCCTCCTCATACATCTTGAAGCCCTCCGCCAGGAAGACTTTCGCACCATGGCGCTCCCTGGCGCTGTCGCGCCACTGCACTATCTGCTTTACTTTCGGATTGGAACTGCTGGTGATCATCCTCATTCCTCCCTATAAAATCCCACATCCTCCCGGAATCTCCCAACCGCATATCATGCCGCTTTCCGGAATCCCCTGGGGCCGATTCCCCGTTTTACCAGGTGCCGTCCAGCCCCGATGCCTGATTCTGTTTCCTGAAATTCCGAGAATCTCTATTCTCATGTCCTTTCGGAATCCCCGTGCCACTGCCTCATTTTCCAGAGACTTCTTCAATCCAATGCCCGCAATCCACTTCCCGATTCCGCTTCCTATATTCCGGGAGTCTGTTCACCTGGGGAATCGCGTGCTCATCATACAGCACTATTCAGTTCATAAGGCAAGATTTCAAAATCCAAATACAGTCACGAAACCCGCGCAGATTATTTTGGGGTAGTTCCTTGCTCCCCGGAACATGGAAACACAGGAAAAGGCGGCCATTCTCTCGGAAACAGCCGCCTGTATCTACATTTTCCCATAAAAGCCAAAAGTCTAGATGGTAAGAATCCTGGCCACATCGTACTGGTATCTGTCGATGTCCTTCTGCATCATCAGAGCTTCTTCAATGCCGAAATCCGTGAACTCTCCGTAGCGGTAGCCCACCACGCGGTTGTTCTTGCCCTCCAGCATGATGTCCACGGCATAGGCTCCCATGATGGACGCATAGTAACGGTCCATGGCAGTAGGGCTGCCGCCCCTCTGCATGTATCCCAGGATCGTCGCTCTGGTCTCGATGCCGGTGGCTGCTTCGATTCGCTTTGCCATGGAGGTGGAATGGCCGATTCCCTCTGCGTTGATAATCAGGTGGTGAATCTTGCCCTTCTTGCGGCTGGCGATGATATGGTTGATGATTTCCTGCTCGTTGTAGTCATAATTCTCAGGGAGCAGAATGTCCTCTGCGCCGTTGGCGATGCCGCACCACAGGGCGATATAGCCTGCATGGCGGCCCATGACCTCGATGATGCTGCAGCGCTCATGGGAGGACGAAGTGTCCTTTACCTTGTCAATGGCCTGCATGGCAGTGTTCACCGCCGTGTCGAAGCCAATGGTATACTCCGTGCAGGCGATGTCCAGGTCAATGGTGCCCGGTATGCCTATAGCATTGATGCCCTGTCTGGAGAGGGCCTGGGCTCCCCGGTAGGAGCCGTCGCCGCCGATGACGACGATGCCGTCTATGCCATGCTTTCTGCAGATTTCCGCCGCCTTCTCCTGGTACTCCACCTTTTTGAATTCCAGGCATCTGGCTGTCCCCAGGACGGTGCCGCCCCTCTGGATGATATCCGACACATTGCGGGGCTCCATATCTATGATGTCCTCGTTCAGCAGACCGTTATAGCCTTTCTTCACGCCTTTTACTTTCACGCCTCTGTAGATAGCGGTACGAACCACTGCGCGGATGGCAGCGTTCATGCCCGGGGCGTCGCCCCCGCTGGTCAGCACCGCAATTGTCTTTATCTCCTTAGCCATAAGACCATACCTCCTTCTATTCCTTCCGCCCCACTTCATGCGCAGAGCGTTTTTCACTCATTGCATCCGATCATGCAGAATCCCTCAATTTCCCATTTTAATCCTTTTAAGGACGGTTTTCAATACCTGAGCTGATTTTTTAACGTAATTTTACATTTTCCAGGCCGAAAAGAGCCCCTAGCTTCTGTTGCAGCTCCGCGTCTGCGTGCACCCGGCGGTTGGGAGGCAGCAGCTTATAGGTCTTCCTGTCTTTCAGGAAAATGACTACATCGTCATCGCCATCGGAGTCCGCTATGGAGGAAAGCAGCTCTTCCTCTCTGGAAAAGTAGCTGTCCGCGTCCGGGAACTGTATCCAGATGCCCTCCGGGACTTTTCCAGGCTGCTTTTGGCTGCCCTGTTGCCTCTGGCTACCTTGCTGCACCTGGCCGCCCTGTTGTCCGCTGTCCTGCCTTCCGCCGTAGCCGGCGTTTCCGGAACCGCTGTTTCCATAGCCTCTATTTCCGTAGCCGCCGTTCCTGGGATTACCGTTTCCGTAGCCGCCGTTGCCGTACCGGTTCCTGAACAAGGGCCCTCCGTTTGCCTGGGCCGCCTCCTCAAAGCTTACCACCTGCTCGCAGATCAGCTTGCCGTCCTTGTCCTCCTCCACGCTGGCGCGCCCTTTGACAAAAATCCTGGCATCCTCCGCCAACATGCTGCTGTACTGCTCATAGTCCCTGGGGAAGACCACGATCTCCATATTGCCCACCAGATCCTCCAGGTTCAGGAATGCCATCACCTTGTCATTCTTCGTGTATTTGATGGTCTTGTCCGCAATCAGTCCACCCACCACGGCGCCTGCCTGGTCCGCCACCCGGACGGCGCCGCTCTCCTCGTCCAGCGCGAAGTCGTTGGTGGTGTTGGTGATATATTTCTGCCACAGCTCCTGGTCGGATTCCAGGGGATGGCCGCTTAAGTAGATGCCCAGCACCTCTTTCTCAAAGGACAGCAGCATCTCCTTGGGATACTCTCCCACATCCGGCATGCGGATATCGAACTCCTCCTTCTGGGAATCCTCCGCGATGTCGAAGAGGGAGATCTGCCCCGCCAGGTTGCTCTTCCTGTCCCTGGCGATGTGATCCATCATCTGCATGTAGACGCTCATGAACTGCTTCCTGGTGCCGCCCAGCCCGTCCAGCGCCCCGGCCTTGATGAAATTCTCCACGGCCCGTTTGTTCACGTCCCTGTCTTCCACACGGATCAGGAAATCCTTCAGATTGGTAAAAGGCCCCCTGGCCTTGCGCTCCTCCACGATATCATCGATGGCCGACCGCCCTATCCCCTTGATGGCGGTGAGGGCATACCGGATGCTTCCGCCATCCACAGAGAACCCGCTCTGCCCCTGGTTGATGTCAGGGGGCAGCAGCTGGATGCCCATATTGCGGCAGGTGAGTATATACTCCGACACTTTCTTGGAATTGTCGATGACAGAGGTCATCAGGGCCGCCATGAACTCCACGGGGTAATAATATTTCAGCCAGGCTGTCTGGTAGGCCACCACCGCGTAGCAGGCCGCGTGGGATTTGTTGAAGGCATATTTCGCGAAATCCGTCATGTCATCGAAGATGCCGCTGGCCACCTCCTCGCTGATGCCCCGGGACACGCAGCCGGGCACGCCCTCCTCCTCATTGCCATAGATGAAATTGGCCCGCTCCTTCTCCATGACGGACTGCTTCTTCTTGCTCATGGCGCGGCGCACCAGGTCGCTGCGGCCCAAAGTGTAGCCCCCCAGATCCCGTACAATCTGCATCACCTGCTCCTGATAGACGATACAGCCGTAGGTGGGGGCCAGGATAGGCTCCAGCTGGGGGCAGGAATACACTACATCCTTGTGGTTGTTCTTTCCCTTGATATATTTCGGGATAAAGTCCATGGGGCCCGGGCGGTACAGGGAGATTCCGGCTATAATGTCCTCCAGGTTCTGGGGGCGCAGCTCCTTCATGAAGCTTCTCATGCCGGAACTTTCCAGCTGGAACACGCCGTCCGTCCTGCCGGTGCCGATGGCGGCCAGAACCTGCGGGTCATTGTAATCGATGTTGTCAATGTCGATGTGCACGCCCTTCGTCTCTTCCACAAACTTCACAGCGTCCGCTATCACCGTCAGCGTCCTTAGCCCCAGGAAGTCCATTTTCAGCAGCCCCAGCTCCTCCAGCGTGGTCATGGTGAACTGGGTAGTGATGGAACCGTCGCTGCCTCTGGACAGGGGCACGAACTCGTCCGCCGCCTCCGGGCAGATGACCACCCCCGCCGCGTGCATGGAGGTATGCCTGGGCAGGCCCTCCAGGCGCTTGCACATGTCGATCAAGAGGCGTACCTGCTCGTCCTCCTGATAGACTTTGCGCAGCTCCGGGTTCTTCTCCAGCGCCTTGTCGATGGTGATGTTCAGCTCCCCCGGTATCATCTTGGCGATGGAGTCCACAAATGCGTAGGGCAGATCCATGACCCGGCCCACGTCCCGGATGACGCCCTTGGCCGCCAGGGTACCGAAGGTGACGATCTGCACCACCTTTTCGGAGCCATACTTCCTGTCCACATAGTCGATGACTTCCTGTCTGCGGTTATAGCAGAAGTCGATATCGATATCCGGCATGGACACCCGCTCCGGGTTCAGAAACCGCTCAAAAAGCAGGTTATATCGGATAGGCTCGATGTTGGTGATCTTCAGGCAGTAGGCAACAATGCTTCCCGCGGCGGACCCTCTGCCCGGCCCTACGGGAATGCCGTTGCTCCTGGCATAATTGATGAAATCCCACACAATCAGGAAATAGTCCACATATCCCATCCGCCTGATGACGGAAAGCTCGTAATCAAGCCGCTCCCGCAAGGTCTGTCCCGTGTCCCCAGCCGGCTGGCTGTCATCTCCGTAGCGCTCTCTCAGGCCGTCATCGCAGAGCTTGTTCAGATACTTCCAGGAGTCATACCCCTCCGGCACCTCGAAATGGGGCAGCTTCGTGACGCCGAACTCAATCTCCACATGGCAGCGGTCCGCTATGCGCTGGGTGTTCTCCAGGGCCTCCCAGGCATAGGGGAACAGGCCCTTCATCTCCTCCTCGCTCTTCACGAAATACTGGCCGCCCTCGTAGCGCATCCTGTCCTCGTCCGCCAGCTTCTTGTTGGTCTGGAGGCACAGCAGGATGTCGTGGGAATCCGCGTCCTTTTCATAGGTATAATGGACATCGTTGGTGGCCACCAGGGGGATGTCCAGCTCTTTGCTCATCTTCAGCAGCTCCGTGTTCACCAGACGCTGATTGGGTATCCCGTGGTCCTGCAGTTCCAGAAAGAAATTGCCCTTGCCGAAGCAGTCCTCGTATTTCCTGGCGGCTTTTCTGGCTTCCTCCGGCAGGTTCTTGACGATATTTCGTTGTATCTCGCCCGCCAGGCAGGCGGACAGAGCGATGATTCCCTCATGGTATCGGTTCAGGATTTCCATGTCCACTCTGGGCTTGTAATAATATCCTTCCGTGAAGCCCTTGCTGACGATCTTCATCAGGTTGGCATAGCCGGTGTTGTTCTCCGCCAGCAGCACCAGGTGGTAGTATCTGTCCTCCCCTCCGGTGAGCTCCTTGTCGAAGCGGGAATTCGGCGCCACATAGACTTCGCAGCCCAGAACAGGGTTGATGCCCGCCTCTTTCGCCGCACGGTAGAAATCGATGACGCCGTACATGACACCGTGATCCGTGATGGCGGCGCTGTCCATGCCCAGTTCTTTCACACGGGCGACGTATTCTTTGATTTTATTGGAACCGTCCAGGAGGGAATATTCCGTGTGGACGTGAAGGTGTGCGAATGCCATATGGGGAACCTCCTTTTATCTTCTGGTAACAAATTTTCCTATATTATACTATACTGAAATTCAGGAGGTTTGTAAAGATTTGAGAAAAAGTTGATTTATTTTTCATCCTCTCACTCCTCCATGGCAAAAAGCTCATCCAGGCTTTTAGTAATGACCTGACCATTTTGAACCTGCTCGTCTGCCTTGTTCAGTTTTTCCATATATTCCGCGTTTCTTCTGGCCTTGCTGGCTGTTATGACAAAAGGAAATTGTTCCGTTAGATGTTCATCCATCTCCATCATATTCAAAATCCGGCTTGCCGCTCCTGACGGTCGGTTCGTTCCGGCTTCCCAGGCTTCAACCGTCTTATCAGACACTCCCATGTAACCCGCAAAAGCCTTCTGGGACATACCAGTCGATTTCCGAATCTGCTTTACCTGCTCAGCATCATATTCCTTCACCGGAACCACTGATATTGTATGCCGTTTCAGTTTCTTTTCCGTACCCTGCACATCTTCAACCGCCTCTGTCAGCCCTGCCATAATGCTTTCATATGCTCTGCCCATACTGCCTCCTTAACTCTTCTTTTAATAGTCCAATCATCTTCTTAATCTCATTTTTCTCAGCTTTTGACAGATTATCCTTCTCATTTTTAGGATATACCGTAATCAGGTAGATGCTTTCTTCTATTACAAAATCCACATAGCACACCCTGACACCTCCGCTTTTTCCTTCCTTTTCAAAAGAAAACCTCATCTTGCGAAGTCCCCCCGTCCCCTCCACCACAGGATATCTGGCCGGATCTTGAATCAATTCCAGCTCCAGCCTATGTAAATCAGCATCCTGAAAACCAAGTTTATCCCAATTTTTTGAAAATTCCCTGGTCTGTATAAATGTCCTCCTCATTCGCCTTTCCTTTCCCACTAATATAATACCCTATTTGATAGGGTATGTCAAAGGTTATTTTCACATGAAATTGAATTATGGAAAAACCTCGAAATATCACTGTTGACAGTAAATGATAACGATTGAAATTTACAGATTGATATTGATTCAGAAATTAAGATTTATACGCTTATTCAGGCAGATGGAGCCGGAAAAGTCTCCCTCCCCATCTGCCGTGCTTGACGCCCGCTAATGCATCTGTCTACATTCGGGCTTTCTACCGACTTTATCTCAGGCTTCACTTAGGAACAATTCCTTACGCCAGATATTTCTTCAAAATCTCCGCCTTATCCACAGCCTCCCAGGGAAGGGAGATGTCATCCCTGCCGAAATGCCCGTAGGCAGCGGTCTGGCGGTAGATGGGCCGGCGCAGATCCAGCATCTTGATGATGCCCGCAGGACGCAGGTCGAAGTTCTCTCGGATGATCTCCACCAGCCTTTCGCTGCTCACCTTCCCTGTGCCGAAGGTGCTCACCGTAATGGAAGTGGGCTGGGCCACGCCGATGGCGTAGGACAGCTGAATCTCGCACTTCTCCGCCAGGCCCGCGGCCACGATGTTCTTGGCCACCCAGCGGGCGGCGTAGGCGGCGCTCCTGTCCACCTTGGTGCAGTCCTTGCCGGAGAAGGCGCCGCCGCCGTGACGGGCAGCTCCGCCGTAGGTGTCCACGATGATCTTGCGTCCGGTGAGACCCGCATCGCCCTGGGGACCGCCGATCACGAAGCGGCCTGTGGGGTTGATGAAGAACTTCGTGTCCTCATCCACCAGCTCTTTCGGCAGAATCGGGTCGAAGACGTACTTTTTGATGTCCGCGTGGATCTGCTCCTGGGTCACAGCCTCGTCATGCTGAGTAGAGAGCACCACGGCCTCCAGGCGGAAGGGCTTTCCGTCCTCATCATACTCCACGGACACCTGGCTCTTGCCGTCGGGGCGCAGATAGGAAAGGGTGCCGTCCTTGCGGACTTTCGCCAGCTGTCTGGCCAGCTTGTGGGCCAGGGAGATGGGATAGGGCATCAGTTCCGGCGTCTCATTGGTGGCATAACCGAACATCATGCCCTGATCCCCCGCGCCGATGGCTTCCAGCTGCTCATCGGTCATGTGGGCTTCCCGGGCCTCCAGGGCTTTGTCCACTCCCATGGCGATGTCCGGTGACTGCTTATCCAATGCCACCATGACGGCACAGGTATGGCCGTCGAATCCTACCTTTGAATCGTTATATCCGATCTCGTTCACTGTCTTCCTCACGATGGCGGGAATGTCGAGATTGGCCGTGGTAGTAATCTCACCTGTCACCAGTACAAATCCGGTGCAGCTGGCGGTCTCGCAGGCCACACGGCTCATGGGGTCGCGCTCCATGCAGGCGTCCAGAATGGCGTCCGACACGGCGTCGCAGAGCTTGTCGGGATGTCCCTCTGTCACTGATTCCGATGTAAATAAATGTTTCTCCATTTGTCTCTTCCTTCCTTTCTGTAAATGACTGTTTGAAATGAAAAACCGCTTACCATGGAATGCTTTTCTTCCATAATAAGCGGACTCTAATCTGTCGATATCAAATCCTCTTATTGTTCGAATAGCACTCGCTCAGGTGGGCACCTTCCTCAAATGGGGTTGCCGCGGCTTCATCGATCCTATGTATCTCCACCGACTCTGAATAAGAGAAATCATATAATATTGTCAGGGAATCTATTTCCCTTTCGTTTTATACTCTACTACAGACAGCTACTGCTGTCAACAGAAATTTTTGCCATTTTCCGACTATTTTCCTATTTTCCTACTGCTGGCTCAGGCGCTTCTCCATGTACTCATATCCGTAATGGGTGCGGTACTTCAGCGCGGTGGATCTGGTAATCCGGCCCTCCTGGCACAGCCGCAGCAGATTGCCGTCCATGGTGCACATGCCTTCGTTCACGCCGGCCTGCATGGCGGCGCCCAATTGGTTGACCTTGTTCTCTCTGATCATGTTCTGGACGGCGTCCGTGGCCTTCAGGACCTCAAAGACCGGAATCCGGACGGGATTGCCTTCCCCGTCCTCTGTGGTGGAGGGCACCAGCTGCTGGCAGACCACCGCCTTCAGCACCTGGGCCAATTGGGTCCTGGCCTGCTCTTTCTCCGGGAACACGTCCACGATGCGGTTGATGGTATCCGCGGCGCTGTTGGTGTGCAGGGTGCTGAACACCAGCACGCCGGTCTCCGCGGCAATCAGGGCAGCGGAAATGGTGTCATAATCCCGCATCTCCCCCAGCAGGATCACATCCGGGCTTTCCCGCAGGGCAGAGCGCAGGGCGTGCAGATAGCCCGGCGTATCGATGGAAATCTCCCGCTGGGTCACGATTGCCCTCTTGTGCCTGTGGATATACTCAATGGGGTCTTCCATGGTGATGATATGGCAGTCCCTGGTGCGGTTGATGCGGTCGATCAGACAGGCCAGCGTAGTGGTTTTGCCCGTTCCCGCAGCGCCTGTCACCAGCACCAGGCCGCCGTTGCGGTTGTTCCGGTCGTTCTGTTCATCGGCCAGGGACAGAATGCCCTCAGGTATGCCCAGCTTCTCCGGATCCGGGAGCTCGAACCGGATGACGCGGATGACCGCCGCCAGGGAGCCCCTCTGCCGGAACACATTGACGCGGAACCTCCCTCCGGGAAAGCCATCGCGCCTGGACATGGACAGCGAGAAATCATCGTCCTCCCCCGTGTCCAGCTTTGTCCGGGTTCTCTTTGCCTCCGTGTAGATCTGCTCCACCAGTTCGCCGATGTCCTTCGGCATCAGGGGGCCACTCTCCATCCGCATCTGTACGCCGTTGCGTTTCATTGTGACCGGCAGACCGGCTACGAGGAAGATGTCCGCTACCTCCTCATCCCTCACTGCCAGTTCCAGAATCTCCTGTAACTTCATATCCATGTCCACCCTTCTCTTTATTCATTAGGAACTGTGCAGAAATAAATTTCAAATTTATTTCTTAACAATTCCTTAGGAACTGCCAGCAGGCAACTCCTTACCGGACTGTCCATCGCTTTCGGCCATATCCAACCGCTTATGGACTTCAAGTTTCTCCCGCATGACGGATTCCCTCTGCACTGCGGAATCCTCTTCGAACCGTACGGATTCCCTTTGCACTGTACAGATTCCGTTCCCGGAACATTCTCACCCGGAACCAGGCCTCAGCGTATCATGAGACAGACCTGTCATGCGCGGCTTTCATCATCCGGGAACGCTTCTCAGCTTCTCATGTCCCGTCCCAGAGGTTCATGTCCTCGTCCAGCTCCCACTCTTTCTCCATCCTCCAGGCGACCACCCGGATGCCGGCCTCCCCGTCCGCAGCGATGCCTATCCGCAGTCCGTACTCGCCCTCTGTAAGGACTTTCCAGACTACGCCCGCTTCGTCCGTCTCCGTATCCGGAAGCTCCGCCAGCCCGGTTCCACTCTGCACCATCTCCTCGGCTGTGCAGAGGAACT
>ERZ808037.1733-NODE-1733-length-13063-cov-3.064916_pt1 | contig 13063 bp, 16 predicted proteins | sample MGYA00380190_ERZ808037 | MGnify/ENA primary metagenome ERZ808037 (study PRJEB31490, sample SAMN06133399) | mouse gut metagenome | isolation source: J9 | host: mice | place: China: Chengdu | collected 2015-05 ...
AAACAATATTGCACCAATAAAAAAAGCTATGCATCCAGCACGGATGCATAGTTTTTTAGCGTTCGGCTTTATTCTCACGGTGGTATTCAGAAATTTGCACGACTCTTACATTGCTAGTGTCCAGTTCATGATATATTTCGCGGCTGTCAAAAAAAGCAACATACTGCCCGCGCTCGTCGTGGACTAGACTTTTTGCTTCTTCAAAGGAATCCAAATGAACAAATCGTCGAATGTAATGATCTTCGTCAAAAAAGTACGTAATTTTGAACTCTTTCATTTACCTGGCTCCTCTTTTTTTACTCGTCATCCCAATAAACCTGCCGCAATCTTCCGGGCTTCTGTGATATCTTTCGTGCCGTGGATTAGCATGCGGCCATCGCGAAATAAAACTAGTCGGTGGTCATTGTATTCACAAGATACCAAATAGGGATTATGCAATAAATTCGAGACCGTCTCGCGTATCGAGTCAGCAAATGGAGCGAGTTCCACTTGCTGGTTCTTAGGCCAAGTCAGCTGCACAGTGTCGCGTCCGCATAGCACGGCTGTTCGAACGACTTCGGAAGCTGATAAAAACGGATAGCTTGGCTGTGCTGAACAACTTGGACAACTAGATTTCTTCATGCTTTTGACTTCCATCGATGCACGTTCATCTGTCCATAAATCCGTGGATTCCAAGCGTGGATCCAATTCCGCTCCTGTCACATACTTCAGCAGCTGTGCAACTTGGCGTGCAGCAGTCGTCACGACAATCGGGCTGATTACGCCGACCGTGTCACAAGTCAAGGACTGTGGGGGCAACGCTTCGAGCAGACAATGCAAGCAAGGCTGTTCCTCGGCAACTCCGATAGGAAACGTCAATCCATAGCTCCCCACACAAGCGCCCATAAAAAAAGGAGTATTTAATTGCAGACAAGCGTCATTTGCGAGTAATCGCGTTTCAATATTATCTGTGCCATCGAGCACCATGTCATGGCCTTCAAATAACTCCAGCACATTTTCTGGCGTCACATCTGCTACGACTCCTCGGATTTTCACATCACTGTTGATCTGGCGCAGTCGTCTTTCCGCAGCGGCGGCTTTCGGTAATTGCTCGACAACGTCTTGCTCAGCGTACAACTGCTGACGATGCAAATTGGACCATTCCAAAATATCGCGATCTACAATTGTTAATTCACCAACACCTGCTCGTACAAGCATTTCGGCTCCGGATGAACCAAGTGCCCCAGCGCCGAGGACGAACACCTTGGCCCCTCGTGTCCGCAGCTGGCCGTCCGCTCCAATGGGTGTAAACAGCTCTTGGCGTGAATATTTACTCATCAATTTGACACAAGCCCCTCTAGCGGACTGCTCGCGACGCCATAGTCTCTTACCGGCATGCGCCCTGCTTGATAGCCAAGATGTCCCGCTTCAATCGCTAATTTCATCGCTTCTGCCATTTTAACAGGGTCTGCAGCTTCGGAAACCGCTGTATTCAATAGCACGCCGTCCGCTCCAAGCTCCATCGCGTATGCCGCGTCTTTCGGTGATCCAATGCCCGCATCCACAATGACCGGTACATTTGATTGCTCGATAATTAGAGAAAGATTCAACGGATTCAAAATTCCGTGACCTGAACCAATCGGTGCAGCGCCCGGCATGATGGCATGAACGCCTAATTCACAAAGTTTCCGTGCCAGCACCACATCATCCGACGTATAAGGCAGCACGATGAAACCTTCTTCAAGCAGCATTTCAGATGCACGCAACGTTTCCACTGGATCAGGCAACAAGGAATGGCTGCAGCCAATGATCTCAACCTTTACCATATCACATAATCCCGATGCTTTCGCCAGCTTCGCGATATGCACCGCTTCCTCCGCTGTGCTTGCGCCTGCTGTATTTGGCAATAATGTATAGTGCTCTAAATCCAGTTGCTCCAGGAAATTCGGCTGAGACTCTTCGAAAATGTTCATCCGTCTCACCGCAAATGTTAAGATTTCTGTCTCTGATACCGCAACTGCCTTTTTTTGAGTCTCAAATGAAGGATACTTCCCTGTGCCTAACAATAAACGTGAAGAAAACCTTTTATCTGCTATTTGTAACATCCTCATCCGCCTCCAACAAAATGTATGATTTCAATTTGATCTCTGTCCATAATTGGTGCATCGTAACTGTCCTTCTGCAGAATTTCCTTGTTCTTTTCGACGATCAAAATTCGGTTGCCAAGCTCCAAATGCTCCAGTAACTGCTGAACTGTTTCCACCTCAGGTACAACCGAATACGACTTACCGTTCAAATCAATTGTTTTGCCCAATGAACACCGCTCCTTTGCTATGAATCTCTTGCACGTGCATAATCTCTAACTGCGCTCACTGCGTCTTGACTGCTGATGGGGGACAGGATTGCTGCACCTCTGACGCCATGTCTTTTAAAAAACGGCAGATGAACTGGCCGAATTCCACCGATTGCATAGACGGGAATCGTGCATGATAATGCAATCTCAAAAAGCTCATCCGTACCCCGCGGAGCCAAGCCTTTTTTGGATGATGTCAGATAAATATGTCCATACAATAGCCAGTCTGCTCCAGCAGCTTGTGCTTCTCGTGCCTCTTCCAATGAATGGATGGAAGATCCTAATCTCAGCGACGGAAAAGTGGTACGTGCTTCCTTCACCGACATTCCATAGCCTGTCAGCTGACAGGGGACGGACAGCGAGTTTGCGAGGCTGGGCCGTGCGTGTACAATTATTTTATCCAATGGAAACCCTCTAGTAGAGAGACGTGAAATCAATTCGATCAGCTGTACATCCGTCTTCGACTTTTCACGTAAGATAAATTCATCGATATAAGGCTCCGTCTCCAGCAACTTGAGCAGCAGTTCATCAACAGAATGACAATCATCCGTGACACCGACCAATTTCATTTCCAGTTCACCTCCAAATGAAAAAACCACTTCCCGAATCGGAAAGTGGTTGGATGTGTCGGCATGTATGAGAGTACGCCAAAACGACTTGCCACTTCCCTCCGCAGGTACGAACCTGTTCAGGTGATAAGGGTTTCAGAGTCGCACTCTTTTCTCAGTCCTTGTGAAGGATTCCCCTAATGGTCAAAAGATTATGATATTCACTTACAGCATAGCACTTACCAGATTGAAAGAAAAGAGGGATGTCAAATTTTCATCTCTTGCTGAATTTCATATAGCCATTATATGAGTAATAACGAATCTAAATCGAAAATCTCTACAATCTTAGAACCGGTCTGGCGTATCCAGCCCCGTTCTTCGAATACGCTTAATTTACGACTGATTGTTTCGGGTGTCGTGCCAAGATGGGAAGCTAGATCTTTTCGGCTCATTGGCAGTCGGATGGTCAATTGTTGCTGTTCCTCTGATAGATCCGCCAAATACAACGCAAGTCGAGTTTCAGCAGATTCCATGGCGATTCGGGCGGCTCGCAGCTCTGTATCCGCGAGTCGGGAAGAGAATTCCGTAAGCATCCTCAATGAAATTGCAGGGTGAGATTGCAAAAGTTGCTGCATCTCGTCCCGTTGGATGATACACAGTTCAACGGCTTCCAAAGTTTCCGCATATGCGTCATGAGTCTTTGCGTCGAACAAGGAAAGCTCGCCTGTGAATTCTCCTGGTTTCAGGATACGGACGAGTTGTTCCTTGCCATTCTCCGATAGACGATAGACCTTGACTCGTCCTTTATGCAATATATATAAACCTTCTGAGCGATCACCGCTATGGTAAATCATTTCACCGCGAGGGTAGCTTATGCTGCGTGCAAGCGCGACGATTTTATCCATTTGCTGCTTATCCAAGTGATTGAAAAGAGGGACGAGCGAAACGCAGGAACGGTGAAGATCGTTCGTGCTTAGGTCACAATGTGATCCTTGGTTCATCCGATATCACCTCACTTTGTTTTTGATTCGATGGCTTGTCGTTAGTATAACGTATTAATCGAATGGCGTTCAGGATCACCAGAAGTACGCTCACTTCATGGACGAGCATACCGGAAGCGAGGAATACTTTGCCGAGTAATACACCGAGCAACAGAAGGAATACGGTACCGACCGCAAAGAATGTATTCTGCTTCATGTTCTGTACAGTTGCTTTCGCTAAAGCATAGGCATGGGAGAATTGATCGAGCCGATCTGCCATCAAGACGATGTCCGCTGTCTCCATTGAAATATCTGTTCCGCCTTCTCCCATGGCGAGCCCAATATCCGCCGTTGCTATGGCGGGTGCATCGTTGATTCCGTCGCCTGCCATAGCAACTCGGTGACCTTGTTCTTTCAAACTCTGAACTGCCGCCACTTTATCTTTAGGCAATAATTCCGCATAGATTTCGTCAAGGCCAAGGTGTTCGCCAACTAGTTGGGCTGTATGTCGATTGTCGCCTGTCAGCATGATCATTTGCTTGATGCCATTTTTCCGCAATTTGGCCAACGCTTCGGCAGCTTCCGGACGAATTTGATCGGCGACAGAGATGATTCCTGTGATTTCCCGGGAAATACTGACGAAAATTGCCGTATTTCCAGCTTTCTCACGTTGTGATGCATATTCTTCCATTTCAGAAGGAATCGGGATCTTTTGGTCTTCCATTAGTTTGCGATTGCCAACTGCGAGATGCTTTCCTTCTACTGTAGCCATTATTCCATTTCCTTTAACCACTTCAGCGTCTTCCGGTTGATTGGACAAATGAATCGCACGTTTCTTCGCTTCTTTAACGATAGTCCGGCCTAGATGGTGTTCTGAAATCATTTCGGCTTCGGCTGTGAGACGCAGTAACTCTTCTTTCTCTATACCTAATCCGTAGACATCAGTTACTTCAGGTCGCCCTCTTGTCAATGTACCTGTTTTATCAAAGACGATCGTATCAATTTTCGCTAGCTGTTCCATTACTTCACCGCCTTTTATCAAGACACCGTTTCGGGCTCCGTTGCCAATTCCTGCAACGATCGAAACCGGTGCGGAAATGACGAGGGCTCCAGGGCAAGCGATGACGAGGAAAGTTAACGTCATTTCGATGTTCCGTGTTAAAAGATAAACGAGCACGGACAAGAGCACAATGGAAGGCGTATAGATAGTAGCAAAACGCTCGAGAAACTTTTCGGTTTTCGATTTGGATTCCTGCGCTTCTTCCACTAATTCAATAATGCGGGCGAAAGTCGTGTCATTACCAACTCTTACGGCAATCACTTCTATATAACCATGTTCCACTAGTGTACCGCTGAATACTTGATCATCCAGCATTTTGCTGGCGGGAACCGATTCACCTGTGATAGCTGCTTCATTTAGTGTGGCGGTCCCCGAAATAATTGGACCATCCACAGGAACTTTTTCTCCTGATCGAACGATGACCTGATCGCCGATTTCAACATTGTCTACTGAAACGGTCAATATTTCACCATCACGCATGACGCGTGCTTCTAGTGGAGCTAAGTCGGTAAGAGCTTTCAGGGAAGAGCGAGTCTTTTCCATTGTTCGTATTTCCAGCATCGCCCCGAATAAAAATAGAAACGTGACGACCGCAGATTCTACATATTCTCCAATGAATAATGCACCGACAACCGCAATCGTGACGAGTAATTCTATGCTGAACGCTTTCATCCGGATAGCTTTAAAAGACTTGATCGTGATTGGAGTCCCGGCTATCAAAGTAGAAGTAACCAACGTGATTTGGCGTGCATCATGCCACCCGGCAATATGCATGATGATCGCGGCTGCTAAGAGAATAGCAGAGATGGCAGTGACGCGTACCGTTTGTTTGGCATTCATGTGAGTTCCTCCTTTTTAAGCAACTTTTAGGCTGAGTACTGGATAACCGAGCTTTTCGATGAGTTCTTGCAAGTCATTCGCAGCTACGATGGCTTCGTCAAACTCAACGCGTACTTTGTTTGAGTGGAATAATACTTTTACTTTTTGAACCCCATTTGCTCGGGCTAAGGCACCTTCAATTTTCTTGACACATGACGGACAGCTGAATGGCTCCATTTGAAATACTGCTTTTTTCATTGTTCTCATCCTTTTCGTTTGTATTTGTTAACTTAAGTATAGAGGGGATTTGTATTTTGCACCTTGACCTCCATCAAGTTTTCTGTAATCTATCCTTTTTCTTCAGAGCAAAGTGCATTATACTTAAAAAGTAGAACAATAATTACGAAATGAGGAGAATCGTTCGTATGAAACTAACTTATTCTGGTAAAACGAAAGATGTTTATCAATTGGAAGACGGTCATGTGCTATTAAAATTCAAGGATGATGTGACAGGGGAAGATGGTGTATTCGATCCTGGCGCCAATACAGTCGGATTAACGATAGAAGGTGCAGGGAAATCGGGTCTTCGCATGACGCAGTATTTTTTCGAAAAATTGGCGGAGCAGCAAGTGCCGACACATTATATCGATGCAGATTTAGATAAAGTAACAATGACGGTCAAGCCTGCAACAGTCTTCGGCAGCGGTCTGGAAGTAATTTGCCGATTTCGCGCAGTCGGAAGTTTCTTGCGGAGATATGGTAAGTATTGTAAAGAAGGACGGGCACTCGATGCCTTCGTGGAAGTAACATTAAAAGACGATGAACGACAAGATCCGCCGATTTCGAAAGACGCATTGGCCCAGCTAGGAATCCTAACGCGTGATGAATACGATATCTTGGAAGAGTTGACGAAAAAAATCTCTGAACTGGTCAAGTTTGAAATGACACAAAAAGGTTTGGATCTCTATGATATTAAGCTGGAATTTGGACGTGATTCTGAAGGAAACATCATGTTGATCGACGAAATTTCAGGTGGGAATATGCGCGTTTATCAAGGGGATAAGTATGTAGAACCAATGGAGTTGGAAACGATTTTATTTTCATAACATGAAGCCGGAAACGAAAAAAGTTTCCGGCTTTTTTAATTCGTGCTGAGGCTATACGCTGTTTGACTTGATGACGCTTTACTTTTTCATTAAACAAATAAAATGATATATATACTGTTGACAACGTTTTCATAGTTTCCTATAATAGCAACCAGTGTCAGAGGAGACACATTGTTTGCTTCTTCACCGACGTTTTTGTACACAAGAACCGTGGTTGGATGAATGCGTATGGCAGTAAATTCAAGATAATGAAAGTGTCTTTCATATCAGCGAATAATTGATAATATTAGCTGTTTTTCATGAACAAAAGCTCCCTGCTTTTGTAAAGGCGCTCTTTTTTGCTCTTCATACCGCAAGGCAGAAAGTTAGCACCCAAGTAGCCAGCACCAATCTCCATTTGGCTTTTCTACGTTAGTATCCTTGCTAAATCCACAAGATTCCTTAGAGAGAATCTGCCGAGTACTCGTGCTCGGTCATTAAAAAAACCTCACGATAATGACGATTCAATGACTTTAGTTTGATGTGACCACGTTGTCGGGTAAGAAGTAAACATGCATCCAGAGAGTTTCAGAGAATGAACATTTGTCTATTATGACAAATGACTAGACTTGGAGGAAAAATGTTTGCAGAAACCTCACATGTATTCGATTGCAGGGTACGATCCGAATGATCCTTACATCTTTCGCACCCCCACTCTAGATGACGGTAAGTCAATTTGGAAACTTGTCAAAGATACCCAAGTCCTAGATTTGAATTCTTCGTACAGTTATTTACTGTGGGCAGATCAATTCAGCGACACCAGTATCTTAGTGGAAGATCACGGGAAAATAGTAGGCTTTATATCGGGTTTCATTCAGCCGAAAGCGCAAGATACGTTATTTATCTGGCAAGTAGCGGTCGACGAATCAGCACGCGGCCAACGTTTGGCTTCCCGCATGCTGCAAGCCATTTTGCAGAGCCAATCATGTCGGAATATTCGGTACTTGGAAGCCACTGTAACGCCATCTAACATTCCGTCAACTAAGCTTTTCAAAGGTTTGGCACGTGATTTACAGACTGAGTGCACAATCACCGATGGCTACACGGAAGATCAATTTCCAAGGGAAGGACACGAAGCAGAAGAGTTGTTTCGCATTGGGCCATTCTGAAGAAGGGGTCGACTGTCGCAACTTGACACGGAAAATACAGAAATACTACGGAGGAATTAATTAACAATGGTACTGACAAAAAGTCAGAAGGTAATGGAAGTCTTTGAAAATCATGAGTCGCAAGTGAGAAGTTACAGCAGAAGTTTCCCGACAGTATTCGAACGAGCAAAAGGCTATAAGATGTGGGACACGGAAGGCAAGGAATATATCGATTTCTTTGCCGGCGCCGGTGCTTTGAACTACGGCCATAACAACGACAAAATGAAGGAAAAGTTGATCGAGTACATCCAAGACGACGGAATTGCACATAGTCTGGATATGGGGACGACGGTCCGAAAAGAATTTCTTGAACGATTTAACGAAGTGATCTTGAAGCCGAGAAACATGGACTATAAAGTGATGTTTCCTGGACCTACTGGGACGAATACAGTGGAAAGCGCATTGAAGATCGCCCGCAAAGTGACAGGACGCCAAAATATCATCAGCTTTACGAATGGCTTTCACGGCATGACGCTTGGTGCATTGTCTGTTACAGGCAATTCATATAACCGCGGCGGGGCTGGAGTACCGTTGAACAATACGACATCCATGCCATTCGATACGTTTTTGGAGGAAGGTCAATCATTAAATTTCCTTAAAAAGTATTTAGCTGACGCGAGCAGTGGATTAGATTTACCGGCTGCAATGATTTTGGAAACGGTCCAAGGAGAAGGCGGCATCAATCCTGCAAGCTTCGAGTGGTTGCGCGAAATTGAACGTCTCTGCCGCAATTACGATATCTTACTGATCGTTGACGATGTGCAAGCGGGGTGCGGCCGAACTGGTACGTTCTTCAGCTTTGAACCAGCCGGCGTCAAACCGGATATTGTCTGCCTGTCCAAATCCATCGGCGGCTATGGCCTGCCGTTAGCCTTGACACTAATCAAACCTCAATACGATATGTTTGGTCCAGCTGAGCATAACGGAACATTCCGCGGCAACAACTTGGCGATTTTGGCAGCGACAGAAGCGCTGTCGTATTGGGAAACAGATGAATTCGCTAAATCGGTACAAGAAAAATCCAAGCTCATCACAAAGCGTATGGAGACGATTGTCGAAGAGTATCCGCAGCTAAAAGCAACGACGCGCGGCCGCGGTTTCATGCAGGGAATCGTCTGTGGTGAGGGCAAGGAAGATTATGCAGATAAGATTTGTGCAAAAGCTTTTGAAAAGGGCCTGATTATCGAGACATCCGGGCCTGAAGGGGAAGTCGTCAAATTCCTCGGTTCATTGATCATCGATGAAAAGGGAATCCAACAAGGTTTTGATATTTTAGAAGAAGCGATTGAAGATGTCGTTAAGAATTAAGGGGGATTTATAGTGATTGTACGTACATTGGATGAAATTATTGGCAGTGAAAACGAAACAAAAGCAAAAACGTGGGCAAGCCGCCGTTTTTTGCTACAGAAAGACAATATGGGCTTTTCATTCCACGAAACGATTATTTATGCTGGTACAGAAACACATATCCATTATCAAAACCACTTGGAAGCAGTCTACTGCGTGGCGGGAGATGGAGAGATAGAAACGACAGCGGATGGGAAGGTTTATCCGATTAAAAATGGCACGATGTATGCACTGAATGAAAATGATGAGCATTACTTGAGGGGCGGTCAGGAAGACATGCGTTTGATCTGCGTTTTCAACCCGCCGCTCGTTGGAACGGAGACACATGATGAGAATGGCGTGTATCCGTTGTTGACAGACTGAGATGAAGCTTCAAAGCAGGGGATCGACCTTGCTTTGAAGTTTTTTGTTTTCATTAGAGTGATGAGAATACTATGGACCATGCCAACCAGCGTCTGCAACGCACCAAACCCATATTCATTGATAATATACCAGTACATTGAATAGTTCGCAGTGAATTGGCAAGAATGGTGAATAGCATGAACAAGGAGGCAACAACTATGTGGAAGTTATCGGGTGCAGTAGTGGCTGCTGTTTTGTTGACAGCTGGCTGTAGTTGGACTAAGGAAAAAGTTCAGGTGAGCGGAGATGAGGCTACCGTGAATCAAAAGGATACGTCAGAGCCTCAAATCATCACGCCAATCATCAACACGGATGGCGAGGAGATTGGGGAGGCGAAATTGACAGCGGATAACGGTGGCGTGTCCATCGAGGTGAAAGCATCTGGCCTGACGCCGGGGGAGCATGGTATCCACATTCACGAGCATGGTGTTTGTACGGCGCCTGACTTTAAAGCGTCAGCTGGCGGACACTTCAATCCGACCGGCAAGGAGCATGGCTTCGACAATCCAAAAGGGTATCATCTTGGAGATTTACGTAATCTAGAGGTCGACGAAAAAGGTGAGGTCTATGCCCAGATGGCAACCGATCAAGTGACTCTTGAAAAAGGGCAGGAGAATTCATTGCTTGATAATGACGGAACAGCGCTTGTCATCCATGAAGGTGCGGACGATTATAAGACAGATCCAGCAGGAGATTCCGGGAAACCGATTGCTTGTGCAGAAATCACGATGAATCAGTTAAAATAATTTAAGGTAACGGCTTCTCTTGAGTGACGGGGAGCCGTTTATTTTTATGCAATAAAAAAGACGCTCCGCATAAAAGGAGCGCCTACAAATTATCGAACAATCGCAATGATGCCTTCGTCGTCATCCAGCTTTAACTGAATGCCGGCTGCCATCGGATCCATGTCGAGATACTGTTCAACCCAAAGACGAAGTGCTTCCACGAGTCGCGTCGTATTCAACTGATGTACGTTGCCGTTGAGCTCTGCTTCTGCCGAGAAACCTTCGTCGTCATCGTAAGCCAACTCCACTTCCACGTCGTCAGGCATCGCACGTGCTTCTTTCGCGATCAATACACAAACGGCATTTGCCACGTCTTGTTCATAAATTATCTGTTGTTCCATTGATTCATTTCCTCATTTCGCTTACGTTCCTTCTCTTTGAAGATCGCGAAAATCTTTCGTACCATGAAGATGATGAAGACAATCGCTAGAACATTAATCATCAATCCGAGGATTGAACCGAGCATACCCATATTCGCAAATAAGCTACCGAATAAAAGACCAGCCAATCCGCCGAGCATTAAGCCTTTCATCAAGCCGCCGCCCGTACCAGGTTTTTTGCTGGCAGCTGCTTTGTTGTTGCTTTGGTTCGTATTATCTTGTTTCTTTTCAGCTTTATTCGGTTGCACGCGATTCGGTGTGCTGAAGCTTTTCTTTCCGGATTTATAGCCACGTGCCTCCGCTGTGATCTCGTCTTGGAAAACGATGTTCCCGATCGGCGACAAAATTAACGTCGCGGCCAAGAAAAATGCTGCAAGTTTTTTCAATTCGTATTCTCCTTTAATGCTTAGTCAGGACTCCCTAAAGTTCGTAGGCCTTCCTTCTATTTTAATAGATAATGCTGCGTAATGAAAGGAAACCCACTCATTTAGCGAAGAAATTTTCCGTATAATATGGCTGTTCCTTGTCATTGAAATCCACGCCGATCCCTAAAAACTGATAGTCGCGAATCAATATATTATCCCGGTGCCCTTTTGAGTTCATCAGTCCCTCATGTGCAAAGATGCTGCTTGATTGGCCATACGCAAGGTTCTCCCCAGCACTGACGAACTTCACCCCGTCTTTTTTCATCCGATCGAATGGGGATTCGCCGTGTAAATTTTCATGGCTGAAATAATCATGCACAGCCATGTCCATACTATGTTTACGTGCAGCCACAGCTGCCTTGTCGTCCCACGTAAGGATCGAGCGGCCGTGACGCACTCTCGCCGCATTCGTTAAGTCGAAGAGCTGGATTTCAAAACCTTTACGCATGGCATCGTTCTGCGGTGCATACAAAGCGGTTTTCCGTTGCTCTAGTTGGTCCGAGATGAGCTGGACGGCCGTTACTGTATTGTTTTGATGCAAATCATAAAAGACGTATATATAGACGCCATCCGAATGGAAAATATCCATTCCTTCATCATCTTGCAGCTTATAGATATTCGTGCCTTTGCGAATTTCGGTGATCGGCTCTCCATTAACAGCACGGACATCCGCTTTCGCTGCACCGTATTCGATTCCTAATGATGAAGAAATCAACCGGTCATTTGTATAGACCGCATTCACACGCCGCTTTATGTCATAAGACAGCATGACAAAGTTCTGATAATCCTGATGAAAGGTCAGCCATTCGGTACCGTATTCATTGACCGACTTGCGCATTGGTTCACCGAGCTTTGATTTCACTTCGGCTTCCGGCATGCCAATTTCGATATTGTGTATGGATATCAAACTTTGCGTCGGTGTTTCAAGCGCTGGTTGAGCAACTTCATCAGGAACCCGTGATTCCGCGGTTTTATTTGAAATGAACGAGACAACTTTTGTAATCGATTGTTTTGTATAATCAAGCACAGATCCAATCAATTCTTCATCGAGCACTGTTTCCACACGTGCGTCCAGCGGGTCTAGAAACGATAAGTCCACGTATTTGGATACAGGGCCTTCCCATAACGGCTTGGCCGCGTATAAAATTACGATGAGAAATAGTAACTGAAAAAGGCGTTTAAACATGTGACACCCACTCCTCTCATCCATTGTACTCTTTTTCTATCGTGGCAATACAGCGGAAACTATCGAATTGTTGAAATTTATCCGACAGGAAAGTCGGAAAAAGGGTATACTAAAAAGAATGGAAAGTCTGGAAGGGGTGGATGGCATGTTCGGCGGTGTAAGCAGTGTACCTTCCTGGTTTTATTTAGTCGCATTTGCAGTCGTGTTATTACTAGTCCTGTTTATCGAATGGAAAACGAGATAACGATAGAATTTAAGATAAAATATTTAATGTTATATTGGATTTGTCTTTGGTTTATATAGGTAATATGAAGGCGGTGGTAAAATGACGATTGAAAAATTAGAAGAATTTTTGTATCAGGGTGAGGGATATACGCTGGAATATAAGGAAAGTGTCAATTCCTTGAGCGACAGCGTATTTGAGACGGTCAGTTCGTTTTCTAACCGTTACGGTGGATATATATTGCTTGGCATAAAGGAAGTGAAACGGGGCAATAAAAAAGTAG
>ERZ808037.1734-NODE-1734-length-13061-cov-4.126925_pt1 | contig 13061 bp, 12 predicted proteins | sample MGYA00380190_ERZ808037 | MGnify/ENA primary metagenome ERZ808037 (study PRJEB31490, sample SAMN06133399) | mouse gut metagenome | isolation source: J9 | host: mice | place: China: Chengdu | collected 2015-05 ...
GCAGATATCTCCACAACGACCGCGGCAACTGCCTGATGCGGTCGTCCATCAGGACCTCGCGCAAATAAGCCTCGATCGAATCGGGGTCCGGCGCCGCCGGCGACCCCGTGTTGGCCAGGATGACGCCGATCATCGCGCGGCTCCGTCGCGCTGCCCCGCGCGCTCTGCCGCCTCGACGACATGCGCCGCGAGCACGGCCGTCGTCACGCCGCCGACACCGCCGGGAACGGGCGTGACGGCGCTGACCAACGGCTCGACCTCGTCGAACGCAACGTCGCCCACGAGCTTGCCGGCATCCTCGTCCCAGTTGATTCCCACGTCGACGACCACCTGGCCTGCGCGAACCGCATCGGCGCACAGCGTGCCGGCATGACCAGCCGCCACGACGACCACGTCAGCCGCGCGGCACACGCCGCCAACATCGCGCGTGCGCGTGTGGCACATCGTGACCGTCGCATTGGCCGCCTGCAGCATCATCGCCACGGGCCGACCGATGACGAGGCTGCGCCCCACGACGGCGACGTTCGCGCCCTCGAGCCCGACGCCGTAGTGCCCGAGCAAGCGCACGCACGCCTCGGCCGTGCACGGCGCGAAGCCGACCGCGCGACCTGCGAACACGCCGTAAAGCGACCCCGGCGTGATGCCGTCGACGTCCTTCGCGGGGTCGAGCGCCGCGCACGCCGCCTCCTCGTCGAGATGCTTCGGCAGCGGCCGGAACACGAGGCACCCATGAATCGACGCATCGCCATTGACCTGCTCGATCACGCCTATCAGATCGTCCTGCGCGCAATCAGCCGGCAGCGCGAACACGCGCACCGCGATTCCGAGCCCCTCGCAGCGCTTCGTCGCGCCCCGTTCGTAAGACAAATCGTCAGGCCGCTCCCCCACGCGCACGATTGCAAGCGTCGGCACGGTCCCGCTCTCGGCAAGCACCCGCACGCGTTCCGCCAACTCGATTCCGATCGCCTCCGCAACCGGCTTGCCCTTCAATAGCTCAGCCATAATGACCTCTCCCGTTTATGAGCGCAGCTTAGCCGCAACCCGATCCGCCAACGCGTCGGCACGCGAAGCACAAGCGAGCAACTCGTCGCACTCTGCTTCGACCTCGTCCGCAAGCGCCCGGTCACGCAATCCCTTCGTGTTCACGAACACGTTCATAGACGCCGCGCGCAACGCCGCCGCAGCGAGCGCCGCACCGCAGCCGACGTCGCTCAGCAGCATGCGGCTGCCCTTCTCGCCCATCTCCTCGAGCAGCTCGACGACATGCACCACCTGCCGCATCGTCTCGAGTGGGGGCTGCAAGGCGCCGCGCGTCGCCTCCTCCAAGGCGTCGGCGCGCGTCGGGTCGTCAGCCGCAATGCCGTAAGCACGCGCGAGCGGCTCGAACGCCGCCGCGTCCTCGTCCACGAGGGCAAGCAGCCGCGCACGGGCCGCATCTCCTTCCACGAGCAGCCGCCGCATATCATCCTCAACTGCGGCGTAAGCCTTCTTTCCAACCGTGAAGTTGCCGACCATGTTGCCGAGCGCCGCTGCAAGGGCACCGGCATAAGCCGCCGCCCCGCCGCCGCCCGGCACGCTCGCCTTGGCCGCAAGCGCGTCGGCGAACGCCGCGCACGTCTCCCTCGTCAACGCCTTGTCCACAAAGTGTTCCCTTCCATTCAACCCGTTTGATGTTGCTGTATTATCCCACGATAGCGACATCGTTGACAGGGAGGCGACATGGGCTCTTACGAAAACGAGATGGCACTCGTCGCGGCGGGCAAGGCCGAGCGCGGCAAGACGGCGCGCGACTATTTCGCCGAGATCGACGCGCAGCTGAGCGACGAGGAATCGCACCTCAAGCACCGTCCCGACTACACGAAAACGCTGTTCGCACCCGAAAACGACGACATCTACCGCGAGTTCTGCCGGTTCTACGACCAACCCGAACCGCGCTTCTTCGACACCGTGGAAGACCCGATGCGCATCGAGGGTCTCACCGCCGCGGACGTCTACTTCGCGATGAAATCGCACAACGACCGCATCGTCGCCATCGACGGCGCCGCGGTCTACAACATGCTCGCGAACCTGCGCGCCCAGCCCGCGCTCTACAAAAAGGTCCTCGACTTTAGGCCGACATGTTATCAAGGCGGCTGCGGCATGAAGGACGCCGCCTTCGACGCCGGTTATTACGGCGAACGCACCTTCCCCCGCCCCGAATAGCCCCGATCGGGCATCCAGCCAAAACAAAGCGGCTTCAATTCCGCGCCCTGCGCGCAATGAGGCGCTTCGCTCCGGCCCAATCCTCGCGGCGTCATTTCCGCAGTCATGGTTGGCAAAAAACAGGGGCTATGGCACAAACAACCTCGCAAACGCATCATCTTCTTCACAGCAAGCATCTGCGACCTGCCGTTTTTTCGCGCATAATGCGCCGATGGCGCGCCAATCCGCACAATCGCGTGCCACAGCCCCCCTTTTCTGCCATTTTTGACCACCCAAAGCACAGGGCCGATTCTCCATCGAGCACCTCGCGCGAAAGCGCCCCGCTAGCCCAGCGTCAAAAGAGGCTCGATGTAAGCAAGCGGCGCAACGCAAACGGCCCCGCACTCGGACGCCGTCAAGCCCGGCTTGCAGGCGATCATGGCAACCGTCTCGTCCGCGTTGACGCAAACGTCGGCCGCACGACCCGTCTGAGCGTCAAGACCGCTCGGGACATCGACGGCAATAACCGTTCGACCTTCTCGCACCCTGTTCGCGGCCTCAATCCAGCTGCGATAAGGCTCCTTCACGCTCTCATGGTTGAACCCAGTGCCGAGCAGAGCGTCGACGACGACGTCAGCCGCATCGAGCGCGGCGAGGAGCTCGGATGAAGCGGGATCCAGCATGAGGTTGAACCTCCCGCCTTCCGCACCGAGCGCGCGAGCAGCCGCATCCCTCGCCGGCTGCGCGGAAATCCCGTCGGGCATCTTCGTCGTCACGACGACGACATCGCGCCCCGCACGCGCGAGCAGCTCGGCCGCGACCCAGCCGTCTCCGCCGTTGTTGCCGCTCCCGCACAAAATCGCAACCGACGAAGCTCCCGCGCGCTCGAGGGCGGCCTCGACACGATGCGCCAGGAACGCACCGGCACGGTCCATGAGCTCGGCAAGCGACGTGCCGGCCGCCGCGATCTCGCGCTCGAGGGCGACGACCCGTTCGACATCGAGCACCGGCGCCTCGAACTCATGCGCATGCTGGAAAATCGCCGCATAAGCATTCAAAAGCGCGTCGAAACTGCACACCGCGTTCGCTGGGCTCGTCGACGGGAGCTTCACCGCCTGCAAGCCGCACATCTCCTCGCAGCCGAGCCGCCCGAACAGCTCGAACGACTTCGCACCCGTGCAGAACACGGCCTCGATCGGGGCGGCCGACGTAATGCGCGTCAGGTCGTTCGGCCGTGCATCGCGAATCGACGCGTCGCTCGCGCCGTCGATGTCGCACGACGCCAGCACATCCCAAAGCGCGATGTGGTGACGCAAGCAGAAGTCCCGCTTCCGCTCGTTCGTCGCAGGAACCGGCTCCCCTGCCAAGCGCGCCATGACCGGCCAGAACCGGTTGCGCGGGTGCCCGTAGAAGAAGCCCAGCTCGCGCGATGCCGGCGACGGCATCGTCCCGAGCACCAACACGCGGCTGCGCGAATCGTAAACCGGCGAGATGGAATGCTCGACGACTCCCATCAGCTCTCCCCTCACCATTCGCGGTCGGGCAACAACCCATACTTCGGCCCCAGCCACACGACGAAAAACACCGCGATTGCAAGCGCCGCCACCTCGGCCACCGACACGGAAATCCACACGCCGTCAGGGCCGAGCAGCGCCGGGAGCAGCAGCACGGCGCCGACCTCGAACACGAACGAGCGCAGAAACGAAATCAGCGCGCTCACGAGCCCATTGTTCAACGACGTGAACAGCGATGAGCCATAAACGTTGAACCCCATGATGAGAAACGCCAGCGAATAAAGCGCGAACGCGTGCTCCGTGAGCTCCATCAGCTGCGCGTCATAGCCCACGAACAACGCCGAGACCGGATGCGCCAAGAGGCGCGTCGCGGCGAACATGACAACGCCGAGCGCGCCGACGATGCCGAGGCTCTTCCGAAACAAGCTTCGCATCTCGAGTTGGTTCTTCGCGCCGAACTGATAGCTCATGAGCGGCGCGCACCCGACCGAATAGCCGAGGAAAACGCCGAGGAAAACGAACCCGACATACATGATGACACCATAGGCCGCCACGCCACCCTCTCCAAGGAGGCGCAAGAGCTGCACGTTGTAAACAGTTGAAACAAGCGAGAGGGACAGGTTGGCCACCATCTCTGACGAGCCATTCGCCGCCGCTTTCCCAAGCGCGCGCCAATCGGCTCGGGCGCGCCCGAGCCTCAGCAAGCTCGAATTCGGCCGTGCGAAATAGAGAAGCGGCCCGACTCCGCCGACGGCGCAACCCGCGACCGTCGCCCACGCCGCCCCTGCGATCCCGAAGCCGAGCACCGCGATGAACAGCCAGTCGAGCACAATGTTCGTCACGCCCGCCGCCACCGTGAACCACATCCCGAGCTTCGGCTTGCCCGCCGTCATGACAAGGCTTTGAAAGCTATATTGCAAGACGTCGAACACGAGCCCGCCCATGAGCACCAAGCCATACGTCATGCACAAGTCGAGCAACTCGCCTTGCGCCCCAAGCGCGGCGAGCAGCGGCCTCAGGCAAATCAAGCCAAGCGCCGAGAAAAGCACCCCGGCGCCGATCGACACGTAGACGAGAAGCGAGAACAGCTGGTTTGCGCGAACCGGGTCGCCCTCCCCGAGCGTCTTCGCGACGAGCGCGCTGCCGCCCGTTCCCATCATGTAGCCGATCGTCCCCAGGATCAAGACGATGGGAAACGTGAGGTTCACCGCCGCAAGCGCCGTCGAGCTGACAAAGTTCGAGACGAAGAATCCGTCCACGACGCTGTAAATCGACATGAAGATCATCATGGCGACGGAGGGCGCTACATATCGCAGCAGCGCCCCCACTGAAAAATGCTTTCCCATGTCAACAGCCATGGACACCCGATTCGAACCGCCTATTTCAGCGTCGCGTACATCACGGCTTTGATCGAGTGCATCCGGTTCTCCGCCTCGTCGAAGACGCGCGAGCGCGCCGACTCGAACACCTCGTCGGTCACTTCCATCTCATCGATGCCGAACCGCTCGGCGATCTCGGCGCCGACCGTCGTGTTCACGTCATGGAACGCGGGCAGGCAGTGCATGAAGATGGCCTCGGGCTTTGCGAGCGCCATGACCTCGGCGTTCACCTGATAAGGTGACAAAAGCTCGATGCGCTCGGCCCAAAGCTCGGCCGGCTCGCCCATCGACACCCAGATGTCGGTGTAAACGACGTCCGACCCCGCGACGCCTTCCGCCACGTCGTCGGTCAGCAGGATCGAGCAGCCGTTCTCCGCCGCGATCGCGCGGCACGTCTCGACGAGTTCCGCATCGGGCATGCGCTCGGCCGGGCCGCACGCGCAGAAGTCGAGCCCAAGCTTCGCGCACACGACCATGAGCGAGTTCGCCACGTTGTTGCACGCGTCGCCCATGAACGTGAGCTTGCGCCCGCGCACGTCGCCGAACTCCTCGCGAACGGTCAGCATGTCCGCGATCATCTGCGTCGGATGGAACTCGTCGGTCAGCCCGTTCCATACGGGCACGCCGGCATATTCGGCCAGCGTCTCGACGATTTCTTGCCCGAACCCGCGATATTCGATGCCGTCGAACATTCGACCGAGCACGCGCGCCGTGTCCTCGATCGATTCCTTCTTGCCCATCTGCGAGCTCGACGGGTCGAGATAGGTCACGCCCATGCCGAGGTCGTGTCCCGCAACCTCAAACGAGCAACGCGTCCGCGTCGACGTCTTCTCGAACAAAAGCACGATGTTCTTGCCCTCGAGGAACCGGTGCGTCTCGCCTTCGCGCTTCATGCGCTTGAGGCGCTCCGCTTGGTCGATGAGATACTCTATCTCCTCCGAAGTGAAATCAAGCAGCTTCAAAAAGCTGCGCCCGCTCAAGTTGACGTCCATGCAAGCCCCTTTCAATTGGATTGCCATATTATAGCGATTGAGCGAGGCGCGAACCGAACCGACGAAGGCCTTTAACGATCGCTCTTGCTGATGCGAATCAGGCAGCGATCATGGCCGCAGGCGATGGTCTCCGGCAGCTCGAAGTCATATCCGCCCAGCTCTTCGATGATCCCCCGGTCTCCATCCATCGCGATATCGCAAAGCTTCGAGATCTCCTCGTCGCTCGCCCCGAGTTCCTTCCAAGCTTTCACGAGCGGGCAAGCATGGAACTCGACCTCGAACAGCTCGTCATCGAGGTGGACGGTGCGCATCTCGAACACTTCCTTTGCGGGGCTGCCGCGAAACACGTCTGCGAACTCCTGCAACGACGTCGTGCTTCCGAATTTCCTGCGCCCATGAAGATGGCCGCATTGCCTTATCGCCTGATGCAGGGGGCCGTCCTCCTTTTCCTCGGGCAAGCCCGACTTGCATAAGAAGTAAAGCCATTCCGCCCTGTGGCCATAAGCGCCCCGAACCTGATCGACGCTGAATTGCTTTTCCTCTGACATCTCTCTCTTCCTTCCGTCTGAACCCTTCGGGCAAGCGAGCGCAGTCTCGAATCGCAACCGCCTGCCCAAGAACAATCTTTGAAAAGCGGCTTCATGCCTCCCGGCAGACCAAAGGGCCGCCTGCCGACACGTTCGGCAAGACCCCGTCCCCAGAAACCGCGAGCCGTCCCCCCACGAACACATACGAGACCCCAGTGGGTGCGAGGTCGGGCGACCCGACCCCGGGAAAATCCGCCTTGGAATCGTAAAGGGCCGGATCGATGACCACCAGATCCGCATCCGCGCCGACCTCGACCGTTCCCTTTGAGAGCAGGCCCAAAGCCCTTGACGGCAGGTAAGACGTGCGCCGAGCCGCCTCGGGCAAGCTCAACAGCGGCCGATCGAACACGAAGCGCCTGAAGAACAACGGATACGACGCCGCCGCTTGAGGATGGCCTTCGCCCGGCGCGGCCTTGCCGCAATCGGTCGAGAGCATCGTGCCTTCTGGTAACAGCGCCTTCTCCACGTCGCCAGGCGCGCCCGGGTCGCAAATGATGCCAGCATGGTCGTCATGCGCCCGCAACCAGTTCACGAGCTCCGCGCTGCCATGCTCGCCGGCATGAGGGCCGCTGGCGATTATCAGGTCCTCATAAGCGACGCCGTTGTTGGCCAGCCCTTCCTCGGAAAACGACGGCGAATACGCATAAGTGGACCAAGCGGTGTAAACGCCGCTGTCGACCCCGATGTCCAGCCCGCGGTCCTTGTAAGCGGCGATAAGCTCGAGCGCTTGCGGGAGGAGCTCTTTCGTGTACATGTAGACCAAATGGGAGATTTGCACGCGCGCGCCGATTTCAAGCGCCAAGTCGAGGGCCTCTTTCAGGCCCTCGATCTCGCGACCGGCAACGCACCTCGTGTGAATGGAGACCATGCGCCCCGCATCAGCCGCAACGCGCGCGAGCGCCCGCACCTCCTCCGCAGAAGCGCCCGGATCATATTCCAACCCGAACGACAAGCCCCAAGCGCCTTGCCCGAACGCCTCTCGAGCGAGCGCAGCCATTTGCTCTATCTGCACTTCGGTGGCAGGAGCGAAGATATCGGTGAGCCCAACGGCGTTGCGAAGCGTGTCGTGCCCGACTTGAACCGCCTGGTTCACCGGGTAGCCCTCGCCGCATTCCGCGAAGAACGCCGGCAGGTCTTCGGGGCTGAAACCGCAATTCCCGGCAAGAACGGTCGTGACGCCCTGGGAAAGCAGCTTCCGCGCAGTGGAGACGTCGTTGTCGGTGTGCGCATGGATGTCGATGAATCCAGGCAACAGCAGATTCCCTCGGGCGTCTATGCGCTGTTCCGCCGACGGAAGCGCCTGGCCAAGCGCATAGACGCCCGCTATGCGCTTGCCAGCCAACCCGACCGACCCGTCGAACACGCGGTCGTGAACCGGGTCCACGATCCGGGCGTTCTCGATAAGGTAACTAAGCATCTTGCTTGAACTCCGTCCAAATCTCGTTGTAAAGCGCCTGGGCGTCTGCAGGCAGGCTCCGCGAGAGAACGAAGTCGTTCAGGATCTCATCGGGGATGACCGCCACGCTGTTGCTATCCACCAGCGGCTGAATGCCCTGGCGATACTCATCGGTGATGTTGGCGTTGTGGTAATGGGTGTATTCCACGGCCTGGGCGGCAACGTCGCCTTGCATGTACCAATCAAGGAAAGTGTACGCGTTATCGAGGTTGGGAGCTTGCGAGGGAACGAAGAGCGCGTCGATCGCCAAGGTTGTCGCCTCTTTGGGATAAGCGACCTCCAAAGAAGGATCCTCGAGCAACCCGGCAATGGCCTGGGCGCCCGTGTGGAACGAGGCGATCGCATCGCCGGCCGTCACCACGAACTCGGGAGAGTCCGTGTTGAATGCCTTGATGGAAGGGCGAAGCTTCTCGAGGAAGGGGCGCACTTGCTCGATTTCCGCCACGTCGGTGGTGTTGAAGTCGTAACCGATGGTCGCCAGGGAGGTGCCGATGAGGTCGCGGCTGGAATCCGTGACGACGACGTTGTTCTTGAGGCTCGGGTCGGCGAGGTCGGCGAACGTCCCGAATTTCAAATCGGTCTTCGCCGGATTGTAGAGAATGGCGCTCGAGCTTATCCAGAACGGAATGGAAAGGTTTCCATCTGGGTCGTAGTATTGATTGCGCAAGCGCGGGTCGATGTTCTTGATGTTGGGCAGCCGGCTCAAGTCGAGCGTTTTGACAAGCCCTTCCTTGTTTGCGATGTCGATGCTGTAGTCAGTGGAGAGGACGACATCGTATTCTCCCCCCTTCGTCGCTTCGAGCTTCGCGAGCATCTCCTCGTTGGTGGAGAAATAGGAATAGTTGATGGTGATGCCCGTCTCGTCTTGGAAGCGAGTGACGACATCGGGCGGAACATAGCCTTGCCAAGTGTAGATGTTCACGACCCCGCCGCCCTTTGCAGCGGTTCCGGAAGCGCCGGCGGCAGCACCCTGGGCGCCCGCGTTTCCGCATCCGGCAAGCCCGCCGAGCATGCCGGCTGAAATCAGCGCGCCCGCGGACAGCTTCAAGAAATTACGACGAGAATAATAATATTTAGCGTTAGACATGATTACCTCCGATTCAAGTTGACTATCGTTTGCAAAGCAGTTTGAACATGCGCTCCTCGCGGCGCAGATGCGATCGTTTCCTATCAGCTAGCTCCCTTCAGAATCGAGAGCGGGGAAAACACCGGCAAAAGCCGGGCCGGGAGCGGCGGGCGAACAGCCCGGGGCCTTCCTCGGCTTCTCGCGCTCAGTGGCGCGGGCCGGCTTCAACGTTCCCCTGCGCCGCCCTTCGGTTCTCTTCCGCAACGCCAGCTTCACCAGGTAGAACAAAAGGACTGCGGCGACAGACGCAAGGATGATAAGCGAGCACAGCGCCTTCATCGAAGGCATGGGATGCAGCTTCACCTGGCTATATATGAGCATGGGAAGCGTTGCGCTGGAAGCACCCGCCGTGAAATAGCTGATGATGACGTCATCGAACGACAAGGCAAAGCTCAACACGGCAGCCGACGCGATCGCCGGCGCGATAACGGGCAACGTCGCCACGAGAAACGTCTGCCACCAATTGGCGCCCAAATCGCGGGCCGCTTCCAACAGGTTCGAGTCGGACCCGGCCAGCCGCGTGGAAACCAAGATGATCACGTAGGGAAGGCAAAACGTCGTATGGGCCACGATCAGGGAAACATTCCCGAAAGGAATGCCCACCAACGAGTAAAACGACATGAAGGCAAGCCCCAAAACGATCTCGGGCAAGAGGAGCGGCAAGAACATGACGGAATCGAACAAGCGTCTTCCCGGGAAATCGACCTTGGCGAGAACGACTCCGGCGGGAACCCCGACGACCAGCGAGACGGCCACGGATCCAATCGCCACCTCGAAACTCGTAACCAGCGATTTAAGGGTGCTGTAATCGTTTGCGATCTGCGTGTACCACAAAGTCGTGAAACCTTGGAAGTCCGCCGAGTTCGCCGACGGGTTCGAATTGAAGGAATACACGACGATGACCAAGATCGGCAAATATAAGAACAGGAAGACGAGCGCGACGAACGCTTTCGCAGATATGCCGAGCTTCGCATTCATCTAAAACACCTCGATTCTGTCAGCGCCGCTGAGCTTCTTGCTCGCCAAGACACAAGCAAGCGTGAGAACGGCCATCACGACCGCGAGGGCCGCTCCGAAAGGCCAGTTATGCATCTCGACGAATTGGTTCTTCACCAAGTTGCCGAGCAACATGGTGTTCGAGCCGCCCATCATGTCGGAAACATAGAACAGGCCAATGGAAGGAACGAACACGAGCAGGCACCCAGAAACGATGCCGGGCAACGACTCTCGCAGCGTCACGTCGCGAAACGCTTGAAACGAAGAAGCGCCGAGGTCGCGCGCAGCTTGGAGCAACGCGGGGTCGATGCGCTCGATCGAGTTGTAAAGCGGCAACACCATGACAGGCAATAGCGTGTAGACGGTGCCGAGCACGACCGCCCCGTTGGTGTAAAGCAGCTGAACGGGCTCGCCGATCAAGTGCAGGTTGATCAAAAGCGTGTTGATGACGCCCTTGCTCTGCAGCAGGATCTCCCATCCGTAAATGCGGATGACGGAGCTCACGATGAACGGCAAGATGGTCAAGATCACCGCAAGCAGCTTCCACTTGTCACCAATCCTGGTGAGGAAATAGGCGAACGGATACCCGATGGCCAGAATGCCCGCCGTCGACACCAACGCAACCAGAAACGACTGGGCGAAAATCTGCGCATAAGAATCGTCCAGCAGGCGCGAGTAGTTCTCAGCCGTGAACGCGAAGCTATAGCCCCACGTGTCCTGAACCGTGCAGAAGCTCACGACCACTATGAAAACGAGCGGTGCCACGAGCAAGACAACGAACCACGCATAGGAGGGAAAGACCCCCGCGACTCTCTTTACCGCGCTCATGCCGCCCCCTCGATCAGAATCGCATCTTGAGGGTCCCAGCCCACACGAACATGCACGCCGGCCCTGATGTTTTCCTCGAGATTGCTGTTGCTGGCCACAATCGTGGTCCCGTCTTCCAAGAGAATTTCCGACTTGTAATGCGAGCCGACGAACTGGCTCGAGATAACGGTCGCCGCAAAGGGCATGATCTCGCTCGCCTCGGCGTTCACGGTGTATCGAATGTGCTCGGGGCGAACCGAGACGGTCACCTCGTCGCCAGCGCTCAAGCCCACGCCCAATTGCGAACGCGCGCCTGCGCGGCCTGCGCCGAACTCGAGCTGGTAAATCTGTGCTCCCGGGACGGAACCCTCCCCCAAAACGCGTGCGCGAATCAAATTGGTGTCTCCGATGAAATCGGCCACGTAGCGGTTTGCAGGAGCTTGATATATCTCCTCGGGCTTGCCGATTTGCTCGAAGCGCCCGTCTTTCATGACGCCGATGCGATCGGACATCGTGAGTGCTTCTTCCTGGTCATGGGTCACATACACGAAAGTGATGCCGAGCTTTTCCTGCAGGCGCTTGAGCTCGAACTGCATGCTCTTGCGCAGCTTGAGGTCCAACGCGCCCAAAGGCTCGTCCAAGAGCAGGATCTCCGGCTCGACCACGATGGCCCGCGCAATGGCGGCGCGCTGGCGCTGCCCTCCGGAAAGCTCGTTGGGCTTACGATGCTCATAGCCCGTGAGCTGGACCAAGTCCAAGGCGCGCTGAACCCGCACATCGCGCTCCGCGCGCGGAACGCGCCGAAGCTTCAACCCATAAGCGACGTTCTGGAAAACGTCGAGATGGGGAAAGAGGGCATAGCTTTGAAAAACCGTGTTGACGTTCCTCTTGTTGGGGGGCAACGCGGTGATGTCCCGCCCTCCGAGAAGAACCGCTCCCTCATCGGGCGCATCGAGACCAGCGATGATGCGGAGCGTCGTCGTTTTCCCGCACCCGCTCGAACCGAGGAGCGTGAAGAACTCCCCTTTGCGAAGCTCCAAGGACAATCCGCGAAGCACTGGCGTTTCCCCGAAAGACTTGCTCAAATTGCTCAAGGCGAGAATCGGCGCGGACTCATTCCCTCCCGCGCCTTCCCGCCAGCCGCTTCGCGAAGCCCCGCCTCCCGGCTCCCGAGATTCGGCTTGCGCCGCCGTTATCACGTTCTCGTCTGTCATAAGACCCCCTGCCTGCGCATTCACGCGCTCAAGTGTGTATTGCGCTGAGAATACGGCAGCTGCGCACGGCAAGAGAAGTCCCGAAAACCCTTCGCCTAGCTATCGCTTTTTTAAATGGGTTGATGAGAAATTGCGCTCTAGCAGCCAAAACGGAAAACCAGAGCACATGACGACGCGCCTCGTCGCGCTCGATGCTGCGCGACGCCCCGCCGCGTCATCGCCGGCGCCAGATGTCGATGACCACCCAAACCGACAGCACGAACGCGCCAAGGAAGCCGAAAAACGAGATAGCGGGCACGCCCATGATCAACGCTTCGCCGCTGAACTGGGCAAAACTAGCCGAACCGACAAACAAGCCCGCGATGATGATGCCGATCGTCAGGCGATTCACGATTTTAGAAAGACCCGCCATCGGCGCCTCGGAACCGAGCATCTCCATGTTGAACTTGAGCTGCCCGCGCGTGAGCATCCGCAGCGTCTCGCCCGAATACTCCGCCGCCCGCGCCGCCCCTTCGGCCGCCCGGCGCAATGCGAGCGCAGCGTCCTCCGCCGCGTCACGCGTCCGCTCGATCGGGTCGCCCGAGCGCATGATGTGCGCGTTGATGATGCCGACTATGCTGTCGTTCGCGATGAACTCGGCGATCGTCCCCTCCATCGTCACGATGCCGCGCGACACGTTCGTGATCGACGTCGGCAACACAACCTTGCACGTGCGCGTGAGCGACAAGATCGACGCGAGCAGCTGGCCGATGTCGATGTCGGCCACGTCGACCGATGCATAGCTGTCGATGATGAGGTCGAGGTCAGCG
>ERZ808037.1736-NODE-1736-length-13051-cov-5.057191_pt1 | contig 13051 bp, 8 predicted proteins | sample MGYA00380190_ERZ808037 | MGnify/ENA primary metagenome ERZ808037 (study PRJEB31490, sample SAMN06133399) | mouse gut metagenome | isolation source: J9 | host: mice | place: China: Chengdu | collected 2015-05 ...
AAGCTGCGAATAGCAGCTCCGAGAGCAGCGAAAGCGATTCGAACGAGTCGCCGACGCTCGAGGATGGCGACATCACAGTCGAGAGCGAAGACGGCTCCGAAGTCGAGGTTGAGAGCGTGGAGGTCGAGAACGGCGAGAGCTCTTCTTCGAGCAGCTCGACTGGCCAGTAAGCAACCGCGACACGCAGCGACAAAAGCGCCCCGTTCGGGGCGCTTTTCTTTTTCCAGATATGAGAAACGCCCCTTGCCGGGGCGTCAACTTACTGGCGGAGGGGCAGGGATTCGAACCCTGGTCACCGAGGTTATCGGTGAAACGGTTTTCGAGACCGCCGCATTCAACCGCTCTGCCACCCCTCCGGATGAAAGTGGCGGAGAGACGGGGATTTGAACCCCGGATACCCTTTTGGGGTATACACGATTTCCAATCGTGCTCCTTCGGCCAGCTCGGACATCTCTCCGCATCTCAGAGCTGTGCGCTTCGCAGCGCAGCAACCTAGTATACACAACTCACCGCTTAAATCGCAAGTTACTTTTTCATACGATAAAATGACCGCATGTTCACTTCATTCCTCATAGCGGCACTTATCGGCATCGCGATCGGAATCATTTCGGGTTTGGTCGGCGTGGGCGGCGGAACGATGATGATTCCGGCGTTCCGCCTCGCGTTCGGGATGAGCCCCATTGCGACGACAGCCACATCGTTGTTCACGATTATCCCGACGTCGATTTCCGGGACGGTCCAGCACGTTCGGCGCAAGACGTGCGTGCCGATGCTTGGCGCGGCTCTTGGCGTCGGCGGCGCGTGTCTGTCGCCGCTCGGAGTTTGGCTCGCGCAGATTTCGCCTGGCTGGCTCGTTATGATCTCGTGCGCAATCGCAATCGGCTATTCGGCGACGACGATGCTCCGCAAGGCAATTGAGTCGCCGAAGCAGACATCGGCGGTTCCAGGCGACTCAATCCCTGTTGACAAGCCTCTCCTGATAAAAGCGCTTTTCATCGGCGCGGCCGTTGGCATCGTCTCAGGATATATCGGCCTCGGCGGCGGATTCCTGATGATTCCGCTCATGGTGTCATTTCTGCGCATGCCGATGCGCATAGCATCGGGTACCTCCCTTATCGCCGTCATGATTCTCGCGCTTCCGGCGACCATCATGCAGTGCCTGCTCGGCAACGTCGACTACCTCGCGGGAATCGCCGTCGCATGCGGGTCCATTCCCGGTGCGCTGATCGGCGCTCGACTCGTCAGCCGCATCCCTGAACGGGCTCTGCGCTTCACGTTCGCCGCGCTTCTCGGGTTCGTTGCTATCATGCTCGTGGCGAAAGAATTGGGGGCGATGTGAAATGATGAACTTCAGAATCCACGGACGTCGACTCATTTTCGCGGTCATCATGTTGTTCATCATGATCTCATCTGCCATCATGCTGGTCTGGCTGGCAGTTGCCGACGACACGCCCATCGCATTCCAGATGACGATGGGAATCGTGTTCACGCTGTCTATCGCGGGGATGCTGTGGTTGCTGCTCGACCCCGACTCGCACGCAGCGCGCCAATCGGACGAGCTGTTGAAGCTCGCAAGCCGCACGCTCGACTGCGCGAAAGAAGGCATGAGCTTCGAGGCCGCACAGGAGATCTGCGAGCTGCTGCTGCCCGCAACGCCCGCGATCGCCGTGGCCATCACCGACCGCGAGGTCGTGCTCGGCTATGCCGGCTATAACGCGGCGAACAACCAGCCAGGGCGCCCCATCCGCACGACGGCGACGCACGAGACGCTCGAAGACGGCAAGCCGCACATCCTCCACCGCACCGACGACATCGGCCTGCCGATGTCGTCTGCACGAATCAACGGCGCCATCATCGAGCCGCTCTACATCGGGAGCAGCATCGAGGGAACGCTGAAGTTCTATTACCGGAGCAGCGGCCAGGTCAACCAGACGCAAGAATCCGTCGCGCATGGCTTTGCGGAGCTGCTGAGCACGCAGATGGCGGCCGTCGCGCTCGAAGAACAGCGCAAGCTGACCACGAGCATGGAGCTGAAGGCGCTTCAAGCGCAGATCAACCCGCACTTCTTGTTCAACACGATCAACACGATCGCCTCGCTCATCCGCACCGACCCGAACCGCGCACGAGAGCTGCTGCGCGAATTCGCCGTGTTTTACCGTTCGACGCTCGAAGACTCCGACGACCTCATCTCGCTCGAACGCGAACTGCAGCAAGTCGAGCGATATTTCTCGTTCGAGGTTGCGCGCTTCGGCGAAGAGCGCCTGCGCCTGGAAGTTGAGGTCGACCCCGAAGTAAGCCGCTTGTTCGTTCCGTCGTTCATGGTGCAACCGCTCGTGGAAAACGCGGTCAAGCACGCGATGAGGGCCGAGGGCACGCTCGTCGTGCGAATCGCCGGCATGGTGGAAGGCGACAATATCGTCATCCGCGTTATCGACGACGGCGTCGGCATGGACGAGGAAACGCTCGCGAACATGATGCACAAAGAATCAGACACCGGGCTCGGCATTGCCGTGAAGAACGTTCAGGACCGCATCCGCAACTATTTCGGTCCCGATTCGCGCATGGAAGTCGAAAGCGAGCTGGGCGGCGGGACCTCCGTCACCTTTACCCTTGACCGCGAAGCGGCGCTCCACGCCTACCGCGAATCCGAGAAGCTGCAGGAATCCAGCGTCCCCAACATCCCCCAGGCCGTTGTCAGCTAAAGTCTCGGTCAGGGGCCCGGGGAGATCCTTCGCTGCGCTCAGGATGACAGGGGCCGCGCCGCCCCCCTGTCATCCTGAGCGCAGCGAAGGATCTCCCTGGGCCGGATGGCAACGCGGTAAGCGCCCTAGCGTCTGCGCCGATCGGATGCCTTGCGGCCGCGCATGCGGTCAGCCTCGGCGCGGCGTTCACGCACTTCGGCAATTTCTGCGGCAAGGGAGCGATAAGAAGCAACGCGCGCCTCAGCGAGCTCGCCGTCCTCGACTGCCTTGCGCACGGCGCACCCGGGCTCGTTTTCGTGCGAGCAGTCACGGAAGCGGCAACGCGATGCGAAACCCTCTACGTCTTCGAACGCCATGCCAAGGCCTTGATCGGCATCCCAAAGGCCCAAGCCGCGCACGCCCGGCATGTCGACGAGCGCTCCTCCGTCGGGAAGGGGCACCATCAACCGATCGACGGTCGTATGCCTCCCCTTTCCATCGGCGCGCACCTCGGCGGTGTTCTGAACCAACCGCCCTGCCAGCGCGTTCACCAAGCTTGACTTGCCGACGCCGCTCTTTCCGATAAGGATGGCGATCTCGTCCTTGCCCACGAGCTCGCGAGCTCGCTCAATGGACGCCTCGTCTTGAAGAGACGTCGCGACGACCGCGACCGACGCGCCCGCCAAGTCGGCAACCTGGCTGCGAACGGATGCGGGCTCATCGCTCAAATCAGCTTTAGTCAGCACGACGGCCACGCGCGCACCCGTTTCATGGGCAAGCACGAGCTCGCGTTCCAAGCGTTTGAAATTGAGCTGAACGATCGGTTCGACGACGATCACCAAGTCGAAATTCGCCGCGAGCACCTGTCCCGTCGTGCGCTCCGCGGGATCGCGTCGAACAAATTGCGTTTGGCGCGGCAAAATATCCCGGATGATGCCCTTGTCATGCCCTCCGGGCAACTCGACGAGCGCGCGATCCCCAATGACAGCGCGCACATGCCCCGCCTTCTCGACAGCAGCGGCATGCTCGCAACGCACCTGCTCTCCGTTGTCGAGGCGCACCAAGGGATAACCCCGGTCAAGCTTCACGACAACGCCAGCGGACTCCACTAGCGCATCCTCTCGCGCGCATAATAGAACGCAGCCATCAACCCGAGGCCGACCAGCACGGCGATAATCCCCGGCACGAACGTACCGACGTCGAACTCGTCGAAATCATCGACCCCCTTTGACATGACGGACGCCTCGGTTGCGTGGACATCGGGGAGGCCTTCGTGCTCGTCGCAAGACTGATGGTAGGTCCCACGCACCTGCAGAATCGTGCCAGTTACCCCATATTTGCCGTAACGGTCAATCTGGTCCGCTTGGTCGTTCGACATCAGAACCGAAATCGACGATTTATCCTCCTCGTCGACAGCGGTGAGCGTGATCCAGCATTGCCCCTCTCCGGCGACGATGCGGTCGCCGATTACCTCGCCGACAACTTGCACCGTGCGGTTGTCGTAAAGCGACGACTGTCCGAACAGCGACTCGATGGTCGTGTCATAGATGAACGAGTTGTCAGCACGCTGCGTGGGGTCCACGAGGTTCTCGCCCTCCTCGTCAACCGCGAACGCCGCAGCCGGCGCGAAAGACACCGCAGAAAGCAGCAGCGCCACCATTGCGGCAGCCAGCAACGATTCGATTCGCCTTCTCGTCATCATGCGCATTTATCCCGCCTCGCATGCAGTCGGCCGAGCAGCCTCGACGGGGTTGCCGACACGACGATTTGAATCAAGAGCGCGAGCAACGTGACGAACTCGAGACGGCCCGCCCACATCTCGAAAATGTAAAACAGCTCGAGCGGCCACGACATGCCCGGGACGACGATGCCGGACGTGATGCCGCCATTCGACGCCATTGCCACCGACTCGAAAATCGCCTGCGATGCCTCATAACCGCTCGCGATGCCGGCCAGCGCCCCAATGATGTAGGTGACGCCGTAAAGAATGAGGACCGTCGTCGCCTCGCGAACAAGCGGCGGGGTCACAGGATGGCGCCCGATGTGCTGGTAAGATGTGACGACACGCGCCGTGTCAGGCGCAAGCGCCTCTTTCAAGGTCGCCACGATCGACTTCACCAAGATGCCAAAGCGCTGAATTTTGATGCCGCCGGTCGTCGACCCCGAACAGGCGCCCACTGCCATCAGGATTGCCAAGATGAGGAACGCGCCCGACGAAAACGCATCGGTGAGCTGGGCGCTCGTGATGTTCTGGAATCCGGTCGTCGTGAACGCGGCAAACACCATGAACAGCCCCCGACGCTCGATGCTCGGCAAATCAGAGAACAGGCGGCTGCCGGAAAGCGATGCGGCGAGCACGGCCGCGATGAGCATGAGCCACAACGCCGCCGAGCGAATCTCCATGTCCTCGAAGAACGCACGAACCCGGCCGCGCAGGACCTCGGCGTGCAACGTGAAGTTGATGCAGCCCATCAGCATGACGATCACGAGGACGATCTCGATCGCCAGCGAATGGTAATACATGATGTTCTGGCTCATCGGCACAAACCCTGCGGTCATGAACGCCGAAATCGAAACCCAAAACGACTGCAGAAAAGCCCGCGCCGGCGCGATGCCGATAAGGAGGCACAGCATCATGACGATCATCGTCGAGATCGCAATGAAGGCAATCGTGATCTTGCCGATGAACTGCGTCGTCTGCACGACATTGGGAACAACATGCTCGCTTCGCCCCTCGGAAGAGAACAGCGACGCGCCGCCTTTGCCGAACAAGCCGAATGACAGGCCGACAACGACGAGTCCGAGCCCGCCGAACAAGTGCATCATAAACCGCCACATGTTATCGGCATAGGCGAGGTGGTCGAGGTCGCGCACGACCGAAGCGCCGGTGGTCGTGAGCCCCGACACCGCTTCGAACACCGCATCGAGAAAGTTCGCGTAATGCCCTGAGCCAGCAAGGGGAATCGCCGCGAACAGCGCCAGAACGAGCCAAGCAAGCCCCGTGACCGCAAACGCCTGCTGGCGCGAGAGCCGACCGGGCTGCACCCGCAAGAAACGAAGCGCCGATCCTGAAATCAAGCAAATTCCGGCGGTGAGCAAATAACGCGCCGCCGCGCTCCATTCGCCGAAGACGATCGCCGTCAGGAAGGGAACCGCCAGGACCGTCGCTAGCACGATGACGAGCACGCCGAGATAATGGCCGATTACGCGAACGTCGTAGAATGAAAGCCGTTGCCACATAGGCTAAGCCGTTCTCCCCGTCGTTGTCGTCGAAATGCTTGCGTTTGCCGCCGTTGCAGCCGTAGCCGCCGACGGCGCAGGCCCCGCGACCGTGCGAACCCCGGCAACGACGAGCGCAAGCGCGAGAAGAAAGCAAACCACGCTCAAAACGACAACGCAATAGCCTGTCGCCGCATCGTTGACCGTTTCAGCCCAACCTGTTTTTTTCTTTGTGCTCACGGGCGATATTTTACCCTTTTTTGGGAGATCCTTCGACTCCGCGGCCCTCGGCCGCTCCGCTCAGGATGACAGGGGGCGTCCAGGTTGTCATCCTGAGCGGAGCGGGACGCAGTCCCGCGGAGTCAAAGGATTTCCTTTTCGGCTAACCCTCTTTCTTCGCCGGATAGCCCATCAGGCGGTCGATCGTGACGAACTGGAACCCGCGCGCCTTCAGCTTGGGCAGAGCGCGTTTAAGCGCCTCGACAGTCCCAGAGCAATCACCACCGCCATCGTGAAGAACGACGATATTGCCCGACTGCACGTTCATCAGCGTTTCATACACTTCGTTCGAGTTCGTTTCCAGCCAGTCGCCGGTGTCGACATCCCAGCCGATCACAGCGTCGACGTCATCAGCGATCTCGGCGGCCATGTCGCGGGTCAGCAGCGCATCGGGGAAGCGAACGACGCGTTTGATCTCGGCACCGCCAAGCGCTTCTGCCAACGCGCGGAAACCAAGGTCGACCTCCTGTCGCAAATCATCGGCCGTGGTGCCTTGATTGACGGTGTGGCTGTATGTGTTCGAAGCGACCTGGTGATAGGTCCCCCACTCGCGCTTGACGGTCTCGATGTGCGACCCGACCTGATCGCCTTGACAGAAGAACGTCGCCTGGACGTCGTTTTCCGCAAGGACATCAAGAATCTGGTCGGTATATTTCGACGGCCCCTCGTCGAACGTGAGGGCGATCGCCATATCGTCGCCCACATCGGGGCGGCGCCAATTCGCCGAGGCGTTTTTCGAGTCTTGGATCACGACCCGCGTCTCATGACCTGACACGCGTCCCGTGCGGTGTTCGACGACGCCCGGCCGTCCCGGTTCAAACGTGCAAATCGCGCCCGCCCCCGTCACGACCGCGTCGTAAGGAAGCTCTTCCTCAGTGGCATCGTAGTCCTCGACTATGTCCTTGCCATCGCTGAGGACGATTACGTCGCCGTTATGCAGCTCGCGATTGCCGTCCGTGGTCTCCTCGCCGTTCACCGTGGCGTAAAACGGGCTTCCGGCGCGGCGCTTCAGCACGGTGCCCTTGAGCGAGATGAAATCGCCCGGGTTGATCGGCAGCCCGCTTTCGCGAATCGCGGTGTCGAGCGTCTTCGCGCCATGCAGCGTGAGCGGCGTCTCGTTCACCGTCACGTCAATGGTGGCCGCCGACGAGCAGAACCTCCCGAGCAGCAGAAGGCCCACCACGAGCACCAACGCGAGAACAACGAGGATGGGAAGGGAGAACTTGCTCCCGTTTTCAGAATTCTCAACCATGGGGGATATTGTACCCGATGCGAGGACCGGCTCCCGCATGCGGGCGTGAGACAACGCACCCCGACCCCGTTGTCTCACATCGAGAGAACAGGGCCGGGGCGCGTCGACGCGTTCCGCTTGGTGCAGGCACGTGGAACTACATCAGCTTGCAGATTTCCTCGGCGAAGGTGAGGGGATCTTCGATGGGAAGGCCCTCGACGAGAAGCGCCTGGTTGTAAAGCAAGTCGGTGTAGAGCCGCAGCTTCGCCTTGTCCTCGCCTGCGAACGCGGCCTTAAGCGTCTCGAACGCGGAGTGCTGGGCGTTGAGCTGCAGCACCTTCTCGGCCTTGGCCATCGTGCCATCGGGGCCCTGCGACAGGATGCGCTCCATCTCCATCGACATCTGGCCGACGGCGGTCAGGCGCGCCGGCGCGTCCATCGCGTTCGCGGAGACCTCGATCTTGCTCACGTTGTCGCCGAGAACTTCCTTCATCACCGCAAACAAATCGGCGTTGGCTTCGGTTGCCTCCTCGGCCACCTTCTTCTCGTCTTCGCTCGCGAGGTCGATGTCGCTCGTGGAGACGTTCTTGAGCTCCTTTTCCTTCCAGGTGCGCATGACCTGCAGCGCGAACTCGTCGACGTCGTCGGTGCAAAGCAGCACGTCGAAGCCCTTCTCGCGAATCGTCTTCACGATCGGCAGGCTGCGCAGGCGCTCGATCGACTCGCCAGCCGCGTAATAGACGTCAGCCTGGTCGTCGGCCATCGCCTCGACGTATTCGTCAAGCGTGACGAGCTTCTGCTGGTTAACCGAATAGAACATGCACAGCGGACCGAGCTCGTCGGCCTTCGCTCCATAGGACTGGTAAATCCCGAACTTGATCGCTCGGCCGAAGTTGTCCCAGAACGCCTCGAAGTCGTCGCGGTCGTTATCGCGCATCTTCTCGAGCTCGCCGGTGATCTTCTTCTCGACCTTCTTCGCGATGGCGCGCAGCTGGCTGTTGCGCTGCAGCGTCTCGCGCGAGATGTTGAGCGTCAGGTCCGACGAGTCGACGACGCCGCGCACGAAGTTGTAATAGTCGGGCAGCAGGTCTGCGCACTTGTCCATAATGAGCACGCCGGCCGAGTAAAGCGCGAGGCCCTTTTCGTAGTCGCGCGTGTAGAGGTCGAACGGCGGACGGCTCGGGATGAACATGAGCGCGTCATAGCTCAAGGCGCCTTCCGCATGCACCGAGATCGTGCGCTGCGGATCGCTGAAGTCGTGGAAATCCGACTTGTAGAACTCGGCGTATTCCTCGTCGGTGACCTCGGACTTGCGGCGCTTCCAGATCGGCGTCATCGAGTTGATGACCTCGTCTTCCTCATAGTCCTCATATTGGGTCACGTAATCATCGCCGGCATCTTCGGGCTTCGGCAGCGGGCGCGTCTTCGACACGGTCATGTGAATCGGGTAGCGCACGTAATTGCTGTATTGCTTGATGAGCCCGCGCAGCGTGTATTCGCTGAGATACTCGTCGTAGTCGTCCTCGTCGGTGTTGTCCTTGAGCGTCAGGATGACGTCGGTGCCGTGCCCGTCCTTCTCGGCCGGCGAGATCGTGTAGCCGTCGACGCCGTTGCTCTCCCACTGGAACGCCTGGTCGGAGCCATAGGCCTTAGAAATGACGCGCACGTTCTTCGCAACCATGAACGAGCTGTAGAAGCCGACGCCGAACTGGCCGATGATGTCGGCCGCATCGGTCTCGGAGAAGTCGTTCTCGGTCTTGAATTCCTGGCTGCCTGAATGGGCGATCGTGCCGAGGTTCTTCTCGAGCTCGTCCTCGGTCATGCCGATGCCGGAATCGGAAACGGTGATCGTGCGCGCGTCTTTATCGAACGCGACGCGAATCTCGAGCTCGTCCTTCGCGAGCTGGATGCTCTTGTCGGTCAGACTCTGGAAATAGAGCTTGTCCACGGCATCGGATGCGTTCGAAATCAGCTCGCGCAGAAAGATTTCGCGGTTCGTGTAAATCGAGTTGATCATCAAGTCGAGCAATTTCTTGCTCTCGGTTTTAAACTTCCTCATCAACGGTCCTTTCCTTGCCCATTAGCAGTCTCGCCCTCCGAGTGCTAACTATTAACTTCCCGATTGTAGTCCCGCTGAGCAGCAAGTCAAATCGCGCCCCGTAGGCGGCAACCGAACCGTTACCTTACATCTCAAAGTCGCCGACGACGAGACCTGTGGTGTCGACATACATGAAATGGAGCAGCGCGCTGAACGCGTAAACGCCGAGGAGCGCGAAGAAGAGGCCGTCGCTCACGGCGCGGGGCATGCGACGCAGGGCGCGGTCCATCATCGGGTAGAAAACCCAGAGGATCAGCGATGCCGCCGCCGTGTAAACGGCCGAGTTCTGCAGGCAAACCTGGCCCATGAAGTTGAACGGGATTTCCCGATAATCCCAAACTTCGAAATTCTGGTTGCAGATCATTCCGCACGTGAAGTCGACCGTCGTGCACACGGCCGCCGTCACGAGGACGCTCACGAGCACCGCAGGCAGCACGCGCCCGCCGAAGCGGCGCAGCAACCACTCCTTCACGGGCGTGAGCACGACCGCTATCAAGACCACCGCTACGCCTTCGGCGCAATAGGGGAACAGCCACTGGTGCCAGAGCATCTTCTCGGAGAAATCGACATCGCCCATGAACACGCCGAGGTGAATGTTGAAGCAGAACAACATCTCGGCCCAATGGCCCATGAACGAGAACACGATGAAATAAATCATGAGATCGCGCCAAAAGACCCATGTGCGGACGCGCTCGCGCAGCGGCACGTCGAAGCTGTGACCCACCATCGCAATGGGGCGATGGTCAAGCGGGGCGGCCAAGGCGCGCCCAGCGCTCGGCGCGACAGCGAGGTAAGTCGCGACCGCGGCGGCAGCTGAATATTGTACGATGAGGACGATGGCGGTCGGGGCGGCGCCGATGCGGGCGGCTACGACGTCAAACGCGCCGAACAAGAACATGTCGGCAACCGAAAGCGCGGCGATTGCGACCAGCGTGGCGATGGCGAAAGTGCGCACCTCCACCGCGCGTTTCTGGAAGAGCCAAATGCAAACGCTCGCCAGCGCCGCGAGGACAAGCGCATGAACGAGGCTGAAGTCGTAAACGAAATCACCCGGAGCCGTGACGAGCGCATAGCCGAGCGCACCAACAAGCACAGCGGCCAAGTAAGCCTGGCAAAGGCGCAAACCCACGCCAAGCCGCTCGCCCACGGCAACCATATGTCCCCTTGCTAAAAGCATGCACTTACATGAATACCCCACCCCTTGTTCGCGTGTGAGGAGAATCGCCATCCGTTACACGCCTGCGAGCAAGACGACACGCAACCGTTGACGCAATCGAACGAACCGACCCCGTTGTCTCACCACCCCGCTGCCTCAGGCTTGACGAAGTTCGGGGCCCGCGTTTCCGCGGGCCCCGGGGGTGGTGCGTTTATCATGAGCTATCCGGCTCGTTTATGCTCCCATCGGAGCGTAGTCGGTCTGCTCGTGGTCGTCGTTCTTGCGGTCAATCGAAGCGATGCGCAGCACGATGTCGGCAATCGCGAGGACGGCGAACAGGATCGACCAGGAGTCGAAGATCGCCATCTGCTGGCTGATGTCCTGCGTGAGGAGGAACAGCACCACGGCGGCAACTCCCGGAACGATGCTGAGCAGCTTCAAGATGCGGAGCCGCTTGGCCGGAGCCTCGCCCTCGCCGCGCTTGCGGCCAATCAGGCTCGCCAGCATGACGACGGTGAGGATCAGCGACAGCACGGCGCACAGCAGGTTGAACAGCGACCACGTGCCCTGGTTGCTCGCGAGAGGCGTCTCGTTGTCATCGAGCGTCTCGGTCGCGGGCGTCGTGTCGTCAGCGATCTGGGCCAGAGGCGTCGGGTTGTCCGCTATCGTCGTCCCACCATCCGCAGCCGGCGTCAACGGCGTCGGGTTCGGAGTCGGACCAGGCGTCGGGCCAGGCGTCGGGCCAGGCGTCGGACCCGGGGTCGGCTCGTCTGTCTCGACAGTGGACACGGTGCACTCGGCGGGATCGGCAACGACGTTGCGCTGATCGTCGGCGACGCGCAGGGCGATGCCGCCTTCGGCGGTCGCGACGTTCACGACTTCGCCCTCATCGACGTCGGCTTGCTTCACGTCGTAAGTCGCCGAGAACACCTTGGTCGCACCGGGCGCCAACGTTGCAACGGTCCATTTATCATTGGTCAGCTCGTCGACGACCTTGACGTTCTTCAAGGTCAGGTTGCCGTCGTTGACGACCGAAATCTTATAGGCAACGGTCTCTCCGAGCGCGTAGCCATCGGCGTCAGCCGACTTCGACGCCTCCGTCTTGGTCGCGGTCAGGTGAGCATTCGGCTTCTCCGGAACGATGGAATCGGGGTCAGCGACGTCAGCGCTGATGTTGCCGACCTTCACGGTGACCGTGTTGTCGATCTTGCCGTTCAGGACGTCCTGCTCGACGACCTTCTTGGTCGCCTTCGTGGACACGTTCTCGCCCGGGCCCACGTTCTCGAACGCAGCCTGCTCAAGCGTCATGCCGTCCTGCTCGACGAACGTGATCGTCTTGGGCTCGGCATAGATGTTCGTCGCAGTGATATTCCACGTGATGACGTCGCCGACCAGGAAGGAATCGCCTTCATGCGACTTGCTGCCGACCAGGCCGGGCTCCACGCCGCTGCCGCCAGGCGCAGTGCCATCGGTGACCGTCAGCATGCCCTCGACCTTGTCGATGACGTAGTTTCCAGCCTTCGTGCCCTCGTTGAGCGTGTAATCGAACGTGTTCGCGGACTTGCCGACCAGCGTCTGCGAACCGGTCACCGCGTAAGTCGCGCCCTCGCCCTCGACGAATCCGTCACCGGAGACGTCAATCGAGTCGTTGGTCAGCGGCTTGCTGTCATAAGTCTTATCATCGGTCCCCGACGTCATCGTCACAGAGCGCTGGGAGATGTTCAGCACGCCATCCTCGACGATGACGAATTCGACGCTGGCGAAATTCTCGGAGGTATTCTGGAACTTGTTGGAAGTAAGCCGCATCTGATAAATGCCAGCATCCGTGCCCTTGGCCGTCGCGTCACCGTTAAGCTCGATGTTGGACTCGGTGTAAAGCAGGTTGGAAATCTCCGGAACCGTGTAGCCAGTCACGCTCTTCTCGGTGCCGTCATACTTCCCAGAAGCGCTCTTGCCCCGAATCTTGACATACACCGTGTCGGTGACCGGGTTCACGGTCAGCGTGCCCTCGACCATCTCGATCTCGTAGTTGGCCGCCTTCGTGCCCTCGTTGAGCATGTAGGCGAAGTAGTTCGGCGAATGGCCGGCGTTAATCTGGCTGCCGTTTACGCCGTAGGTCGCACCCTCGCCCGCGGCGAAGCCGTCGCCGGAGACGGTCACGGTGCCGTTGGTCAGCGCCGCGCCGTCGTAGGTCTTCTCGTCGGTGGCCGAGGTCAGCGTCACGGAGCGCTGGGCGATCTCGAGCGCGCCGTCGACGATGACGAACTCGACGTTCGAGAAGTTCGCGGAGGCGTTGGCGAAGTCGCCGGGCTTCAGCTGCATCGGGTAGGTCCCGGCGTCGGTGCCCTTGGCCTCGGCGCTGCCGCTGAACGTGAAGTCGGACTCCT
>ERZ808037.1738-NODE-1738-length-13022-cov-3.715952_pt1 | contig 13022 bp, 7 predicted proteins | sample MGYA00380190_ERZ808037 | MGnify/ENA primary metagenome ERZ808037 (study PRJEB31490, sample SAMN06133399) | mouse gut metagenome | isolation source: J9 | host: mice | place: China: Chengdu | collected 2015-05 ...
CCATCGATCTGGATGTGATGCTGCACGCGTATATGCTGACCCAGTCCGGCATACCGATGCTGTATAGCGGGGATGAAATAGGGCAGATCAACGATTATTCTTATAAGGAAGACCCGGATAAGGCGCCGGATTCCCGCTATCTTCACCGAGGGAGATTTCGTTGGGAGCTGGCGGAAAAGAGGAATGAGGAACAAAGTGTACAGGGCAGGATTTTCGGGACCCTGCATGAAATGGAAGAGATTCGCGGGCAGGAACAGGTCTTTGAGGCGTCTGCAGATGTTTATACCTATGACGTGCACAATAATGCAATTCTCTGCATTGTGAGGGAGCAGGCGGGAGAGCGGTTTTTTGGCATCTTTAATTTCGCAGACCGAACAGAGACGGCGTGGATGCAGGAGGAGGGTCAATATACGGATCTCCTGACCAGGGAGAAGAGAGCGTTAGCCGATATTGTGCTGCCCCCGCATGGGTTTTATTGGCTGAAAAAGGAGAACTGAGAGAATCATAGGAAAGCCGGTTTTGACATGATCGAGTTGGGAAAGACTTGGTGTGTCAAAGCCGTTTTTTCTTTGATTTAAGAAATCTGTGGAAGATGGATGACGGACAATCGACGTTCATTGCATGGAAAGCGACGTTTATGACATAATAGAAAGCGCGTCATACTTCAAGCCGATATATATAAATGAAAAGGCAGAGAGTGCGCAGCGCGGCAGATGCAAAGCGGCGGATTTCTGCGTTGAAAGTAAAAAGATAAGCGCGGGTAAAGGAGAGCGTAACATGTTGTGGATTGCGGTATGCGACGACGAAGTCATGGCGTGCGTAAAAATAGCAGGAAAAATCAGAGGGATTTTGGATGAAATGAAAGTGCCCTGCACGATACGGCAGTTTTACAGCGGGCAGGAATTATTACAGTCGCCGGAAACCTTCGACATCATTTTTCTGGATATTATCATGGGCGGTATGGACGGTATGCGGACGGCACAGCTTGTCAGGGAAAAGGCATATGATAAGCTGCTTGTCTTTATTTCCGCCAGCCGGGACTATGTGTTTGACGCTTATGACGTGGAGGCGTTTCAGTACCTGTTAAAGCCGATTGAGGACAAAAAGTTGAAGAGGGTACTGCAGAAAGCCGTCCGCAAAACGAAAGAGCGCTCACAGGCATTTATTATTGTCAGCAGGGACAGGCAGCAGAAAAAATTGTTTTTGGACGATATTTATTTTTTTGAAATTCGGGGAAGAATGATTGACGCCCACGGAACGGGTGGCGTTTTCAGCTATTATGAGCAGATTGGCATTCTGGAAAAAGAGCTACAGGGAAAGGGATTTTTCCGCTGTCACAAAAGTTATCTTGTCAATTTAAAATATGTGGACGTGTATAATCGGCAAGAACTCGTACTTGATAACGGGGAGCGGATTGCCATAGCCAAGAGGCGGTACGAAGCGTTTTGCGAAGAAATCCTTAAGTACATGCGGGAGAAAGGGGGAAGTGTGTGATGTCTGATAAAGGACAAACGGAAAAACCAATGCGGGCGGCATCTATGTTGATCACCGTGCTTGTGCTGGTGTGGCTGGCGAATATGTTTTTTGACTCTCTTTCTTCCTGTCTGCTGTTAATCTGGAAGCATACGGCGGGGCATGTGGCGGTTCCCATTTTGGAGGAGTTGGAAATATCGCTGATTGAATGGTTTAGTCTGGCAGCCGGGGTTATTGCGGTATGCGGGATGGGAAAGCGGCTTCGCGTTATTTTTCAGGGAAAGTCGGGGAGATGGTATGCGGTACTTATCATTCCGCTGCTTGTAATAGCGGTTGTGATTTGTGTGGCGGATTGGGGTGCGAGCCATGGTATTCTCTTCAGAAGCGGCGGTAATATGGGACTGTATTATGACCAGATATTCAGTTATGTGGGGTGGAGCGTTTTGTCGGTGTTATCCCTGTTTGCAGTGGGGGCGTATGTATTCGGCATGGAGCGGGTTTATGTGGAGCAGAAGAAGGCGGGACAGTATCAGGCGCAGGCGGCAGTTTATCAAATGATGGAGGAGCAGTACAGTCAGATGGAGCGGCTGCGGCATGACCTGAAAAACCATGTGCTTGCACTCAGCGGACTGTGGGAGGAGCAGGCGTGGGAAAAGATGGGGGATTACCTGAAAAAGATGGAGGACACCGCACAGATTGGAGCGAATGAGGAAGCGACGGGAAACAGGGCGGTGGATGCGCTTTTGAGCCAGAAACGGAAGATGGCGGAAAATCGGGGGATCGATTGGGAATGCGATGTGCGGATACCGAAGCAGTGTGGTATGAACGAGTTTGATCTGTGCGTCCTGTTTGGGAATCTATTGGACAATGCGGTAGCGGCATGTGAGAGATTACAGCGGGCGAATGCCGGGCAGAATGCAAAGCCTTTTATCCGTGTGCAGGCGGGGATGGTCAAGAAATGTTTTCTGTTGGAAGTAAAAAACAGTATGAATGCGGATGAAAAGTCAGGTGGCAAAATTCCGGAAAAAGATAACAGACAGGGAATCGGTCTGTTAAATGTGAGGGATGTAGTGCGCGGATACGACGGCGTTATGCACACGGAAGCACAGAACGGTGTTTTCGATATATCGGTGCTTTTGCCGCTCGGGGAGACCGCATATGACATGGAACGGGTTGTTTGAGACAGGATGCTAAAAAGAGGGATGTGCAGTGTCGAAACAGAGAATAGACATAATTTTTTGACAGAAAAGGAGGATGATTATGCACACAAAAACAATGGAGGGCTTAATCGGGGCAAGGACGAATATGGAGCTGATGAATACCCCGTTTCGGGTTTTTAAGGAAGCGAGACGCAAGGGTGACACGGAAATGATGAAGCGTGCCATGGGCTATATGAATGAGTGCGAGGAAGACGCATACGAGTATAAGGAAGTAGCCGACGAGGGAATGAAGAAGGATGTGGAGGAAACCCGGAGGATTGCGGAAGAACAACGCGAGGAGATGATTAAAAACCGCAGGGAGGAGCGCGAGGAACAGCAGAAGAAGCTGGAGGAAGCGAGGCAGGAAAAGCAGGATAACAAACCTGTGGACACCGTGGAAATCAGTGAGGACGGCAAGGTTCTTCTGAAAGAGAATACCCAGACTGCCGAGACGGATGCGGAGGGGACAGATGTGGAGACGGATGCCTCCCAGAAGCCGAAAGCGGATTTGGAGCCTGTGTTTTATTCGAGCACGGGGGAAGTGAAGCAGTCGGAGGATACGGGGACGAAGGTGTCGGCATCGGTGTAGATAAGGCTGTAAATATAGGGGTGTAGGGCAGCCCCCCCCGGGTGCTGCCCATTCCTTTATATTACTCTTCTGTCTCGTTGAACAGGTCCGCTGCATTTAAATCAAACGGTATTTCACGCACAGTTCCCTGTTCGGAATATTCATATCTGATACCGGCATAGCCATTCACATTTATGGTCGGGTTTTGCTCCGCATCATAATATGTTTCTACCTCCGCTCTGTCCCATTCGTCATATTTTTTATGTATCCATGCAAAACCAAGCCCTCTTCTGACCATCATAGCGCCTTTTTCATCCCGGTATATAGCGTCTGTCATGTTCGCCAGTTGATCATATTTATATTCAAAGATGGCACAGTCATATCTGGTATTGATAACAGGTTCACCGTCCGCATTATTAAAGGAAGTTAGGATACAGCGTCCGTATTCATCATACTGGTTTCTTTGGATGGCATAATTTTCATCACCGCGCAGCATTAATTTTTTCTCTGCATCATAATACCTGATTTCCGTACAGTTCCCATCGCTATAGACCCAGTCCATGGAAAAATATCCGCCTGATATGACGGCTGCCGGTTTGTGATTATCATCATAATAGCGTTCTTCGGTAATATTTCCCTGTTCGTCATACTCTCTACACATCTGTGCGTATCCCAAATCTTCACGAAATATGATATTGCCGTATGCGTTTTCATATTTGACGTCAATCGCATTGCCTTTTTCATCATATTCGTATGCAATTTTTTGGCTAATTCTCAGACGTGTGCCTGGAGCGTTTTCTTCCTCCAGACAGTACACGGGGTTTTCTTCTATTTCTTGGGTATCTTCTATATCATAATAAGAGTCCGAGGAGCACTGCCCAAAACGATCATACGTTTTTTCTATCTTGGCATAACCAGTATCATCCCTCACTGTTAAAAAGCGATTCCTCTGGGAGTCTTCTGCATAATATCGGTTTTCCACACATTTCCCACAGACATAAATATTTTCATAGCTGGTATAACCACCCTTTTTTGCGGCGGTAGGATTTCCTTTGCGGTCAAGGAAGTATCCCGTCTTTTTTACTTTATTTGTTTGGCTGTCATAAGTAGTCGTTATTTTTTCCTGTGCATATCCCAAGTCCTCTCTTTTCATGACTTGGGCATCTGTTCCTAAATATTTTGTGGCGGTTTTCTCTCCCATTTCATCGTATTCATACAGAATACCGGCACAATGACGCTGTGCGCCGAGAATGGGAGTTGCGCCATCCGTTCCATAAAAATATATTGCTATCTGCTGTCCGTACTTGTTGTAGATATTTTTACAGCGGGCATAGTCACTGTCTTTTCTGATTTTCAGTTCTCTGTTTTTTCCATAGTATCTGCCCTCAGCCCAGTTATCGTTATCGTCAAACTGGTTTTCAAAATAAGCTATTCCGTTTTCTTTTGATAAAGCCAGTCTACCTTCCACATCGTAATAGGATCTTTTTACCAAATTACCTCGGTTGTCATATTCGTTTTTTTGATGTGCATAACCCAAATCAGGTCGAACCATTATTTTTCCATCCCGATCTCTGAACCAGACATCTGTTCTGTTTCCGCGGCTGTCATATTCGTATGTAAAAGCGGCGCACATATATGTTTTACTTATCACAGGGTTCCCGCTGGTGTCGAAAAGAGCACGCGAGACACATTGCCCAAATTCATCATACTGCCACCTTTCTATTGCAGCTCCATGGTCTTTTCGAAAGACCGGTTTGTCATCTGTGTCATAATATACAGCCTCAATGCACTTGTCATTTTGATATGTCTTTTTAAAAGAGGCGTACTCCCCTTTTTTGAGGGTAGTTGGGTTGTTGTTCACGTCAAAATATTTTTCAGCCACCAGATTTCCCTGTCCGTCGTAGTCCATGTGTACTCTTGCAAATCCCAGATCTCTTCTTGTCATAACGTTTCCGTTTGTATCCAGATAGCTGATATCCGTTCTGTTTCCGGTCTCATCATAGTGATACAGGAAGCCGGCGCATCCGTGTGTCGCATGAAAAACAAGCGCTTTTTTATTCATATCCTGATTTTCATTATAATCATCAGCCTCATACTTCTCATCGGCGTTAAACTTATAGTCCGTTCCATAGTATGAAACCCGAATACACCTGTTCAAATTATCATAATCATTTTCTATTACTGCGCATCCGATATCCTTTCTCAGGGTCAGGTTGCCTTCTATATCTCTGTAAATGTTTCTCACGCAATTGCCGTTTTCGTCATACTGTTTCTCGAAAGACGCATAGCCGCCCTCCTTGCACAAAATGGGCATCTGTTCCGCATCTGCGGCATAGTAGTCCTCCCTGATTAGATATCCCAAATCGTCATACTGTTTACATACTTGCGCATAACCTAAATCGCTGCGGATCAGTGGCTCTCCGTGGAGATCCAGATACACGATGGTCTTTTGGTTTTCTTCTGTGTTATATTCATAATGAAATCCGGCACAGTGATATTTTTTGCTGATTACAGGTTGTGAATATTTGTCAAAAAAGAGCTCCCAAGTGCATTTGTCTCCGACGTATATATAGGATGCACATGCATATCCGGTCTCTGTGTGCATGACCAGATTGCCAAACCTGTCACGGTATTCAATTTTAACTAGAGTTTTAATTGGATTTTTATCGTGCTCTTTATCTGGTTCTTTTTCATAGGTAGCCTTATACAACGCATAACCGCCTTCCTTACGCTCGACAGGATGTCCTTCACTGTCAAAATAGCGCTCTTCCACTATTTTTCTATCTGCATTATATTTCTTGCTTATTCGGGCGTATCCTAAATCACGCCGATTCATCAAATTATTATTTGCATCCAGATAACGGATATCACTTCTGTTTCCCTGTCGGTCGTATTGGTACTGTATACCGGCACAGTAATCCGCAGTACTGATGACAGGCATTTGATCAACTCCGAAATAATGCAGCAAAATAATACGCCCTAATTCGTCATATTGGTATCTGACAGACGCATAACCCCCACTTTTCCGTAAGATCAGCTCGTCGTCTGTACCGTAGTAAGAACGTGCAGCAATCAATCCGCGATTGTTGTATTCTTTCTTTAACACGGCACATCCGATGTCACTCCGCAAAGTCGGAATCCCGTTGATATCAAAATAGTGTTCCTCCACCGGGTGACCGTTTGCATAGATATATCGTATGCTCCCGATGCCGTATTTTTTGCTGGGAACATCCTGAAGAACATTATTTATATAACCCTGAAAATGAATCTTTACAAGGTTTCCGTTTTCATATTCCTGAAATTTCATTGCATATCCGGTGTCATAACGATTCACCGTTTGACCTGTGGCATCTTTATATATTGCACAGATCGGATTCCCATCATCTGCATATTCATACTCAATTCCCGCCACCATATAATCTGTCCGGCAGGCAGGGATCTCCTTTCCATTCTCTTCTTTGTAATAGGCTTCTCGAATCAATAAGCCCCTGTTATTATAGGTTTGTTTTATTTTTGAATACCCTTTTTCGGGAAGACAGATTGGAGTCGTGTTCTGATCATGGTATTCCAGCGTAATTGTAGTATCGCCATAAGGATTTTCTGATTTTACCGAAGATTCATATACGACATTTGCGTATCCGTCTTTTGTGTTAATTATTTGGTTATTTTTCGCATTCCTGTATTCAATCAGCCTCTTTTCATCTCCGTTATTGGAGACATATTCGAAAAAAACTTTTGCATATCCGTTAATCGTCAAACAAGGTTTGTTATTTTCATCAAGATATGTTTTCTCTTTTAGCCGGAATTTATTGTCATATCTTATTTCTTTGGCAGAAAAACCATCTTCGTGTCGGACCCGCCCGTTTTCATTATAATAACTGACATGCAATACATTATCTTTTTTATTAACGGTATAGCAGACTTTTGTATAATTGCGTACAGGGAGTTCTTCCTCGTGCATGTCGATTTGAGAAGTGTTCTCACCTGCGATATTGGTCTCTTCTGTTGTGGATAAATCGTCCACAGTGCGTTCAGATGGGGCGGAGATGTCCTGATCCACAGTTTCTGTACCTTTGGTCTCATTGACAAAAGCAGTTGGTGCGCTGTCATTTGCGGCTCCATTTTTATCTTGATTAACCTCTTTGCCATCATGCTTTTCTTTATCTGTGCTGACCTGCTCGGACATAACCGAAAGGATATCCGGTTTCCTGTCCGTCTTCGGTTCAGAAGGCACTTCTTCTGCCAGCCTGATAGTCGTATCCAGCGAAACGGTGATTACGGTATTGCTGTCGCTATTCTTTTTATCATTCTCTACTTTATTAAATTTTACAAAAGAGCTATTTACATTTTGATTATTAGTCTTGTTTCCGCTGAAATCCAAAAATTCTTCCTGTGCCAGCCGGTTACCGACATACGTATAGCGGTATTCACATACGCCGTTTTTATCATACCATCTGTTTTCGTTTTGGTTTAATTGTTTCCTGACGCATAGATTTCCGTCTGCATCATATTCAAATTTTTCACAAAATACGCCATGGAATCCCTCAATTTTTTCTTCTTTGTTTTCATCACTGAAATATCGAATTCCGGCTAGCTTGTCATTTTCGTCATATTCAAAAGAGACTGTCATGATTCCTTTTTGATTGCAGATGGGGTTGCCGTTCGTGTCAAGATAGTATAACGCAGTCAACTGTCTATTCTGGTTATATTCATATCGTTCTCCGTTTACACCATATAGATTATAAATGTGTGGACTTATTCTGCGCGTATCCGGCAGTCCGTCTGAATTGTAAGTCACTTCTATCTTCTGCGACAGAATGCTGGCGCCTATGGCATTTCTTGAAATAATTTCGTCTCTCTCCTGTTTTTCATTTAAATCCGCTTCCTTCTCAGGTATCCGCAACAGGGTTGAGTTGAACAGCTGGGGAGCACTGTCCATGGAATATGTCAAAATAGCAAACGTATCGCTGGCATCTTCCTTCTGCATGTGTAAGAGCAGTTTGCCGTGACTGTCAAAATAAGAAATTTCGCGAGGTTCGCGAAAGCTGTTATCGACTGCCGCCAAATAAGATTTTTCATCGTTAAGCGCCCGGAATTTTTCTTTGTTTTTACCGTATTTATAAACCATGCGGTCTACCGGCTGAAAAAAAGCCATGTTGTATATGCTGGAAAAGTCTTCCATGACCGCCTGTTCATCAAAGGCGTTTTCATGTGTCACGATTATGGTCCGGCGAAGAGGATATTCCTCTATTATCCAATAATCTGTACAATTTTCCGGCTTTTCAGTAGACAAAGGAGCTCCCACGCCTACGGGAATTCCGTAAACCTCCATAATAGAGGCATAGTACTCTGTAGTGTGGAACTGTTCTAAGAAGATTCCTATACATGTTCCCATAATAACTGCAAATAGCAAAATAAAAATAGAACGAGGAGCATGGAACCATCTTGGGATGAAGCCTGCTGTTTTTTTTAGCAGGCTAAATAAACTGCTAAAAAATTTTTCCCATGTTTTATATTTTATCAGGCAGATAAATTTCCAAAAGGCAATCACCAGCAATAGTATGATTACGCTGCTCGCGGTCCAATAGACTGCCTTCTTTCCATGATATTCCGCAAGGATTGGGCTTATTGCGCAATAAGTGGTTAGTGTAATCGCACTCACCAGCAGTTCCATAACTTCAATCCAACGGCTGTTTTTGTGCCCTTCTTTCATTTTTTTCTTTAGCAATGCACCCAATTTTTTGAGTTTTTCTTTCGTTTTGTCAGACATATTCTGTTCTCCATAGATACTTTACACTATATTTTGTAGTCGATTTAATGATAACATTATTATATTTATAATTCAATATTGATAAAGACATAATGAGTCCCAAATATAGGACTTCATAAATGTTATTCTCCTTTTAGAACACAAGTTCGCCAAGACAATCGACGAAGCAGGAAGGAAAGGAGAAGACACTATGAAGGGATACGCAGTAGAGAGCGGTTACATGGGATTTGTGAATGGGACATACATGTTATTTGCCAGTGAGACCGATTATGCGGATTATATGGCGGAATAGTGGGCATAGTTTATGAGGATGAGATAAACAGCCACGATTCCGTCTATTTTTCGGTTGATAGAACGGGGGGAATACAGTACAATACAAGAGTGACAAACATATTTGCAAAAAAGCGAACATAGGTATAAAATAGCGCATAGACTGAAAATAGATGCTGCTGCGCGGGAGATTTTATGGTCAGAAAGATAGATGGAATATCTGTGAATTATACTGATGAAGGCGAAGGTGAAATCGTACTTCTGCTGCACGGCTGGGGAGCCAATATTACCCTGTATCGGAGTGTGATAGACACGCTGAAGAGAGGCAGACGGGTGATTGCCCTCGATATGCCGGGATTCGGGAAAACGCCGGAGCCGCCGAAACCATGGTGCGTGGATGACTATGTGGATTTCGTTCTGAAATTTATCGATTCTTTCAAGATAGAAAGATTAAGCGTGGTGGTGCATTCTTTTGGCGGCAGGGTATTCTTTAAGATGAATGCCAGAGATAATCTGCCTTTTTCCATAGAGCGTGCCGTGCTGATTGACAGCGCCGGGATTTTGCCGAAGAAAAGTCTGTGGCAGAAGGTGAGCCTTAAGTGCTACAAGTTTGGCAGGGCTTTTATGAGCACGAAGGTGATGCATTTTCTCTATCCGGATGCGGTGGAGAACATGCGGCGCAAGCGTGGCTCTTCCGACTATAATAACGCAACACCTCTGATGAGGGCTACTCTTGTAAAGGTGGTTAACGAGGATTTGGAGCCGTTTATCCATCTGGTGAAATGTCCGACCCTTCTTATCTGGGGTGACCTGGACACGGCTACGCCGATAGAGGATGCGAGACGGATGGAAGAGCTGATTGCGGATGCGGGGCTGGTGGTGTGCGAGGGGGCTGGACATTTCTCCTATGCGGAGCAGCCTGCGAAGGCGAATGGCGCGCTGCAGGCGTTTTTTAGTGACAGAGAGGAATCGTAAACAGGAATGGATATGATTTTATTTGGCATATGGCTTGCCACCTATCTGGTGGGGGTGGTCTGGTATATTTTATATCTGATGCATATGTTTCAGCAAAATTCCTACAAACCGCGTGAGTACGGGGAATGGATGCGGGTGCATACCAATGTGGGCAGGCTGCTCGGCAAATGCCTGTATGCGCTGATTTCCCTTCCGCTTGTGGCGGTTGGGAACAGGGGCTGTTTGGTTGCGGCATGTGTTATGAACGGAATGACCGTTTTGGTCAACAAGCCTCATAAAGCGAAGAAGCCATTAGTTTATACGCCCCGCGTGAAGCGAATGCTTGTCACGACCGGAATGATATATTTTCTTGCGGCGATGGTGACGGTTCTTCCCGGGCTGTGGATGACGGCAGGCGGAGGAATGATGCTGACCTCGCAGGCAATACTGCCGCTGCCGAAGCACCCGCTGCTTAGAAATGTAGAGCTGGTTTTGCTGCTCTTGTTTGTTCTGCAGCCATTTCTGATTTTATTGGCAAATGCGATTAACCATCCGCTCGAAAAGAAGATTGACCGGTATTATATCAATGATGCCGCGCGTATCCTGCGGGAGATGCCGGAGCTAAAAATCATCGGTGTCACGGGCAGTTACGGGAAAACCAGTGTGAAATACTATTTGAGCGCGCTGCTCTCCACACAGTATAATGTACTGCACACGCCGGGAAATTATAACACGACGCTGGGCGTAGTGAGGACAATTCGGGAAAATATGAAGCCTTTTCATGAGGTTTTCATTTGCGAAATGGGCGCGCGTGAGGTGGGGGATATCAAAGAAATCTGTGATCTGGTGCATCCGGATTACGGTATTATTACCTCGATCGGACCACAGCACCTGCAGAGTTTTCATACCATAGAAAATATTGTTTCGACCAAATTTGAGCTGGCGGATGCCGTGCCAGCATCCGGAAAAGTATTTCTCAACTATGACAACGGGTATATCAGGAACGCAAAGACAAGTAAAAATGTAATCAGCTATGGGATTACCGCGGAGAACGCGGATTTTCGTGCTTATGATATCGCGGTTTCCCCGAGGGGCTCTTCCTTCAAAATGAAGGATGAATCCGGGAAGGAATACGAATTTCACACGAAGCTGGTGGGAAGCCATAATGTGCAGAATATTGCGGGCGCCATCGCCGTGGCGCACACGCTGGGGATTCCGATGGAGAAGCTGCTTTATCCGGTGAAACAGCTGGAGAGCGTTCCCCACAGGCTGCAGCTTGTGAAGCAGGGAGACAGAATATTGCTGGATGATGCCTATAATTCCAATAAAAACGGTTTTGAGGCGGCACTGGATACGTTGGCAATGTTTAAGGAACTCCGCATTCTGCTGACCCCGGGTATGGTAGAGCTGGGGGAGAAGCAGTATGATGAAAATAAAGAGGTGGGCGTCTACGCCGCCGACAAATGCGACTATGCTGTGCTTATCGGAAAGGAGCAGACGAAGCCGATTCAGGACGGGCTTTTGGAAGCCGGATTTCCGGCGAACAGGATGATTCCGGTGGATGATTTGCAGGAAGCATTTCGGATGGTAAATGCGATTCCGGGTGTGAAGCAGAAGGTGATTTTAATCGAGAACGATCTGCCTGACAACTATGGGTAAGCACAGAACCGTGCAGATATATGAAAAAGCAGTTTGAGAAAGCGCAATCTGTGTGCGGTTAAGGTGGCGGGAGCGAAGAAGCAAAAGGAAAGCGTTAAAGATATAAGGAGGCAGTAAACGATTATGAAAATTCGGGTAGGAGTTTTTTTCGGCGGTAAGAGCGTGGAACATGAGGTTTCCGTAATTTCCGGTTTACAGGCGTACAATGCATTCAATAAAGAAAAATATGATTTGGTGCCCATCTATATCACGAAGGAAAACGAGCTTTATACGGGTGAGGCGATTGCAGATATCGCTAACTACCGAAATATTCCAGAGCTGTTGAAAAGGAGCACCCGCGTCTTTTTGATGGGCGAGAAAAATGGAGTTAAGTTGATTCAATACCCGGAAAAGAAATTCGGCAGTTCCGAGGTGGCGCAGATTGACGTGGCGTTTCCCGTTGTGCACGGTGCGAATGTGGAGGATGGCTCTCTGCAGGGATTTCTGCGGCATTACAATATTCCTTTTGCGGGATGCGATGTGATGGCGTCGGCGGTCACCATGGATAAGTATGTAATGAAAACGGTACTTAAGGATAACGATATTCCTGTTTTGGACTGCGTGACGCTGTATGGGAAGGAATATGAGAGCGGTGAGCAGGCAGCTTATGAAAAGGTGGAGAAAAAAATTCCTTATCCCGTTATTGTGAAACCTGTTAATCTCGGTTCCAGTGTGGGAATCAAGGTGGCAAAGGACAGGGAAGAGCTGCGGGAGGCATTAGAGTACGCCTTTACCTTTGGTCCAAAGGCGCTTGTGGAGCGGGCGATTATGAATCTGCGGGAGATTAACTGCGCGGTTCTGGGAGACTACGAGGAAGCGCAGGCTTCCGAGTGCGAGGAGCCGATTTCCAGCGATGAGATTCTGAGCTATGAAGATAAATATGTGGCAGGCGGCAAAGGCGGCTCAGAGGGCATGAGAACCGCGAAAAGGGAACTGCCGGCGAAGCTGACACCTGAGAAGAGAGAGGAAATTCGTGAACTGGCAGTAAAAACGTTTCGGACGCTTGGGTGTAACGGCGTGTCCCGGATTGACTTTATGATTGACAAGGATACAGATCAGGTGTATGTAAATGAGATCAATCCCATTCCGG
>ERZ808037.1739-NODE-1739-length-13018-cov-3.514798_pt1 | contig 13018 bp, 10 predicted proteins | sample MGYA00380190_ERZ808037 | MGnify/ENA primary metagenome ERZ808037 (study PRJEB31490, sample SAMN06133399) | mouse gut metagenome | isolation source: J9 | host: mice | place: China: Chengdu | collected 2015-05 ...
GATGGGGGAGCTTGTGTTACGGATGCGCTGCAGCAGACAAGGCGGATTATAAATTTGCATAACAGGATTTATCAGACGTCTTATCAAAGTTGTCCTCATAGATATTCTTTTGAGTATAAGGGGTCGGTACAGGGATTCGAGCCATGTCCTATAAGGGAAGGGAAAAGCAGGATTGCCAATCGTCAGGGACAGGGGCTTGCTGTTACTTTGCCGGAAAAGGGAAGGGGATTTGTATCGGTTCCGGTTATGTGGCAGCGGGAAGATATTTATGGAGGTTATTGCCTGCTGGGAAGCCCGGTATTATATGAAACCCAGAAAGTGTGTGCCAGAATCAAGGGGATTTGCGGGCATGTAGATTTCCGGTTTTATGCCATTTACTATGATTTTGATGATAGGAAACGGGTGACGGAAAGCAAAATATATAGAGCCGGAACGGAATGGAAGGATTATATGTGGCATCTTCCGATGCTGGGCGGGAAATGTATAGACCGTCTGGGGATTGAGGTGATAGGGGAAGCCGAAGAGGGAGTTATTGTCCGTTCCATAGATTTCCAAGGCGCTCCTACGGATTTCCGGATAAACGGTTCTTTGCGCAATTACGATTTGGGGCGCGCCAATATGCAGCTACAGGCGTTTACTTCATCGGCAAAGGAATTTTCTTTTGATGCCAGACATACCTTTACAGTTTCCCATCATGAGCCGATGGGGCTTGCCACCATTGGCACGAAAGACTGGAACGATTATCAAGTAAGCTGTAAGGCGGTACCATATCTGCACCGGGAATTTGGGTTAGTGATGCGCAGCAGAGGGCATAGGAAATATTATGGGCTGCTGTTAAAGGGGCATGATACGGCGCAGTTAATCAGACAGGATGGGGATGAGAGGGTAGTTCTTGCGGAGTGCCAATACAGTTATGAGGAATTGGGCAGTTATGAGCTGACATTGGGAGCTTCGGGCAGCCGGCTTTGGGCGGCTATTGACGGGGTGTTGTTATTACAGGCAAAGGATGAAAGATACAAGGATGGAGGCTGCGGCTTTTTTATCAGCGAAGGCACTTTTATGGCCGATGATTTCCGTGTGGCGGCACTGGAAAAAGAATGGGCAAATTAACTTTTTTGTATACAATGGCCTGAATTATCCTGAAATGGAGGAAAGCGGATGGGAGATGAATTATATCAGGATAGATATTATCAGGATAAATATTATCCTGATAAGTTTTATCCTAGATACCATTATAGACCTGAGAAAAACTGGATGAATGATCCGAATGGGCTGATTTATATGGATGGCTGGTATCATATGTTTTATCAGTACAATCCCGGAGGGGATGTATGGGGGGATATTCATTGGGGCCATGCGAAATCCAGAGACTTGCTGCATTGGGAGGAATGTCCGATTGCCCTTGGCCCATCTTATGAAGAGGGGGAGCTGCATTGTTATTCCGGTTGTGCGGCAGTAAGGGACAATCAGGTTTATCTTTTTTATACCAGCGTAGGGCAGGGGGAAAGAGGGCCAGAGGACGGCGCCCAGCAGTGGTGTGCGGTATGCGATGGGGATATGAATCATTGGAAAAAGATTGGGAAGCCGGCTTTGCCAAATGAGCTGAGAGGGGATATCCGTATGTGGCGTGACCCTTTTATATGGAAAGAAGACGAGTATTTTATGCTGCTTTCAGGAACTTTGGAAAAAAGGGGCTGCATCGGTCTTTACAAGTCACAGAATCTCAGGGAATGGTCATTTTGCTCCATCTTATATACTTCTCAGGAATATGAACTGCTGGAATGCCCTAATATGTTGAAGTTTGGAGAAAAGTATGTAATTTTGTATGCCCCTTTAGAAGGAACCAGATATTGCATAGGGGAACTGAAAAAGGATACTTGGGAGTTTGCGGTGGAGCAGGAAGGGGTTTTTGATTACAGCGTGGGGAAAAGGGGTTTTTATGCCCCCAATACTTATCTGACAGATCCGGAGGGGAGATACCTTACGATAGGATGTTTATTTGAATGGGACCGTATGTCCTGTACTTATCATAGAGGATGGGCGGGAATGCAGTCGCTGCCAAGAGAGGTATTTCTGGAAGAAGATGGATTACATATCCGCCTGGCAAAGGAATGCAGAAAGCTGCGGAAAAAAATATTGTACCAAGGATTGGATCAAATACCGCATATCTCCGGGGACAAGGTATCGGAGGACGGGGGGCAGGAGCAGTGGCTGGCTGCATGTTTGCAAGGTGAAATCTGCTGCCGTCTGCGTCTGCCGGAAAACGGCAGATTTGGGATAAAAATGTTTGCTTCTTGGAACGGAGCGGAATATACGGAGCTTATTATTGACCATACAGTGCATAAGATTCTTTTGGATCGTTCCCGCTCCACACAGGATGCGAATGTGGGAACGGAACAGATAGAGGTTAAAATCCCGAAGGGCGGTTGTGATTATCACATTGATATAGTGTTAGACCATTCTTCGGTGGAAATATTTATCAATGAGCGTTATACCATATCGGCTAGAGTATTTCCCGATAATGTATTTGGAGGAATCGCTGTTTCGGAATATCCGGAACAAGGAGCCGTAGAGGAATTTATAGTTTATGGGCTTGCGCTGTAGATGGAAAAAAGAAATGGCTCTAAAGGAGGTAATATGCTGCTGATTCTTGATATTGGAACTTCAAGTATGCGGGGCATGCTTATGGATTGCTATGGGCATATGTTAAAAAGCATTCAAAAAAAATATACCTTGCGATATACCCCGGATGGAGGCGTCTTGATGGAAATGGAACAGTTGGATAAGGCGTTGCAACAATGTCTGGAAGAAATGGGCAGTTATTGTGCGGCCAGACAAAGGTATCCGGAAGGGATTTCCGTAACTGCCCAGCGCTCGTCTGTGATTCCGATGGGGAAAGATGGGCATGCGCTTTGCGATGGGATTATGTGGCAGGATAAGAGATGCGTTACTCTGTTGGAAAAGCTGGCGCCGGGAACGGAGATGGTTTACGGAATCTGCGGAATGCGCCCTTCGCCGGTTTTTTCTGCGCCAAAAATGCAGTATATAAAGACATACATGCCCGAAATCTATGAAAAAGCCGTTAAACTCATAGGATTTCAGGAGTACGTGCTGCATTATTTGACAGGAGAGTACATTACGGATACATCCATTGCCAGCCGCACTTGTTTATATGACTTGCACAGGGAAATGTGGTCTGAGGAATTGCTGGGTTTATTTGGAATAGATAAGGGGAAACTGTGCGGGCTGGCGCCGGCAGGCAGCGTGATTGGAGAGACGGCTGTGGGAATCAATCATCTTCTTGGGATAAGGCATGGGATTCCGGTAGTGTCTGCCGGAGGGGATCAACAATGTGCGGCATTGGGGATGCTGGACGAAACGGAAGACGGAACGATTATCAATATGGGAACAGGGGCATATGTGATTGCAATGACAGACAAGCCCGTGCTGGATAAAGAAATGCGGGTGAACTGTAATGTGGGGGCGGCAGAAGGTACATGGATAGTGGAAGGGATGGTGCCTAATGCAGGAACTACTTTGGACTGGCTATGTAATACATTTTACCTGTGGACAGATAAAGATAAGGCATTGGGTATGTTGCTTAAGGAAGCGGAAGAAGCCCCTAAGGGGGCCCACGGAATGTGTTTTGTCAATGCGTTGACAGGCACAGGCACACCGGAATGGAACCCTTTGGAAAAGGGAAGCTTTACCAACATATTGCTGCAGCATACCAGAGAAGATTTTGCGCGGGCCGGATTGGAGGGGATTATCCGGGATGTAGCAGGCTGCGTGAAAGTTGTGGAAGCCATGCTTCCGGAACAGCAGGAAAAAGGTATCAAAGTATCGGGAGGCTTGTCGAAATCCCGGTTTCTGGTAGGAATGCTGGAAGATGCTCTTGGAAGGAAGGTTTCCCTTGCAGATGAAAGCGAGGCAACTGCCATAGGGGCATGGAAATCCGGGATGAGGGCGTTGAACATAGAGGAAAGTTTTTGAAAAGGAAGAAAGATAACAGATGAAGGCAGTAAGCCGGGGAAATGGGAAAGGAGCAGTTATGTCAAAAGTGGATGAAATAACAAGAGAAAGCTGGATTATGAATACGTTTCCGGAATGGGGAACATGGCTGAATGAAGAAATTGAACAGGAAAAAGTGCCCGCAGGCAATGTTGCGATGTGGTGGTTGGGATGCACGGGCTTATGGATGAAAACGCCTGAGGGATGTAATATTACCATTGATTTCTGGAATGGGAACGGCAAAAGGACACACGGGGACGGAAAAATGAAAGCGGGGCACCAGATGGCCAACATGTGCGGCGGAAGGGCGATGCAGCCTAACTTGCGGGCAGTTCCTTTTGTCATAGACCCTTTTGCGGTAAAACATGTGGATGCGGTACTTGCCACCCATTACCATCAAGACCATATGAGCATGGAATATGCGGCCCATGTCATTCAAAAAGGCATGACGACTGTGGATGAAGAGGGGCGGACGATACCGGTTCCTTTTATCGGCCCTAAGAAGTCCGTAGAATTATGGGAGAAATGGGGGGTTCCTTCCCAGCGTTGTATTACGGTAAAGCCGGGGGATACGATTAAAATCAAGGATTTGGAAATCATTGCCCTGGACTCTTTTGACAGGACGTGCCTTGTTACCACAGATTCCCAGGGGGAGGATAGAGAGGAACTATGGGGGAACTGCCCTGCGGATATGGATGAAAAAGCGGTGAATTATCTGATTAAGACACCGGGAGGCAATATCTACCATAGCGGAGACTCCCATTATTCCGTTTATTTTGCAAAACATGGAAAGGATTATGATGTGGATGTGGCATTTGGCTCCTACGGGGAGAATCCGGTAGGGGTAATGGATAAGATGACATCCTGTGATATCCTGCGCATGGCGGAGGCGTTGAGATGTAAGGTAGTAGTTCCTATCCACTACGATGTCTGGACGAATTTTATGGCGGATGTGAATGAAATCCGCGTATTGTATGAAATGAAAAAGGATAGGCTGGATTACCGGTTCCATCCGTTTTTCTGGGAAGTGGGAGGAAAATATATTTATCCGGCACAGAAGGATAAAAGGGAATATCATCATAGACGTGGCTTTGAAGATTGTTTTGAGAACGCTCAGAACATACCGTTCCGTTCCTGCCTGTAAATGATAATGGCAGTGAGGAATCTTTGGATTGGAGGACGGCTGTGGAAAAAAAATATTCATTAGGGTTATATGAAAAATCAATGCCATCGGAGCTGCCCTGGGAAGAAAAGCTTTCGGTAGCCAAAGCGGCGGGCTATGATTTTGTGGAAATCAGTATTGACGAGTCGGATGAGAAGCTAAACCGTTTGGATATGTCCGAACAGGAGAGGCGGAACCTTATCTGGACAATGCGCGAAGTGGGAATGCCAATACGGACCATGTGTTTGAGCGGCCATCGGAAATACCCGTTGGGAAGCAGCGACCCTGCCATTTGCGAAAGGGGTATGGAGATTATGGATAAGGCAATCCGCCTGGCGGATGATTTGGGTGTCCGTATTATCCAATTGGCAGGTTATGATGTGTATTATGAAGAATCAAGGGCCGAAACAAAAAAACGGTTTTTGGAGAATTTGAAAAAAGCCGTCCATCATGCCGGGCGTGCAGGGGTATTCTTGGGTTTTGAAACAATGGAAACGGAATTTATGAATACTGTGGAAAAGGCAATGAAATATGTAACGCTGGTAAATTCCAGCTATCTTCAAGTATATCCGGATATAGGGAACCTTACCAATGCCGCCTGTACATATAGAAACGACGCATTAGAGGATTTGGAACTGGGGCGGGGGCATCTTTTGGCAATGCACTTAAAAGAGACGGCGCCCGGGAAATTTAGGGAAGTTCCTTATGGAACCGGGCATGTGGAATTTGAGGAGGCAATCCGCAGGGCATGGGAGCTGCAAATCCGCAAATTTGTAGCGGAATTTTGGTATACCGGCAATCCCGACTGGCGGGAGGACTTGGCGTTTGCACATCAAAAATTTTCCGGGATTATGGATAGGATGGAATAAACACAAGATGGAATATAAACGAGATAGAATGAACATAAGGTGGAGTAAATAAGAGATGGAATAAATACAAGAGGGAGTAAGCACAGGATGGTGTAAAAACAAGATAAAGCAAACGCAATATAGAATATAAACGAGATAGAATGAACACAAGGTGGAGCAAATAAGAGAGGGAATAAAAATAAGATAACATGGAGTAAGCGCAGTGGAACAGGAAAAAGACAATATTTCAGGGAAAGGGGTGGAAACCGTATGAAAGTGGAAAAAAAGGTGGTTTTTCGGCTGACAAAATGTTACTCAATTGCGCCTTTGCATTACCGGGGGCAGGATTGCATTTTGGTGGCGGCGGAAAAGACAGACAGATGCCTTTTGTTTGACAGAAAAGGGGAACTTCTGGATACTATTTGGGAGGGACCGGGCGGAACGATGAGTATGGTTCAGATACCGGGAAGCGATGGGCAGTTTCTTGCAACCCAGAAATTTTATTCGCCCAATGATTCTGCCGATGCGGAGATTGTGGCGGTATACCCGGAAGAAAACGGGGGCTGGGGAGTACGTACCCTTGTGAAATTGCCTCATGTGCATCGATTTGATATTGTAAAGAGAAACGGAACGAATTATCTTATTGCCTGTACGTTGAAGTCAGGGCATAAGTATAAAGACGACTGGTCTATGCCTGGTAAAGTTTATGCCGCAGCGTTGCCGGATGATTTCACGGCATTTGACAAGGAGCATCCGTTGGAGCTTCAGGTAATCCGGGAAAATATGCTGAAAAATCATGGGTATTACAGGGTGACGGAAAACGATATGGATACATGCCTTATTTCTGCCGAATGCGGGGTATTCCGCTTCGTTCCGCCAGAAAATGCCGAAGGAGAGTGGGAAGTGGAACAACTTCTTGATGCGCCTGCCAGCGATGCTGTTCTGGCGGATTTCGATGGGGATGGAGAAAAAGAGCTGGCAGTAATAGCGCCGTTCCACGGCAATCATATCCGTATTTATAAAAAAAGGGGGAATGCATTGGAAAAGGTATACGAATATGAAAAGCCGGCGGATTTTTCCCACGCGATTTACGGAGGGGAGCTTTGCGGAAAACAAACTCTTGTTGTGGGGCACCGGGGAGGAGAGAAGAACCTGCTTGCTTTCCGGTGGGAGGAAACGGGAGGATATCGTAGCGAATTAATTGATAAGGACTGCGGTTCGGCAAATGTATTTCATTATGTACATGAAGGGAAAGATGTTTTAATTTCAGCAAATCGGGAAATCGATGAAATTGCTTTGTATACATTAGAAGATATTTCCGGGTAAGCTTGAGAAGAACTTTTAACGCTCGCAGCAAAAGCTGCGGTATAGAGGTAGTATAAACAACTTCTGCCGCCTGCGGCAAAAGCTGCAACATGGATTTTGGTGGAACGCTTGCATACCGCAGGCGGAAGTGCTATGCTATATAGCGAAAAGAAGCTTTTGTTTACGTCAAGAACATCCAATGTATTTGCATGGGTAGAGCCTGATAGGAAAGAGCAGGCGGAGCAGACGCTTGGCTGTTTGGGAATATTATCCCCCTTATAGTCTTTCTTGGAGAACTGTATATACAGTATCCAAAGTAATCTATAAGGGGGTTTTTATGTTTTGGAAGAGAAATCGGGGTATTCCGGAATCGGCAGGGGGGCATTGTACATAAGAGGAGGGGAGTTGTTGCATAAGGGGTATGAGGAAATAGAAGAATATATTGCGGAGATGAAGGAAGCGGTTAGCGCTGACAGGTATAGGATAGAAAGAAACAAAAAACGACAGGCAAATTCGGATTTATATAGGGAATATGTGATTGATGAGGCAAAGAGCAAGGATATATTGATGAATCTTACGGTTCATGATTTTTGCGAAGCCGTGCGGAATGAACATTTGGGTTATGAACATGAACTGTTATATGTGTTCGGGAAAGATGTCAGGCTGTTGCAGAGGTTCGGGGCGGAAGAAGAAGTGGTTTCCTTATATATCAAATGCAATAAGTTGGAAAACCGGTTTGTTATCATAATTTCGTTTCACAGACAAGCGTATCCCCTAACATACGCTTTTAAGCCATAAGATTCGCAGACCAAAAGGAGGAATGAGGATGGCGGGAGAGAGAAAGCCGGATTTCTGCATAGAATGCAGGAAGGCTACGGAATATGAAATACGGAAGAAAGCTTGCAAAGAGATGATAAGGGATAAGGAGTATGAATTATATTTAACAACAGCTATATGTAAAGAATGCGGATGTGAAATGAATATACCCGGACTGATAGATAAGAATATAAGGGAACGGGATGCACAATACCGTATAGCAGAAGAGATTATATCGGTAGAGAATATAAAAAAGCTAATGGGGATTTACCATATTGGTAAGGTTCCGCTTTCGCTGGCGTTAGGCTTTGGGGAGAAAACAATCGGCAGATATTTGGACGGGCAGATGCCTTCAAAGGAATATTCGGATATCATGAAGAAGGCATTGACCAGACCGGAATATATGAAGGGGCTGCTGGCCCGGAATAGGGGGAACGTAGGGGAAACAGCTTTTAAGGAGGCTATGAAGGCTGTTGATGAATTGGAAGGATTGTTTAAGGTTTCCGATAAAATGCTGGTTAATATTGCTTATATTTTCGAGCAGATGCAGGAAGTGACACCTCTTGCTTTGCAGAAAATACTGTATTATGCGCAGGGGATTTATATGGCGTTGTCCGGTACCGTACTTTTTCCGGAAGACTGTTATGCATGGCAGCATGGGCCTGTCTACGAAAAAGTATATTTCCTGTTCAGGGATTTTAAATATAATCCGATTGACGATAACCGTTTTGCATTACTTGCCGGAAGGGCAAAGGATTTACAGGATAAAGAAAAAGAGGCGGTTGATTTGGTTATCAAAAGTTTCGGGAAATATAGCGGTAAGGTATTGGAGACGATTACCCATAACGAAAAACCCTGGATGGATGCCAGAGGAGGATATGGAATGAACGAACCTTCCCATATTGTCATTGCAAAAGAGGGGATGAAAGCGTACTTTGAGGAAATATCGCAGGAATATGGGATAGATTCGGTAGAAGGGCTAAACCGTTATATCAATGCCATGCTTTCCCGGGCATAGAAACATCCTTTGACCGGATAGATGGGATGGAAAAGTGGCAATATGGAAAAATGGAAGATGCTGAAGGAAAGGGAACAGATGGAATTTGTCAGTGGGAATATTTTGAATGGGGATATTTTATATGAAGATAAGGAAATTATCGTTTGCCGTAAAATGGCTGGGATAGCGGTCCAGACTGCCAGAATAGGGGAAGCAGATATGGAGTCCGCTTTAAAAAATTATTTAAGGACATCTTATATAGGGATTGTCCATCGTCTGGACCAGCCGGTAGAAGGAATATTAGTCTTTGGAAAAACGAAGGACGCGGCAGCGGCTTTGAGCAGGCAGAGCAGAGAGCGGATGATGAATAAGGAATATTATGCTGCAGTTGCTGCAGCAAAACCGGTGCCGTTGAAGGAAAAATGCACCTTGGTGGATTACCTTAAAAAGGATGGAAAGGGGAATATTTCCAGAGTCACATGCCCGGATGAAAAAGATGCAAAACGGGCAGAGCTTTCTTATGAAGTGATAGGAACTGCAGCAGGGCCGGAACAGGATATGGAGATAAGTATTGCCCTTGTGCGGGTATGCCTGAAGACAGGGAGGCATCATCAAATAAGGGTACAGATGGCAAATGCGGGTATGCCCATATTAGGCGACAATAAATACGGAAGCAGGGAATCAAAAGCATACAGCAGTGAGAACCATATAAAAAATATAGCGTTATGCGCATATGGATTGGAATTTGCGCATCCGCGTACAGGAAAAAAGATGAATTTCCACATAGCGCCTTCCGGGGAAGGATTCCGCTGTTTTGCCAGTTAATTCCTAAGGGAAATGAGGATGTGAAATCAATAATTTCCGTGAAATGACTTATACTAATTTTGAATATAGGATTTCTGGAGCATAAATAACGGTTCCGGGAATAAGGATTGGAAATTGGTATAAGGGCGGATGGTATATGGAGAAAAAGACGGCGGGAAATATAAGGGAATATTCGTTGCTTGGTATTGTGGTGATAGGGGTTTACATAGGATTTAAGTATTTAAGTCCGCTGGCAGCCCCCTTTCTTTTTGCATTTGCTTTTGTAGCAGCCCTGCATCCTATGCTGGAAAGGGTTCAGAATAAATATCATATTAAGAAAGGGATTTTGGCAGCAGGGATTCTTTTGCTTTTTTGTGTTACGGTAGGAGTGGGCGTCTGGTGCCTAATTGTTTTCGTGATACAAAAGTTAGGGGATTTATTCGGTCAAATTGATTTATTTGAGGAGAAATTCTGCGTTTTTGTTGGAAATTGCTGTGATGGGATTGAGAAGAAGTTTGGGATGGATGGAGCGGGAATCGAGCGGTTTATTATGGAGCGGGTGAATGTTTTCATCGAAAATTTCCAGGTTCAGGTAGTTCCCAGGATTATGGACGAATCGGTAGGATATGTAAAGAATATCGTGGAGATTGTGGGTTTCCTTGCAATTATGATAATCGCAGCGGTATTGCTGGTAAAAGATTATAATGAGATTATGGAAAAACTGGCGCGCAGGGAAGAACTGCGGTGTATGATGGGGATTGGGAAAAAAGTATTTTGCCATATTGGAACGTTCATCCGGGCGCAGCTTATCATATTGCTTGTCATCAGTTTGTTATGTGCGGTGACTTTGTTCCTTGGAGGTTTTGAAGGGGGGATTTTGATTGGACTGTTTACAGGGTTCATGGATATGCTTCCTTTTATCGGAACCGGTTTGGTTCTTATGCCCCTTGCCTTCTGGCAGATTTTAAACGGATATTATACAAAAGCAGTGATATGTGTTATCCTATATGTGATATGCGCTTTGAGCAGAGAGTTTATGGAACCGAAGCTGATTGGGGAAAAGATGGGCATCTTTCCGGTAGCAATTTTATTTTCCGTATATGCAGGAGTTAAGTTGTTTGGCGTTTTTGGAATAATAAAGGGGCCGTTGGCATTGGTTACGGTTTATGAAATATACCTTTTTATGAAAGGAAGAAAAGGAGCTTATGGAAGTGGTAAAGGAACGGAAGGAAGAGGGGAATAACGCATATAGGGAGGATTTTGAGGAAGAAAATGAAATAAGGGAAAGCGAACCGGAGGAAGAAGAAGAAACCGGGTTTTCGTTTCGGGGATTTTGCGAAGAGACTGCTTCCCTGCTGATTACGGCATATTTATTTATTGTTTTTTGCCTGTACCCGTTTTATTTGAAAGATGGCTATACGGATGTGGGGAAGGAAAAATTCAATTTTTATAAGGTGATGACAATCGGGGGCTTTGGGCTGATTATCCCTCTTGTTTTGCTCTGCATTTTTTTCCGAATCAGGGATAGATATGGAAATAAAGGAGGGGAAACGGAAGCTTTCCGGAAAATCCGTTTTTCGGTAACGGATTGGGCTGTGGGAGCCTATGGGGTTAGCGTGGTTGTTTCCTATTTGTGTTCGGAATTTAAAGAAATGGCTTTATGGGGGGAAAGGGGATGGAATATGGGGCTGCTGACGCAGATTGCCTTTGTCATTTCCTATTTTCTGGTAGCGCATTTTTGGGAGTATGAAGAAAAATTATTGCTGGTATTTATGGGGGCAGCGACGGTTGTTTTTACATTGGGTGTATTGAACCGGTTTTCCATATTCCCTATCCAAGTACAGGGGGCAAACAATGGGTGCCTGTCTACCCTGGGGAACATCAACTGGTACTGCGGGTTTTGGGCGGTGCTTTTTCCGGTTGGATTTATTATGTATTGGTGCGGGGAAGAGATATGGATTAGGGCTCTGGCCCTTCTTTGTACAATGATAGGGATTGCGACTGGGGTGAGTCAGGGGAGCAACAGCGCGTTTCCGGTATTTGCCGGGCTGTATATTTTTACTTTTTGCCTTTCCTTAAATAGCAGGAAAAAGATAAGGCGGTTCTGCGAATTGGTCATTTTATTTTTTGCAACATGCCAGGGGCTTCGGCTATGGAGGGTTCTGCGGCCGGAGGCGTTTGACTTTTATGAGGGTACATTAAGCGATCGGATTACCATTTCCAGGGCTACGCTTTTTATGCTGCTTGCGATGTGTGTTGTTTATCTGCTTGTTTGTCTGGCAGGGAGAAAGAAGGCGACGGATGGGAAGACTTATAAAATGATACGGCAGATTGCCATTTTGGCAGTAGTGGTCATAATAGGGGTATATATTTTTTTGCTCATTCTAAATACGAGGGTGGAAGGCGGTATACGGTTTATGGGCAAATTGTCGGCTTTGGTATTCAGTAGTGAATGGGGCAGCGCCAGAGGGGCAACTTGGTCTGCGGGCGCGGAGATATACCGGAATATGCATGGATGGAAAAAATTCATAGGAGTGGGCCCGGATTGCTTTGCCATGTATTTGTATACTTTGCCGGATTTGGCGAAAACGGTGATAAAGCAGTTTGACGGGGCCAGACTGACCAATGCCCACAACGAATGGCTGAACATGCTGGTGAACCAGGGGATTCTGGGGGCAGCAGCCTATCTGGGCTTCTTCCTTTCGGCATTTGCCAGGTTCTGGAAAAGGCGGGAGGGGAACCCGAGGATGACGGCGGGCATGATGGCCGTGGCGGCTTACGGGGCCAACCAGTTCTTCAGCTTCGGGCAGGTGGTGGCCACGCCGCTGATTTTTCTGGTGATCGCGGTATGCGAGAAGGAGTGCCGGAGGATAGACAGGGAGAAGGAGAGATTACATGGATAAGAACAGAGGAAATGCGCCCGTGGACAGATGGAAGGTCATCGCGGGCATTTGCATCGCGGTGGCAGTGGCGGCTGCGGTAGCGCTGGTGTGCCTGTTGCGGGACTTCTATGGCGAAGAGATGGAATCGGAGACGAAGATGGAGGAGCTGCGGGGGGTATCGCTGGAGGCGGAG
>ERZ808037.1741-NODE-1741-length-12992-cov-4.352768_pt1 | contig 12992 bp, 10 predicted proteins | sample MGYA00380190_ERZ808037 | MGnify/ENA primary metagenome ERZ808037 (study PRJEB31490, sample SAMN06133399) | mouse gut metagenome | isolation source: J9 | host: mice | place: China: Chengdu | collected 2015-05 ...
CGGCGCTCCATTTGATAGAGCCTTTGGGATTCCGGCTGGATGAGAAATCCATCAAGCGGGCGGGCATGGACTATTGGGAGCAGCTGGATGTGACCCGCTATATCAATTATCAGGAGTTTCGTAAGAAGCATCCGGAGGCAAAAATCTGGTATGCCACCACCAAGGCGAAACGCCTCTACACGGAAGCCGCTTTCGGGCAGGACGACTTTATTATGTTTGGCAAGGAGAGCGCCGGGATTCCGGAAGAGCTTTTGGTGGAACATGAGGAGACCTGCATTCGCATTCCGATGATGGACGAAATCCGGTCTTTGAACCTGTCCAATTCCGTGGCGATTGTGTTGTACGAGGCGCTGCGGCAGAACGGGTTCGCGGGGATGCGCAGGGAGGGGGAGCTGCACAGGCTGTCGTGGAACGGGACAGGGAGCTTGTAAAACGGCGATTATGGAATCAGCAGACAAAAGAGAGAATTGTTTCCTGCAGGATAAAGAAGGAACAGTTCTCTTTTTGTGGCAAAATTTACAAAAAAGTGAAGGTCGACTTATCATAAATGCACAATATACACAAAAAAATCAAAGGATTTTATAGGTACACAGAAGGATATTCTATGTTTTTGGAAGACAGGGATTGCTATAATGACAACGTAACTTATACAAAATCATTTATAGGGAGGTAAGTATGAAGAAGAAAATTTTGAGCACCATTCTTGCGGCAACCATGATCGCAGCATGTCTGACAGGCTGTGGCGGCGGCAATGCAGAAGCGCCGGCGGCAGCGCCCGCAGCGGAAGCGCCGGCAGCGGAGGAACCCGCGGCAGAAGAGCCGGCAGCAGAAGAGCCTGCGGCGGCAGACGAGGCAGAGGCTCCGGCAGCAGAAGCATCCGGTGACCTTGCGGACAAAAAGGTGGGCGTATGTATTTATCAGTTCTCCGATAACTTTATGACCCTGTTCCGCACAGAACTTGAGAATTATCTGGTTTCACTGGGATTCAGCAAAGACAACATCAACATCGTTGACGGCGCAAACGATCAGGCGACACAGTCCGGACAGATTGATAACTTTATTGCAGAGGGCGTTGACGTGCTGATCATCAATCCGGTTAACTCTTCTTCCGCAGAGACGATTACAGATAAGGTTGTCGGTGCAGGCATCCCGCTTGTATACATCAATCGTGAGCCTGAGGCGGATGAGCAGAAGAGATGGGCGGATAATAACTGGGATGTTACTTATGTAGGCTGTGACGCTCGTCAGTCCGGTACTTTCCAGGGTCAGATGATTGTGGATCTTGGTCTTGAAAAGATTGACATGAACGGCAACGGCAAGGTAGATTACATCATGGTAGAGGGCGACCCCGAGAACGTAGATGCACAGTATCGTACAGAGTTCTCCGTAAAGGCTCTTACAGATGTGGGCATGGAAGTAGAATGTCTCAGCGATCAGGTAGGTAACTGGCAGCAGGATCAGGCACAGGCTATCGTAGCGAACGCGCTTGCACAGTACGGCAATGATGTAGAGGTTGTGTTCTGTAACAACGATGCGATGGCACTCGGTGCATTGCAGGCAATTCAGGCAGCAGGCCGTACAGTCGGCACGGATATCTATCTGGTAGGTGTGGATGCTCTGTCTGAGGCGCTTGAGAACGTACTGGCAGGAACCATGACAGGTACCGTATTTAACGACCATTTCGCACAGTCCCACGGCGCAGCAGATGCGGCAGTTAATTACTTGACAGGCGCGGGCAACGAGCATTATATCGGCTGTGACTATGTAAAGGTTACACAGGATAAGGCACAGGAAGTCCTTGACATGGTGAAATAATTCTTATATTCATTCCATATAGGACAGGAAGAAATATGGTGCGGGCGATGCGATGGCGCGCCCGCACTCTTCTTCATAATAGGGGGAAATTCCCGGTTGAAGCCGGGCTTGTGAAGCAGATTACTTTTTTGTATAAAGGGAGGGGTAAAATGGCTGACTATAAACTGGAGCTCAAGGGAATCTGTAAATCATTTCCGGGCGTAAAAGCGCTGGATCATGTACAGTTGTCTCTTCGCCCGGGAACGGTTCATGCCTTGATGGGTGAAAACGGAGCGGGAAAATCCACGCTCATGAAATGTCTCTTCGGCATCTATAAAATGGATGAGGGTGAGATTATATTGGATGGACAGAAGATAGAAATCGGCAATCCGGACGAAGCGATGAAACATGGTATCGCCATGGTGCATCAGGAGTTACAGCCCGTGCTTGCAAGGAGTGTGGGGGAGAACCTTTATCTCGGAAGATTTCCGGTAAAGAAGTTCGGACCGATACAGATCGTTGACCATAAGAAGATGTATGAAGATACGGAAATGTGGCTAAAAGAAGTGAAGATGGACTTTCCGGCGAAAGCGCAGCTTGGCACGCTGTCAATCGGGCAGATGCAGTCTGTGGAAATAGCGAAAGCGGTATCGCAGCAGGCGAAGGTCGTGATTTTTGATGAGCCGACGTCGTCTCTTTCGGATAATGAAGTGGAGGCGCTGTTCCGCATTATGAATGACCTGCGGGATAAGGGCGTTACCATGGTATACATTTCTCATAAGATGGATGAAATCAAACGCATTGCCGATGATATTACAGTTATGCGTGACGGCACTTATGTGGGGACATGGCGGGCTGACGAACTGACCATAGACCAGATTATAGAAAAAATGGTGGGACGTGAGCTGACTAATATATATCCGGAAAAAGCGGAAAAAACAGGCGAGATCGTCATGGAAGTAAAGAATCTGAGTTCCATTCACAGCAATTCTTTCCAGAACGTAAGTTTTACGCTCCACAAAGGAGAAATCCTCGGTTTCGGGGGACTGGTAGGCGCCCAGAGAACCGAGCTGATGGAAGGCATTTTCGGGGTGCGTAACGTTGCATCCGGCGAAATTTTTATTCACGGCAAGAAAGTAAAAATCAAACATCCGAAGGACGCCATGAACGCGGGACTGGGACTGATTACGGAGGACCGCAGAGGAAACGGAATTTTTGGATGCCTGTCTATAAAGGACAATGTGGGCGTATCGGTATATAATAAAAATCTGTTGGCAAAATTTATTCTTGACCATAAGAAGATTAATCGGATTGTGGAAGACAGCATTAAGCAGTTAAACATTAAAACGCCAAGTATGAAACAGCATATTTCTAACCTTTCCGGAGGTAATCAGCAGAAGGTCATCGTATCCAGATGGCTTGCCAATGACCCGGATATCTTGATTATGGATGAACCTACCCGCGGTATCGATGTGGGGGCAAAGCATGAAATCTATGAGATTATGAGGTCGTTAGCAAATCAGGGCAAGTCGATTATTATGATTTCCTCGGAGATGCCGGAGCTTCTGGGTATGGCGGACAGGGTTTGCGTTATGTGTAACGGAAAGCTGACCGGTGAGTTAGAAGCCAGTGAAGAAATGACACAGGAAAAGATTATGGCGTTTGCAACACAGTTCGGATGATGGAGGGAGAATGAAATGGCAAAGATTAACCGTAAAAAAATAAATGATTTTTTGATAAACAATGGTGTTATCATCGTTATGTTCGTTCTGGTTATTTACACCGGGTTTACGTCGGATAACTTTTTTACATCCAATAACCTGATGAATATTTTGATGAATATAAGTGCAAGACTTGTCATAGCGCTTGGTATTGCGGGCTGCGTTATCACTGCCGGATGTGACCTGTCAGCCGGTCGTATGATTGGCTTCGGTGGTTGTATTGCGGGTACGCTTCTGCAGAAGATGGATTATTCCAACAAGTTTTTTCCGGATATGGAACCGCTCAACCCGCTGCTGGCGATGCTTATCGTTATGCTAATCTGCGCGTTTTTCGGAACGATTACCGGATTCTTTATCGCATACTTAAGCGTCCCGCCCTTTATCGCGACGCTGGCAATGATGGAGATTGTATACGGCATATCCATGATTTATACAAAGGCGACGCCCCTTGGCGGATATGTGAAGGCTTATACGGATATCGGCAGCGGAAAGTTCCTTGGTATTAATTATCTGATATGGATTGCCGTTATTGTGGCGGCGATTACATGGTTTATCTTTAATATGACGCGCCACGGCAAGTATATGTATGCGATTGGCGGTAATACGCAGGCGGCGGAGGTTGCCGGTGTGCCGGTTAAGTTAACGCTGATTTTGATTTACATGAAGGCGGCGGCGATGTACGGACTTGCCGGGTTTATGCTTGGCGCGAAGTCAGGCGGCGCTTCGGTACAGTTGGGGTACGGCTATGAGATGGAAGCCATTGCGGCATGTACGATTGGCGGCGTGTCCGTTACGGGTGGTCGAGGAAGAGTCAGTTCTGCGGTAATCGGTGTAACGGTGTTTGAACTTTTGAAGGTAGCGCTCCAGTATCTCGGCGTAGACGCGAACGCACAGTACATAGCGATTGGTATTGTAATCTTTGTAGCGATTTCGCTGGATATCAGAAAATACATTGCGAAGAAATAACAGATGTTACATAGCGGCCGGAGCAGTATTCTTCGGTCGCTATTTTAACCGGAGGTATTTGCTGGCGGGACGGAGGAGACTATGCAGGGAAATGGATTTTTTGAAGTGGCAGGGATTCCCTTGCTGCTGTTTGTGGTTCTGGTCTATTACGGGGTGAGACTGTGGGTTGTAAAAGACGTTACGATCGTGCGGGGAAAAAACAAACCGCCTGTGAAGGATGAACTAATGTATGCGAAGTGGGCAGCGGCATTGATTCTGTTTCTGGCGTTTGCCGCGCTTGTCATGGGGCTTCTTATGTTTGTTGATGTGTATGCAGCATTGGGAGAGTTCATAGCGGCAACTCTTATCATGGGATTTTTGTGGCGGCGTATGGACCAAAAGTACGGAGGCTGAGACTGGAATCCGGGCAAAACAGAACGGGAGGAGAGGGGAAATGGCATGTTATAATGTTCTGTTAGTAGATGATGAGAAAGAGGTTTGTCAGGTTATTATCAGAAAGCTCGATTGGGAAAGTATGGGATTCCATATTGTCGGATATGCCGCTAACGGGGTGGAAGCGTTGGAGATGGCGGAGGAATTGCAGCCGGATGTCGTTATGACGGATATTAAAATGCCGTATATGGACGGGCTTACCTTGAGTAAAAAACTGAAAGAAGCATATCAGAAAATAAAGATTATTATTTTTTCGGGATTTGACGAATTTGAATATGCAAAAGAAGCAATTAAGGTGGAAGCCACAGAGTATATTTTAAAACCGATTAATGAGAGCGAACTGCGGGAAGTATTTGAACGCGTAAAAACAGATTTGGACAGGGAATTAGATGAACGGCGGAATATAGACAAATTGCGGCAGTACTATCTGGAAAGCCTGCCTGTGCTGCAGGAAAATTTTTATATTACGCTTTTGGAGGGGAGATTGTCGCAGGAGCAGATAGAGGAAACACTGAAAAATTACCAGATACAGTGGGCGGAATCCTCCTGTATTGTGACGATTCTGCATATCAGCAGCAAAAATCTTCCGGCACAGATGGATTCTTTTTTGGCGGCGATTTCGGTGAAGCGTTTGGCGGAGGAGCAGCTGCAGAAGAAATGGGACAGCAGAATCTTTGTATATCTGGGAGATGTGATTTTAATTACATCTATGTCAGAAGAGAAAAACGCGATTGCCGGGTACACGGATACCATGGACAGGTTCTGTAAGCTGGCGAAACGTGTCTGCGGGGTTACGGTAACGGCAGGCATAGGATATCTATGCGATAGCATGAAAGAGCTGTCCGGCTCGTATGAGGGTGCGAGACATGCCGTTTCGTACCGGGTTATTTATGGCAGCGAGAGGGCTATTAATATAGCGGAAATCGATCCTTACGAGGAGAGGGAGGAGAGCTGGGAAGAAAGCGGCAGTATTCAGAAAATTATCCGCGAGATTAAGATGGGGGACAAGGAAAAGCTGGAACAGGCGGTATCTGAGTGTGTAAAGCACCTCGCGGAAGCCACTCCGTCGATTATGAAATATCGGATTTTCGTTATGACGTTTTTCACGGAGATATTTCGTTTTGGCAGTAACAAAATCAATATGGAAGAGGTATTCGAAAAGCAGCAGGATATCTACGCACATGCCATGCAGATGGAGTCGCCGGAGGAATTAAAAAACTGGATTCTGGAGATTGCGGAGCGGATGCAGGACATGGTTTTAAGCGAGAGGGATGACACGGTAAAATCTTTCGTGGAACAGGCGGTGGAATATGTACACGAACATTATGGGGAGCAGAACCTTTCGGTGGAGACGATCTGCCGCAGTCTCGGTGTCAGCAATGCCTATTTTTCCACTTTATTTAAAAAAGAAACGGGAAAAACCTTTATCAATTTTTTGACAGACTGTAGAATGGAAAAAGCCGTGGAGCTTCTTTTGGAGCGGGACGAAAAGACATATATGGTGGCGGAGAAGGTAGGATATTCGGACCCCAATTATTTCAGTTATGTCTTTAAGCGGAAGTTCGGGGTATCGCCCTCGAAGTATAAAATGAGTAAACGGGAACAGGCGTGAACGGAGTAAAAGCATATTTTATCAGGAAAAAAAGTGAATATACGGGCAGACACAAATCCTACAGTATTCAGATGACGATATCCATCTCGTTTACAATCATATCGGTGTGCAGCGTTTGTTTCTTAAGTATTATGCTGTATCAGCAGTTTGTCAACAAGACGAAGGATATTACGATAGAGCGGACGGAACAGGTGCTCAGCCAGACGGCAATTAATCTGGAGGATTATCTTCGCAATATGCGGCGGATTTCGGACGCCATGTACTATACGGTGATTAAGGACAAGGACCTTGGCTATGAGAGCATGGGCGAGGAGATGAATCTGCTCTATGAAGCGAATAAGGATAATCTCATCAGCATCGCCTGTTATACGAATGAGGGGAAACTTGTTGCCGCTGCGCCCGTCGCCAATCAGAAAGAAAATCTGAATGTGGCGGAACGGGAGTGGTTTCAGGAAGCGGTCGGGCAGATGGAAAACCTTCATTTTTCCACGCCGCATGTACAGAACCTTTTTGACGATCCGTCTTACCGGTATTACTGGGTGATTTCTTTAAGCCGCGCGGTGGAGCTGACGAGTGACGGTAAATCCGCTCTTGGCGTGTTATTGGTCGATATGAATTACAGCAGTATCGAGAAACTTTTGTCGAAGGCGAATAAAGATAATACCTCGGAGTACCTGTATCTGATGGACAGCTCCGGAGAGATTATTTATCACCCCAGACAAAAACTGATTTATGCGGATTTATATCAGGAGAATAATCTCGAAGCGGTGCGGTATGATGACGGAAGTCATGAGGAAGTGTTTGACGGGGAAAGAAGGCTGATTACGGTCAAAACGGTCAGCTATACGGGGTGGAAGATTGTCAGTGTGACGCCGATGACTTCTTTTCAGATGGGCATTACGGATATGCGGTTTTTTGCGGTTATGCTGGTGGCATTATCTCTGCTTACGGTAGTCGTCATCAATCAGCTTGTGTCCGGACAGATAGCCAAGCCGCTGCAGAAGCTGAATGAGTCCGTGAAGGAGTGGGAAACGGGTAATCTGGATTCCGATATTTATGTGGGCGGACCGGTGGAGGTAGAACATCTCGGAAGGGCGCTGCGCGCAACCGTAGCACAGATACGGCAGATGATGCAGGATATTTTGATAGAGCAGGAAGAGAAGAGAAAGAGCGAGCTGGATGCGCTGCAGTCGCAGATTAATCCCCATTTTCTGTACAATACCCTAGATTCTATTGTATGGATGATTGAAGGGGAACGCTATCAGGATGCCGTTTTTATGGTTACACAGCTTGCGAGCTTATTCCGTATCAGCTTAAGCCGCGGGAGAACGGTTATCAGTGTGGAGGACGAACTAAAACACGCAAACAACTATATGAATATTCAAATGGTACGCTATAAGGATATCTTTGACATGAAGTTTGAGATAGAGCCGGAAATTCTGGGCTGCTGTACGGTCAAGCTGGTTGTGCAGCCTCTTCTGGAAAACGCGATTTACTATGGCGTGGAATGTATGGACGGAGAAGGAGAAATTCTGGTAAAGGGATATAAAAAGGATGAAAATGTGTATATCGAGGTAAAAGACAACGGACTCGGTATGCCGCAGGAAGAAGTAGAGCAGCTTTTGAAGGAAAATCACCGCGTGCGCAAGCACGGCTCAGGTGTCGGGCTGATTAATGTCCATAATCGGATAAGGCTGTGTTTCGGTGAAGCGTACGGGCTGGAAATTGAGAGCGCGCCGGACGAGGGCACGACTATCCGCATTCATCTTCCTTATATCCGCTATACGGAAGAAACGCGCAATAAGCTGGAAGCAGGAAAACAGCAAAAGTAAACGGAGGATTCCATGGGCAAAAATAAGGTGTATTTCGGATGTCTGATTACGGTTGTCCTTTTGCTGATTGCTTACGCGTCATATGGGATGTTGAACAGGGGACAGAAGGAAAAAACATATCCGGTATCGGTGATCGTCGATAACAGCAGCAGCGACAGGTGGTTTGCGTTTCGGGAAGGCTTGAAGCAGGCGGCGCGGGATAATCATATACAGTTAAATATCGTGTCAACAGGAGAATTGGCAACGTTAGAAGAGGAAAAGCTGCTGATTGAGCGGGAAAAGGAAAACGGGGCAAAGGGCATTATTATTCAGATGTGTGACGGCGAGGGCGAGGAGATTTTTCCGCAGCTGCAGGAGGTCGCCGGCATGGCTGAAGTTCTGCTTGTAGAGACGGATGTGGAACCGGAAGGCATTTATCCGGCGGTAATACCGGAAAATTATGAGATGGGAAAAATGCTCGCTGTATCCGTTAAAGAAGATATCGGTGCGCTTGCGGGGAAAAAAATCGGGATTTTAACAGGGCACCGGGCAAGACTTTCGCAGAAGCAGCGGCTGCAGGGCTTTTTAGACGAAATGGAAGGTACTAACGTTGACATACTCTGGCAGATGACCGATAACGATTACGTACAGATCGAGCAGTTAAAGGCGGTTGAGATTTTGGTTGCACTGGAAAATGACGAGACAGAGCGGGCGGTAGATTTTCTGACAGAATCGGAAGCGCCCGGCGGCGCTCTGTACGGAATCGGGTGTTCGGAAAAAAATGTGTATTATCTGGATAAAAGACGGATTCAGGTGTTGATTGTGCCGAATGAATTTCATATGGGATATCAGAGCGTATCGATGATCGCGGCGCAGATGCAGGGGCAGACATCTTTCTGGGAAAATCCGTTTGTGAGTTTTCAGGTGGTAAGACCGGAAGACTTGTATGAGGAAGATAATCAAAAGTTATTGTTTCCGCTGGTTCAATAAAATAATGGGGTGGCAGGGTAAATGATGAAGAAAAAGAGATGGGCAGCCGTGGTTACGGCGGTGATGCTTCTGCTTACGGGCTGCGGCAGAGTGGTCAACCAGCCGGTGAAGAGCATTAAAATCGGAATTTCCGTATATGACCAATATGATACGTTTGTTGCGCAGATGATGACGGCATTTAATTTATATGCGACAAAAAAACAGGAAAACACCGGTATAACGATTAATGTGGAAATTTATAATGCGGCGGGCAGCCAGTCCACGCAGAATGAGCAGGTCGAGTCCATGATTGAAGAAGGCTGCAACGTGATCTGCATCAATTTGGTAGACCGGACAGACCCGACGACCATCATAGACACGGCGGAAAAAAATAATGTGCCCGTTATTTTCTTTAACAGGGAATTGGTGGAAGAGGATTTGAAGCGCTGGGATAAATTATATTATGTGGGCGCAGAAGCGTTTGAGTCCGGTATTATGGAAGGGGAGCTGGCGGCGGAAGCGTTTGGAGAACAAAAAGAATGGGACAAAAATGATGACGGAATCTTTCAGTATATTGTGCTGGAGGGAGAAGTGGGGCATCAGGATTCGATCGTGCGCACGGAATACTCCGTCAATACGATTATTCAGCAGGGTGTTCCGGTCGAAAAATTAGGTTATGCCGTTGCCAACTGGAACCGGGCGCAGGCACAGACAAAAATGATGCAGTTTCTGGAAGAGTATGACGATAAGATTGAGCTGGTGCTGGCGAACAATGACGATATGGCGCTGGGGGCGATAGACGCCTTGAAGGCGAAGAGCATTTCCCGAATGGACTGGCCGGCGGTGGTGGGGATAGACGGGACGGACGTGGGTCTGGAGGCGGTCAGAAGCGGTGAGATGATAGGAACCGTATATAATGACAAGGAAGGGCAGGCAGCGGCTATGCTGGAGCTTGCCTATACGCTTTCTACGAGCGGCGATATCAAAGAGGTCGATATGCTGGATGGAAATACGATCAGACTGCCTTATATCAAGGTTTCCGCAAAGGAGGCGGAGGCGTTTACGCCGCCCGGGGCTGCTGGTTATTAGAGTGAGAAACGCGGCATTCTCCGAATTAACGGAGGTTAATCATCGTCCTCCACCTCGGATTTTGGCAGGGAAAAGATAAATTCGGTTCCCACGCCCTCGGTGCTGATGACGTTGATGTTTTCCCCGTGCGCCTGTATGATTTCCTTTGTGATGGACAGACCGAGCCCTGTACCCTTTTTGTCTTTTCCTCTGGAGAGGTCGGATTTGTAAAAGCGGTTCCAAATCAGCTTCAAATCATCTTTCGGAATGCCGATTCCGGTGTCTTTCACGCTGATAAAAATTTTATTATGCTTTTCCGTCGTTTCGATTTTGATAAGGGAATCGTGATGGCTGAACTTAATGGCGTTATCCAGTAGGTTATATAAAACCTGCTGGATTTTATCCATGTCCGCGAGCACGTACATCTCGTCGCCCGTGAGAATCAGCTCGATGCCGATCATTTTCTGGCGGCAGGTGCCCTCGAAGGTGGCGGCAACATTGCGGATGACGGTGTTAATCTCGAAGTCCGTCCTATTTAACATGATTCCCTTTGTATTCAGGTTATTGAGGGTCAGGAGGCTGTTTGTCAGCTTCGTCAGACGGCTTGTTTCATTCAACACAATATTTAAGTATTTTTCGTACATTTCCGGAGGAATCGTACCGTCGAGCATAGCTTTCAGATAACCTTCGATGGAAGTCAGGGGGGAACGGAAGTCGTGGGAAACGTTTGCCACAAACTTTTTCTGGTCATCCTCCGAGCGGGCGATTTCGCTTGCCATGTAGGACAGGGTGGCAGCAAGATAGCCCATTTCGTCCTCGCTTTCCACACTGAATTCATAGTGCATATTGCCGCTGGCGTACTGCTCTGTCGCTTCCGTGATTTTGCGCAGGGGAATATAAACCATTTCCGTGAAAAAAATCAGGATGATCAGGGACAGTAAAAAGAGGATCAGCAGCATGATATAGGAAATATTTAAGAGCTGGTTTGTTTCGGTTTGTATGCTGCCGAGGGAAGTGTGGATTACCACATAGCCCTTCACTTTATAATCGGAAGTAATAGGGGCAAAGACACTCAGCATCTCCTCGTCAAAGGTGCGGAAAAAGTCGCCCACCGTATAGTAAGAACCTGCGGTAATGGTAGGGTCGAAATTTTCCACCACGACCTCGTTTTCCACATCCACCGGGGCGGAAGAGTCTAAGACCATACGTCCGGAAGGATTGATAATCCAGATGGTAGCATTTAAATAAGTATCCAGCGCATCGAGCTGTGTTTTTACCGTTTCCAGAGACACTTCCGTATTGTACAAGTCGGTGGCGTAGGTGTTGGCAATCAGCGTGGCTTCCCGGTAAAGAGCGTCAGCCTTTTCCTTGGTGAGATGGTTGAAGGTCATGTCGGACACAAAAGTGGCGACTACCACGAAGCCGAACAGCCCGAAAATGATGTAAGCCAATATTAATTTTAGGTACAGTGTCTTTCGCATATCAGAATCTCTTTTCGCGCACTTCAAATTTGTAACCGACGCCCCAAATAGTAGCGATGCGCCAGCTTTCGTGGTCTTTAATCTTGTTGCGGAGCCGCTTGATATGCACGTCTATCGTACGGCTGTCCCCAAGGTACTCATATCCCCATATCTGGTCCAAAAGCTGCTCTCTGGAAAAGACATGGTTCGGGGAGGAGGCAAGAAAGTAGAGAAGCTCCAGTTCCTTGGGCGGCAGTTCGATGGTTTCTCCCATATAGATAACGGAATAATTGGTCTGGTTGATAATCAAATCCGGATATTCCACGCTCTTGATGTCGGAAGGTTTCGGCTCCGCTACCGCCGGTTTGTAACGGCGGAGCACCGCCTTGACCCGTGCCACCAGCTCTTTGGAGTCAAAGGGCTTTTCCACGTAGTCGTCCGCGCCCAGCTCCAGTCCCAGCACTTTGTCAAAGACCTCGCCTTTGGCGGAAAGCATGATAATGGGGAGCGTAGATTTCGAGCGCACTTCCCGGCAGACTTGATAGCCATCGATGCCCGGCAGCATCAAATCAAGGAGCATCAGGTTCGGCTCGAAGCTGTCTATTGCCGCCAGAACGGATTCTCCGTCGTTGACAATCATGGTTTCAAAGCACTCCTTTGTCAGATAGAGAGAAATCAGTTCCGCGATATTGTTGTCATCATCCACGATTAAGATTTTTTGTTTATTTATCATGATAACCTCCGTTTTCTTAGCTTCTGTTCAAACTCGTGCGAGCACGGTCTGTTTCCAGGAAGGTGCTCTGGCTGAACGGTTACTCCTTAAATTCCGCGATGGTAACGCCCGCGTCACCTTCCCCAAATTCACCCAGACGAAAACTTTTGATGACCCGGTTTTTGCGCAGATATCCCTGCACGGCTTTCCTTAGCGCGCCCGTTCCCTTGCCGTGCACGATGCGGACGCTGGGTAAATGCGCCAGATAAGCGTCGTCCAGATATTTGTCGAGCTCGGAGAGCGCTTCGTCCACCGTCTTGCCGAGAAGGTTGATTTCCGTGGAGACAGAGTAGGATTTGGACATTTTCAGCTTGCCGGAAGAACTGCGCTGCATTTTTTCTGTTTTAACCGTCTCCTCTTCAAGCAGAACCAAGTCCGACAGCGATA
>ERZ808037.1743-NODE-1743-length-12985-cov-3.204989_pt1 | contig 12985 bp, 7 predicted proteins | sample MGYA00380190_ERZ808037 | MGnify/ENA primary metagenome ERZ808037 (study PRJEB31490, sample SAMN06133399) | mouse gut metagenome | isolation source: J9 | host: mice | place: China: Chengdu | collected 2015-05 ...
TGGGAAAAAGAAGGGATATTTGGAGGTCAAACGGTTACGGATCTCCCCATTGCTTACACGCAATATCCGAGCACAAGACTTGGCACTTCTGGATCTGGCATCATATTAGCCAGCTATACCTGGGGGGATGATGCTCTCGTTTGGGATAGTTTGAACTCCCAAGATCGTTTGGAATATACACTGAAAAATTTAGCTGCAATTCATGGTGAACGGGTCTATCATGAGTTTGTAACAGGTGCAAGTTTTAGTTGGACACGAAATCCGTATTCTGGCGGTGCCTTTACGATGTTTAAACCCGAACAAATAAAAGAGTTATCTCCCTATATCTCATCTCCGGAAGGAAGGGTCCACTTTGCCGGTGAACATGCCTCTACTCAACATGGTTGGATACAAGGGGCAATTGAATCGGGAATACGGGTAGCTAAGGAAGTCAATGAATTGACGACATTGTAGAAAGCCCAGATAAATCAGTATCCTCGTGACTGAGTGTTGATACACTCGGTCTCTTAATCTATTATTATTTCACTGCAGATATGGAAAATGTAAAGCCAACACTCTGAATTATTATCTGACTTGTGTCTACTTTCTCTTCCGTATTAATCCAAATTAGAAAACCTCACCAATCTATGCGATAATAAAAGAACAAATGTTTCCATTATATTTTTAAAGAGATGCCGTTATGGAGCCTGTCATCTTATTATGTCAGATTTTTAATTCTGTACTTTAAATTTTCTTGGTTTTATTGAATTCTGCATCGTTTTAGAGTGTATTCTCTTTCACAAATTCTGCAATATGAGAAACTAAGTACTTTGCATCTTGGCTAACCCCACAGATCAACGCTGATCCGCGTTGATGTTGCCAAGGTAATCCTATGAAATATAGACCTCTTATCGGACTTATACCTCTTTTATGGACAGGTTTTCTATTTTCTGAGATAGCACCATCTATTTGAATCCAATCATAAAATGGAATAAACCCGGTTGACCATATGATATTTTCGAAGTTTTGGACACTATGATCTTCAAACGAGACTTCATTGCCTTCCACTTTGACTACCCTAGGCTTGACGCAGGCTCGTCCTTCTTTCATCAAAGCCTTTAATTCACTTCCAAAGATAGGGTCATGTTGTTTGCTGAACCACTTTCCTCTTTTGGTATTGATACCAGCATGCAATAACCCTATTAGATCCAGCCAATAAAATATACTTTTCCCTAAAAAGTGAAGAGGTAAAAATTTAAATGGACGGCTTACAGCCAAAGTTACAGGATTCTCATGGGCTAACTCAACCGCAATTTGTGCTCCCGAATTACCACCACCAACAACCAGTACTGAGCCTTTCAATAGTTGCTTAGGCGAACGATAAAGAGAAGAATGAATTTGGAATGGTCCTCCCGTCTTATTAACTGCAACTTGCGGAACAAAAGGTTTCTGGAATGCACCTGAGGCAATTACAACTTGTTTAGCTTCTAAAATTCCTCGACTCGTTTCTATATAAAACACTCCACGCTCTTTTTTTATAGTTGTAACTTTCGTATTAAGATGCACTGGCAAATCGTAACGACTGACGTATTGCTCTAGGTAATCTGCAATTTCGTCTTTTGTTGGAAATCCTTCCGGTGGGCCGTCCATTTGCATTTCTGGTAAGGAGCTATATTTTCTTGTAGTAAATAAAACTAATGAATCGTACCTTTGTCTCCATGTGTCTCCAATTCTTTCTTTAGAATCTATCAATAAGAAGGAAAGCCCTTCTTGCTTCAAATAATAACCCATAGCAATCCCCGCTTGTCCTGCCCCAACTATAATTACATCATAACGCTCCATTTATTCCACCCCTAATTTTATTTTCCAAGCCCCTTTCATTCAAACGATCATTTGAACTAAGTTTATTATATATTATTTTAGCAATCAATTAGTTATGATTATTTCTTTAAATATTAATTTCAGCTTCTAGCCAAATATTAGATGACCTGACTCATTTATGCGATAATACAACTATAAGAACTAACGTTTCATCTCATACGTGAAAGAGGTGTTTCTATGAAACCAGTCATTTTAGCCGAAAAACCATCCCAGGCAAAAGCCTATGCAGAAGCCTTTAATGTAAAAAATCGACAAAAAACACATATCGAACTAGCGCAAAGTCAGCTTTTTCCGCAAGGCGCAATCATCACATGGGGCATCGGGCACCTCGTCGAATTAAAAGAACCAAAAGCGTACGACAATCGCTGGAATCGCTGGACGCTTGGGAGTTTGCCGATACTACCGGAACGTTATGAATTTCAAATTGCGAAGGGAAAGTATGAACAATTTCAAGCGGTGAAGAGATTGATGCGCGCGACCGACGTCGTCATTAATGCTTGTGATGTGGACCGTGAAGGATCCAACATCTTTTATTCCATTTACAACATGACTGGCGCACGCAATCAAACGATTAAGCGACTTTGGATCAATTCCTTGGAAGTAGATGAAGTACGAAAAGGTTTTGCGAACTTGCGGGACAATCGGCAAGATTTGCTGCTCTATGAAGAGGCTACAGCACGACAGATCAGTGACTGGCTTGTCGGTATGAACGGTTCTCGGTTGTACACACTTTTATTAAAGGCAAAAGGTATTCAAGAAGTCTTTCCGATCGGCCGCGTTCAGTCCCCGACGGTATACTTAATCTATCAGCGACAACAGGAAATCGAAACGTTTGTATCAGAACCCTTCTTTGAAGTGGAAGCACTTTTCACGTCTGAACATGGCAAGTATAAAGGCAAGGCAAAGGTAAAAGAACCAATGCGCGAAATTGTGCAAGAACTGTTAGCGAAACATCAAATTCAGCTAGATACTCCTGGTGTTGTCACGTCTGTTATAAATACAGACAAACGGATGCCGCCGCCACAGCTTCATTCATTGTCTACTTTGCAGGCGACGGCTAATCGACGTTGGAAGACAAGCCCTGCCAATGTACTGAAAACGATGCAGACACTGTATGAAAAGAAACTTGTCTCCTATCCGCGTACCGATACACGGCATATTACACCGAATGAATTTGCCTATTTGCGCGACCAAGTCAATGCATATCAACAGCTCATTCACCATCCATTCACGGCGTCTCTGACACCTAAAAAACGCTATGTGGACAGCTCAAAGGTTCAGGAACATTACGCCATCATCCCGACAAAAAAGATTCCTACTGAAGCGGCTCTTGCTAAATTATCGGGAATTGAGCGTAATCTCTATGAAGAAGTGGTTCGCACGACGCTCGCTATGTTTCATATGGATTATTTGTATACCGAAACGAAAGTAACGACGAATGTTAACGGATTGCCATTTTTCACAGTCGGGAAAACAGAACGTGACCTTGGCTGGAAGGCACTTTTCGGCACCTCAAAGGAAGAGAAAAAGGAAGAGAAAGCTTTACCGCCGCTTCAACTTAACGAACCGGTTACCAGTGAGATTGCTATTAAGGAAGGCAAAACACAGCCACCAAAACCTTACACAGAGGGCCAGTTAATTGCCATGATGAAAACATGCGGAAAATTAATTGAGGATAAAGAGGAAACGGAAATTTTGAAGGAAGTAGAAGGACTCGGTACGGAAGCGACCCGAAGTAACATCATCGAAACGATCAAGAAACATGGCTATATCAGCGTTTCGAAGAACGTAGTATCGATAACCGATAAAGGACGCGTACTCTGCCAAGCAATTGAAGGAAACTTACTTGCCAGTCCTTCCATGACAGCGAAATGGGAAAGTTATTTGCGTAAAATTGGGACGGGTGAAGGATCGGCACAACATTTCTTAGATACAATCGCCAAGTTCATTCAAAAGCTGTTGAATGAAGTCCCGGAACAACTGGAAGACCAAACGGTCACGGTGACACTGCCGGCTTGCACTAAAAAATCGAGATCTTCTTACACGCCGCAAGAGATCGCCCCTTGTCCAACATGCAAACAAGGAACGATCGTAGCTCGCAAAAGCTTCTATGGCTGCAGTAATTATAAAAATGGTTGTAAGCAAACATTCCCCGGTTTATTTCTCAAGAAAAAACTGACCCCAAGTCAAGTGAAACTGCTATGTACGAAAGGGAAAACCAATGTGATCAAAGGTTTTACCGCTCAAAATGGTAGCACATTTAATGCAGCGCTCGCATTAATAGATGGGAAGTTGAGTTTGGATTTTAACATAAGGCAGGAAAAATAACAGATTCATCCCCCACTTATATAAGTGGGGGATATCAATTGAATTCAGATAGAATGAAATGACTTACACATAGTATATTTCTTGGATGTAATTCTTTTACTCCAGCGGTTTTTGACCAACAAATTGAATAACATGGGATAGTCCATTGTGAAGCTCTCCTTCGTGGCGCGAAACCTCTCCCATGAAAAAGTGAACAATGTGCCATTCCTCGAAGAGTTCCAAAAATTCTTCGGGTTTATATAAAAAATTGATATCTTGTGGTCCGCCACTTTTATAAGGGAGCTGATATTTTGAATAAACCTCCGTCAGAAAATAACCGCCTGGCTTTATGGCTTCTTTTACACTTTGAAGAGTTTTTTGCCTAAGCTCTGTCGGAAAATGACCAAAAACGCACACGATTTCATCCCATTTGTCTTTCTCCCAGCTTGCTTCGTTTAAATCAACCAGCTCTGTCGAGATCTTGACATCCCGTTCTTCTGCAAGTTTCCTGGTTTTTATAAGACCCGATTCGGCATAATCCCATGTAGTGACGTTCATTCCCTGCTCTGCTAAGTAAACAGCATTGCGCCCTTCTCCTTCTGCTATGGTCAGTGCATCACCTGAAACTTCTATTTTCTTTTGAAATTCCTTCAAAAAAACATTTGGTTCCTTGCCGTAAACGTAATTCTCGGATTGAAAACGTGTATTCCAATGGTTCATTATTCGCTCTCTCCTTCCATATTTTCACTCAAGTACTCATTTGAAAAGTAGTAATCCCAACGTACCATAGAAAAAGGGTCTTTTCATGTATAATGCAAGCAGACATTCATTAGAATATCCTTGAAAAAACACTTGAGTTGGAACAAACGGTTCTGCTATATACGTATAATGATCCGTAAAACTTGCACTCACCGGGTAGTCGATTATAATTATAATGCTTTAGTAATAATGAAAGAGGTTGTGTAATGGAAAACAAACAATATGAGTACTTAGCGGATAATCCAAATGTGAAAGTATTGCCGCTCATGTTATCGCTAATTATTGGCGCTTTTTTTGCTATTTTGAACGAAACGTTATTGAATATTGCGCTCATTACACTAATGGATGAGTTTTCGATTAAGTTGGCAACAGTGCAATGGATGGCGACAGGCTTCCTGCTCGTCATGGCGATTGTCATCCCGATTTCTGCCCTGCTCTTGCAGTGGTTCACAACGCGTCAATTGTTTCTGGGAACAATGACAGTATTTACAATCGGCACGATCATCTGTGCAAGTGCCCCTAACTTCCCTGTACTATTAACAGGACGATTGATTCAAGCGGTCGGTACAGGACTATTAATGCCCATCATTTTCAATGTATTTTTATTGATTTACCCACCAGAACGCCGGGGAAAAATAATGGGGCTCATCGGACTTGTCATTATGTTTGCGCCTGCAATTGGACCTACATTATCAGGCGTGATTGTTGAATATTTAGGCTGGCGTTATTTGTTCATCATTGTCATTCCATTTGCATTATTTTCAATTGCCTTTGCGTATAGATATTTAATCAATGTCTCTGAAGTAACCAAGCCAAAAATTGATTTTACTTCGTTAATCCTTTCAACTATCGGATTTGGTTCAATAGTATATGGATTTAGTTCCGTTGGAGAGAGTGCGAATGGATTTCAAACTCCAAGTGTTTGGCTATTCATCGGGATTGGAGTCATCGGAATCTTCCTTTTTGCGTGGAGGCAATTAAAGCTAAAAGAGCCGATAATGGACTTGCGAGTATTTCGTTACCCAATGTTTACACATGCCGTGTTCATGTTTTTAATTATCATCATGGCTATGTTCGCGTCAGAAATTATTTTGCCAATTTATATGCAGGGTCCTCTTGCGCTTACAGCTGCGACGGCTGGATTGGTGCTTTTGCCAGGTAGTATTTTAAATGGGATTATGTCTCCATTCATGGGCTCTCTATTCGATAAATTTGGTCCTCGTGTGCTGATGATTCCAGCGACACTGGTATTGAGCGGTACGATGTTCATGATGAGCCAATTGACAGTAGATACCCCAGTATGGATAGTCGTCGTTGGCTATATCTTGATCATGCTATCGGTTTCCGCCATTATGATGCCTGCCGAAACGAATGGACTGAATCAATTGCCGAAGCGGCTTTATCCACACGGTACAGCTGTCATGTCGACACTACAGCCGGTTGCAGGAGCGATTGGCGTATCCGTCTTCATTAGTATAATGAATGCTCGCCAATTACATGTGTTGCAGCAGTCTGAAACACCGAAAGATCCTGCAACAATGAATCTTGCACTCGTAGCGGGCGTGGAATTGGTCTACTTTATTGCGTTTGCGATGTCGATCGTAGCACTGATTTTATCGTTTATTGTGTATCGCGCGACGCCAAGAGAGGATCAAGAGATTTCAAAACCATGACTACTTTGGTTATTTAGAGATTTGAAAGGATTTAAATAACCCAAAAGGAGTTTGAATATGTACAAGATACTTCTTATAATAACTGATTGATTTTCAATGATAGATACCGTTTATACTATCTCCTCCCTCTTTTCGCCTGTTCACTAGGTGAAGAGAGTTTTTTTATTGTCGCTTTTTTAGGACTATCTGTATTAATTACCTTTATATGAAACCTTAAGGACTATTTCTAAAAATGCTTCTTTTTACCAATATATAACCTGCTACAATAATATGGTAGATGACTCGTAAATGAAGGGGGCCCAATAATATGAATATGAAACGAAGTGTGATCGGCAGCATCTTGGCGGCAGTTCTCATCCTCGGTGCTTGTGGAAAAGCGCAAGAAAAGGAAGATGAAGTATCCGCTACTGAACTACCTGAAAATGAAACTGAAGTAAAAGGCAATCAAAATAATGATAGCGAAACAGCTGAAACAGAAAAAAACAAAGAATCTGATGAACGCGGTGACAGCGAATCCGCAGAAAACATAAATCCGTATCTGGAAGAAGAGACGGGCGGCGACGTAGAAATCGTTTACACGAATACCGATCCCAATCTGAAACACGCATATTCGGAAAAAGTGTCACTCGCCATTGAAGAGTACCAAATTGCCCATGTCACGAACATGAATGAATCGGCCAAGCATAATTTTGATGATGAAGACGAAGGATATGTTATTACATATAAACTAGGATTCGAAAACAATTTGGATGAAGATGTATTTTACAATGCAAGTACGATGATGCTTTCCGATGATGGTACTGAAAACTTATATATGCGAAGCAGCCTTGTGGATCGGGATGATTGGCTAAAAGGTAATGAAGATAATACCGTTCGTCAATACGCTCCTGGAAAATATACTGGAATGCAAGCGTACACCATGACAAAGGATCAGTATGAGCGCTTGGTAGCCCCAACGTTCACTGTTGATATTCCCTTGCTGGAAGATGATTTTGACAAGCGAATCGGCAAGGAAGCCATTTTTAAAATTCCATTCAACGAAGATGGAGCAGAAAAAGCATCGAAAAGTTCTGATCTTTACGCCGATAAAATGGTAACGGACACCATTGCAGATAAAGACTTGTTCTTCGCAAAGGAAGATATGAATGAAACACAGAAAATTGATAAAGTTACCATTACACTTGACGGCATACAATTTGCCAATATTAAGCCGACAACAGCTCATGCTGAGCGATTCCGCAATTTCGGCGATGGCCCGCTCGTTGCATTAACGGCAAAGTTCCAAGTGAAGAACGATAGCGGAGAAGCCATCACGAAATCATTGATTCAAAAACGGTTAATTTTAGACCAAAACCGAGGTACCATGTTATCAGAAGGTATGCTAGAACCTACTCTCTATGGTGACTTGCAGCCTGGTGAAAAGGAAGAAATTTTGGCCGTCTTCCTTTTCCGTAAAGACGAGTTCGATTTATTGAAGGAACTGAAGATTCAATTCGGTCCGTTATCTGACAGCAATGCCAAAAGGTTATTTAAAGAAAAGTCGGTCACATTCGACTTGCCTATGAAGTAATAAAAAAGCGATGTCCGATAGGTTTTGACCTATTGGATGTCGCTTTTTATTTCTTCTAATCGTCTTAAACTAGTTTAATGGTCGACCAGTTTTCTTCCATACTACGAGCTTCGATATACTGGGTTCACGGCTCTTTTAAATTCCTCTTGTAAACTTCATTCACGAACAGAACATCTTTCCATCTGTACATTGATAATTTTTTTGATGAGCACTGTAGATGACAGATACATTTCCTCTACATACACTAGTAGAAGATCGTCACTTTGCTGTTTCATCACAGTTTCATAAGTACCACTACCGCATAGCATGCAATTTATTTTGAACTGCTACAAATCCCTTTTCTCAAAAGATTACTCATTATTAAATATTACTGGCGCTATTTATTAGTAAATGAAATTTTCAAGCTTTCTTTTTCAACTCTGTAAATTTTATAAGAAATAGAATACAATGGATACATTGGTTATGTCCTAAAAGGGGGAGTAAGGATGATTCGGGCAATCCTAGTCGATGACGAACCATTAGCATTGCAGTTGTTTTCGCACAAGCTTCGTACTTTCGAAGATCTTGAGGTCATTAAAACATTCGCTAACCCGCTTCTTTTACTGGAAGGTCTGCAACAGCTCTCATTTAACGTTGCATTTTTAGACATTGAAATGCCAGGAATCAATGGAATTGATTTAGCTGAGCATATTTTATCTGTTCATCCATCTGTTTGCATCGTTTTCGTTTCTGCTTATAGAGATTATGCGATAGAGGCGTTTGAGTTGAATTCGATTGACTATATTTTAAAGCCTTTAACGGACGAAAGATTGCAAAAAACCATTTTGCGTTTACGACAGCATCTTCTGGCTACACCCGCTCAGCAGCCAGGTCTGGTTCCGTATGAAGAGTTGAAAATCCAATGTTTCGCTGAGTTTACAGTGTATTCTAATGGCCAGCCGGTGAAGTGGAAAACGGCTAAAGTAAAAGAGTTATTTGCTTTCTTTATCACACATCATCGTACATTTATCAACCGAGATGTTTTGATCGATATTCTCTGGCCGGATACGGAATATGACAAGGCTAAAATTCAATTGCATACTGCCCTTTCTCATCTGCGAAAAACACTTGCAACTATTGGACATCCAAAAGTCATCACTTTTGCCAATCAAAGTTATTGTTTGGACCTCTCAAATTTTCAGTGTGATGCAATCAATATCGAACATTTGCTCATTAAGCATTCTGAAATAACCCCCGATAATGTTCAGCTTTTTGAAGAAGCTATAAATCAGTACAAAGGCGATTATATGGAGCAGGAAGGCTACGAATGGTCGCATATTCATTCCATGAACATGCGTCAGTCGTTGTATCAGCTAATTGAACGCACTATTGATTACTATGACTTAATCGGAGAGGCAAAGAACAAACTATTCCATCTCACACGATTATTTCAGCTAGATCCATACTCAGAGCAAGTCTTGCAAAAGCTTCTAGAACACTATATACAGAGCGGGAATCGAACAGAAGCTATAAAAGTCTATCATGATTTTAAAGCACGTGTTATGGAGGAGCTGGGCATTTCGCCCAACCACTCCACAGATGCTTTGTATAAACAAGTTCTTTTTAGTGATCAATTGTAGAATGGGAGGAAACCGGCAGGAATTTCTCCCTATTTTTGTTTAGGCGTGGAAAATTGGACAATAGTGCCAACTTGCGGAGTACTCTCGATGGTCAAGCCCTGATTGCCCAACTGACGCAACCGTTTATTCGTATTTGGTAGACCGACCCCTTGTCTTTTATTACTAGAATCCTCGAAGATAGCCTCTATCTCCTCTTCCTTCATTCCAAGTCCGTTGTCAGAAATGGCAATATCCACGAAATCACCATTTTCCATAACTTCAATATGAACGGTACCGCCTTCCGGACGTTTCAATACGCCATGTTCTATTGCGTTTTCAACCAAGGTTTGAATCGACAACGGCGGAACTTGCGCCCCATATACTGAGTCGATATTCATTTCAACATTCAAACGTTCGCCAAAACGTTGCTGTTCAATGAAAATATAAGATTCAACGAGTGCTAATTCTTTTTCTAACGGAACTGTCTGCTCTAAATTTTGCGCCGTGAAACTCCCCTGTAAATAGTTTCCGAATTCTTCTAGTAGCTTGATCATTTTCTCTGGGTCAATTTCACTTAATGCACTTATCGTATTGAGTGTATTGAAAAGGAAATGCGGCTGGATTTGTGCTTGTAGCCAGGCCGCTTCCATTTGTACTCGTTCGGCTATTGTATTGTTCAACGTGGTAAGTGCTCGTACACGCGTCATCAGTTCCAGTTTTTCAACCGGTTTCCTGACGTAGTCATTTGCGCCAGCTTCAAATCCCATCTGAATGTCGATCAGCTGTGTTCGGGCGGTTAATAATAAAATAGGTAGTTCTGCTACTGAAAACCTTTCTCGTATACTACGCGTCAACTCGTAGCCCGACATATACGGCATCATGACATCCGATATGATGAGATCCCAATTGCCAGCATCCAACTGCCACAAAGCCTCTTTACCAGTCGTACAAGCAACGACCTCATATCCTTCCGCCACGAGCATTCGCTTGATAATCGTTAAGTTCATCGGATCATCGTCCACAACTAGTATTCGTTCGGCTGTGCTGTACAATGTTCTGTCCAAAAAGTCAGCATAGCCAGACGACTCCGCTTCAGCCAGTTCAATCAGCGGTATACTTTCGCCATCATCTTGTACAGCAGCAATAGGTAATGTAAAGGTGAAGGTAGAACCTCTTCCTTCTTCAGATTCTACTTGTATAGTCCCTCCATGCAACTCAATAAGTTGACGGCAAATGCTCAATCCAAGTCCAATTCCTCCACCACCTGTGAACATAATGCCTCGTTCGTCCTGTGTGTAAGGTGAAAATATCGTGTTTGCGATTTCTTGGTCTATACCAATACCCTCATCCTTGACATGAATCACTGCCATCTCTTGATATACTTCCGCCGAAATCCTGATACGGCCGTGATCAGTAAATTTCATTGCATTGTGTACTAAATTAAAAAGAACTTGAAATAAGCGATTTTCATCTGCTCTCACCAGTGGAAAGTTATCAGTAATTGTATGTTCTAATGTAATTGATTTTCCTTCCTTCATAAACTTCAACGTATCAAAGACATTGGTTATAACAGGCGCCAAACGAATTGCCTGCTGATCTAGACGAATTTTTTCTCCTTGCAACTGTTCTCTATCTAACAAATCATTCAAGATCATGGACATCCGACGACCCACCGACATAAGAGTTTCCAGATTCCGTTTCATGTCTTTTGTCATTGTGCCCTTGCCACTATCGTAAATTGTCTGTGAAATATTCAATATTCCATGGAGGGGGTTCCGCAGCTCATGAGAGGTGTTTGCCAAAAAGTTGTCTTTTTGCTGGATCTCTTTCTGCAAAGACATCGTCAATCTTTGGCTTTTTTTGGTTTCCATGAAAAATCTTTTAAACCCAAACAAACCAAATAGCAAAATGCCAATTAGCATATCAAACGGATAATACGGTAGATCAGGGGCAATTCGACTTTTATAGGAACCCCATATAAGACTAGATAATATGCTGACTACTGCGAGTATAAAGTATAAAAAATCATCTTTCTTAGGCAGTGTTGAACGATAAATTAGAACAGGTAGCGGTAGCGGAATCAGCATGATAAATGTGTAAACTATATACATATATATTTCTACAGGCAACAATGTAATAATGACAAAAAGAATATATAAAGTATTCACAAAACGAAAGTAATAGGTTGCCCACTTACCAAATGGTTTGCCTTCTGCCTTCACTAACGACTTGATGAAAAGTACTGAAAAGTAGGCACTGCTTGTGTATGCAAGATAAATAATTTTTTTCCACCAATCAAATGGGATGTGCGGGAAAAAATAAAGCAGCAACTTGTCATCATCTATAGTAATCGATAGACCCATTGATAAAAGAGCCAGAGCTAAGAATAACATTTCTTTCTTTCTGGAAAATAAAAGATAGGTCAGTAAAGAATAGATACTGTGCAGCAAAACTATAGCCGCTATAACGATTTGCCAAACATAGTCCTGAAACACAGACTGCTCCGTTGCTGACCATTCCCCCAGCCCCATTGGCTGGATTATGCCTCCTTTACGCATTGAGTGAAAGTTCGAGACATGAATAAGAATTTCTAATTCTTCTACGTGACCATTAAGCTGCAGTGTGCGCGGACGGTAATCCGGTACTTCCTCCTGCTTATTTATGGCGGTTCTTCCAAGAGTCGCTTCTTCTTTACCGTTTATAAAAAAACGGGAAGCCGACACGAGATCTTTTGTATAAAGTCGATAAGTGTCAGCTTCCTCTGCATCTAATTGAATCATTAAGCGATAGGTTCCATAGCCAAATGGGTCGTTATTATCTGAGAGGTGATTCTTCCAGTTACCTGGCACTTCAATTTCTATTGGTTGATTTTCCGGATGTTCGCCCGGCTCAAGAAACTCCTCTTTGTAAAACTCCCATTCCCCGTTCAATGGAAGCATTCCTTCAGAAAGAGCTGGAGTCCCTCTCAAATCCAATACTCCATTTTTTGCCTTCGGTGTATTTTCGCTATAATTCGACTCGATCCACACCAATCGGAAAGAAGTGAGAATCAGCAAGAGTGTTATAATGAATAAAAGTAATTTTTTTGGTTTCATAAAGAGTTATTTCGACATGATCTCGACTAATTCCTCTCTTTATATATTGAGGCGCCTCTTTCGGATGATATAAATAATACCCGATAAGGAAATAATCAGAAGTGCCACAAGTCCTCCAATCCA
>ERZ808037.1744-NODE-1744-length-12978-cov-3.891249_pt1 | contig 12978 bp, 12 predicted proteins | sample MGYA00380190_ERZ808037 | MGnify/ENA primary metagenome ERZ808037 (study PRJEB31490, sample SAMN06133399) | mouse gut metagenome | isolation source: J9 | host: mice | place: China: Chengdu | collected 2015-05 ...
ATTTATATACCCCTAACTCAGACAAGCCGGAAACAGAATTTTGCCAGAAAGCGCAAGATTTCGTTGTTAAGAGCCTATGCGTGCTTTTGGTACGCAGGCCAGTCAATATTTTATGCGCACATTCGAATATATTTGCCAATATGACCGTATAACAAGCAGACACCTCTGCAAGTGTAAGACAGAGGGTGGCAAATAAATGCACTCAGGAGCATTGATGCAATTAGCGGGAAGAATCGCCGTCCCCTCGGAACCTGTACCCGTCTCCCCACACTGTAAGGATATGCTCCGGGTTTCCGGGCTCCTTTTCGATTGCCTCCCGCAGTCTGCGGATATGTACGTTCAATGTGCCGTCCCCTGTGAACTTGTCCTCCCAGACCTTTTCAAACAGTTCCCGTTTGGTGACCACTCTGTCTTCATTCCGCACCAGGTAGGACAACAGACGGAACTCCAGGGCTGTCAGCTTCACAGGCTTTCCCTCCACCGATATCTGTCTGGCCTCAAAGTCAATCTCCAGTCTGCCGCAGCGGTAGCTCTCCTTTTTCCCACAGGAGCCCTCCTGGCGTCCATAGCGCTTCAGCACCGCCTGCACCTTGGCCAGCAGCACTCCCAGCGAATAGGGCTTCTGCACATAGTCGTCCCCTCCGATATGCAGCGCCATAATCTTGTCGTCGTCGCTGCTCCGGGCGGAGATGAAGAGGATGGGAATCTCCGTCCTTTCCCGGAGCTCTCTGCACAGGGCGAAGCCGCTGCCGTCCCCCAGGTTGATGTCCAGCAGCAGAAGCTGCGCCGTATCCTTCTCGAAAAATTCCCGGCACTGGGCTGCGCTGTAGGCCACCGCCGTATTGACGCCGAAGAGATTGAAATACTCCGCGGTGCTGTCCGCCAGCAGTTTTTCGTCATCTATCATCAGACAATCATATTGCATTTCGATTTCACTCCAAAGCTAAACAGTGCTGCACCATATCCCCAATCACCTCCGCCATCCGGAAGAACCCCAAATCGTTGGGGTGACAGCCGTCCACCGTGCAGTCATATCGCCTGTTTCCCTGAAAGAGCTGGTAGCCGTCCACAAAGAAGACTCGCTCATCGCCATTTTTATAGGCCTCTATATATGTCCGGTATACCACGTCCCTGCGTCTCACATCCTGCGGACTTGTCAGGTAGATGTCCGGCCTGGAGACGAAAATGACCGGTGTCTTTGGATTCGATTCCCGGTAACGGTTAAAAAGCGCGGAATGGGTGCTTTCCAGGTATTCCCAGTCCGGCGAATTGTGGTCATAGTCGTAGACGAACACACTGGCCTCGATTCCGGCCAGATAGTCCGCGATCACGGTCTCACCCTTTGCACCACCCGAAAAGCCCAGGCAGATGAAATCCACATTGTTCTCTCTGGCGATTGCCATAGGATAATGGTTGCCCGGCCTGCTGGCGCAGCCTCCCTGGGTGATGGAGGAACCGTAGTACAGTATGGGCTTCCGGGAGCGGTATTTCCTGCCATGATCCACCTGCGCGTTTTCATCCAGGCCGATATACAGCTCCGAGACTCCGCTGTACAGAGGAAGGTTTATGGTAATTTCGTTCATTCCTACGTTTCGGATATACACCACGGACTCGAAGTCATCCGGGGACTCCACAGGCGGCACGAATGTCCCCTGGTACACGTCCGCCTCCCCGTCGTAGGCGTACAGATCCAGGCCGTGGCTGCCGGTCAGAGGTATATGGGACATGAAGCACGGCTCCGTGAGCTTAACCTTCACCGCCACATAATGGGAATCCGTCCGGAAACGGATGCGCACTCCCGATGTGTGGGTGCTTAATTGCAAAATCTCCTGGCTCACCTGCTCCGCTATCTCCCCGGGCATGCGCCTGTAGATGCCTGTCTCCCTGGGCCGGTACAATCCGTAGATGTCAAAGGGCTCCTCCAGGGCGCTTTGATATCTCAGGCCTTTGATGCCCAGTTTTGTTTCCACTGCGAAATTCCGGTCGATTTCTCCTATTTTCATGCTTCTCTCCCTTTCTGCCGTATCCGACGTTCCCTTTTCCAGCTAAGGGCTATTTTCTAAATAAGGACATTCTATCACAAAACGAATCTGATGTAAAACCTTATGTATCAAAAAAGGAAAATCCGTATTATCTCTTGTAGGAAAATAGACCCATATATCCGTATCCTGCATTTCATTGATATTATTTGCTCTGTTATTCACTTTATAGGCAACACTGACTTCCGCATTTTTCATGTCAGGATGATCAAATACCTTTTTATATTTCAGATATCTGCTTACCTTTTCTTTTTCCCCATAAGCAGTCCCCTCGATATGGCAAGTAATCAGATTTGCATCTTTATCCGCTTCTGACAATCCAATCTTTGCATACTTATCAGTAGTTTTATCAATCTCTCTTCTTCGCAAAGGGAATCACAAACCTGGTCAAGTGCTCCGATGACACAAAGGGATAAAATTTCCCTTCTGCCGTCTTGTATCCAAGCCTTTCTTTCTCTGCAAGATTGTCCCATGCCTTTGGCATTTTAACTGGAAGAAGGTAATTCTCTATCCGAAACGCTTCCTCATCAGAATATATTTCCGGCTGATATGTATACTTAAAGACAGACTTGAATCCCATTCCGAATCTGCCGATTGTAGTGACATCATCCTTATCTTTGGTTCCCATAAGCATGGATTCACCCCACGGTTACAGAAAAAGTTCCAATAACCTTTTCGATCCGAGCCTACTCTCTCAATAATGCCCTTATCTTTCAAACTTTTCAGACGCTTAGATACCGTTTTTCTGCTTATCCCGAGCATTTCCGCCAGCATAGTTGTTATGTAGCCTAAATCTTTCCGTAAAAGATCTGTCACCTGTCTTTCTTCTGTCACCTTTTCTGTTACCTTATCGGTAATAGATATATGCTCCATTTCATTTATGATATCCTTATGCCATTCTAATGGAACCGTCAGCTTAAATACATCCCCTTCTTCAAGATCCGGTTCTCCCCCGGAATAAATTTTACAATTTATAAAATTTCTTGCCCCAGCCCAAAGCCGCACCGCATGCCCAGCGCGCCAAAAAGGCAGAAGTCCAATGCGAAAGCCCCGGTCTGCGCGATATCCGTAGGCCGGGGCTTCTTTCTGCATTTTTTCTACTCCATCCAAAGGACTCCACCGCACAAAGCAACTGTTCCCCTGAATCACAGCACCAGCGAGGGCGCGGAATAAACTCTGGACGCCAGCTCGCTGTTGAGCATGTACAGGCTGCGGGCGTCGTCGCCGAACAGCTCCATCTTGCTGATCAGATCCCTGGAGTTCTTCTCCTCCTCGCCCTGCTCCTTCACGAACCAGTCCAGGAACTGGGTGGTGCGGAAATCATTGGCCTCCTGGGCCGCCTCATAGATGGCGTTGATCAGCGATGTCACATACTGCTCATGCTCCAGCCCCGCTTTCAGGGGATCCATCAGGGTCTCGAAAGTCTTGTCCGGCTTGCCAATGGCTTCCAGGGTCACGGTCTCTCCGTTGTTGTGCAGATACTGGTACATCAGCATGGCATGATCCTGCTCCTCTTTCGCCTGAACCTCATACCAGTTGGCGAATCCGTCCAGGCCTTTCCGGGAATAAAAGTTCGCCATATCCAGATACAGATATGCGGAATAGAATTCCTTGTTGATCTGGTCATTCAATAAAGCCGCTACCTTATCGTTCATCTATTTGTTCCTCCTTCTTTTGAAAAAATCTCTCCGGCATATGCTGCCGTCTCTTATTATACGCTTTCCGTTTTTCCACCGCAAGCAAATTTTCTATCGGCTCAATAGTGATATTTCTTTCTGCACCTCACCAGGAAAAGAGCCGCCACAACCGCCGCCATCAGCTCCGCGGCCACGGTGGAGATCCAGATGCCGTCCAGTCCCCAGATCATAGGGAAGATCAGCACTGCCGCCACCTGGAACACCAGCGTCCGCAGAAAGGAGATTATGGCGGACACCACCCCGTTCCCCAGAGCCATAAAGAAAGAGGAGCCGTAGATGGCGATCCCCGCGAACAGGAAAGAAAAGGAATACACCAGAAAGCCACGCAGGGTCATGTCCAGGAGCTCCCTGTCATATCCCACGAAAATCATGGAAAGCGGCCGCGCCAGCCCCTCCGCCAGCACCACCATGCCGACGGAAAAAATGCCCACCAGCACCAGGCTCTTCTTCAGCAGCCCTCTCAGCTCCTCCTGGTTCCCGGCCCCGTAATGGAATCCCACCACCGGCGCCGCGCCCACGGCATAACCGATGAAAGCCGCCAGGAAAATCATGCTCACGTACATCAATACCCCATACGCCGCCACGCCGTCCTCCCCGGCGTACCGCATCAGCTGGCCGTTGTACAGCATGCCCACCACGGACATGGAGATATTGGACATCAGCTCGGAGGAGCCGTTGGTGCAGGCTTTCCCTATGGCCCTGCCGTCGAATTTCGTCCTGGTCAGCTGCAGCAGACTGGTGTTGGGGCGGCCAAAGTAGACAAGCGGGACGATGCCGCCCACTGTCTGGCTCAGGGCCGTGGCCGCAGCAGCCCCCACCAGCCCCCATTTGAACACCCCTACCAGGAGGGCGTCCAGCACCATGTTGGTCACCCCCGCCGCCACCGTGACGGCCAGGCCCAGCTGGGGCTTTTCCGCCGTGATGAAGAAGCTCTGGAACTCATACTGCAGAATGAGCACCGGCAGCGCCACCAGGATCACGCGGCCATAAAGCACGCAGTTGTCCAGCATCTCGCCCTCCGCCCCCAGCCATGCCGCCACCGGACGGATCACAAGAAAGCCCAGCACGCCAATCACGATGCCGCAGACAATCGATACATAGACGAACAGCGAGAACAGCCTCTTGGCCCTCTCCCTGTCCCCCGCTCCGATGGTGATGGCCACCAGGGCGCTGCCGCCGGTGCCGAACATGAAGCCCACTGTGCCCAGGATCATCAAAAAAGGCATGATGAAGTTCACTGCCGCAAAGGGCGTCTTGCCCACAAAGTTCGATACAAAGAATCCGTCCACCACGCCGTAAATAGATGTAAATATCATCATTACAATAGATGGAAAGGTAAATCGCAGCAGCTTCTTATAGTCAAAATGGTCCGATAATTGAATCTTCATCTCAGTGTCCCGCCTCCCCATTGTTTGATGAATCCTCTATAGCAGCCGGCATTTCTGTCTCTGCCGGTTCAGCCACAACCCATGAGTCCGATGAAATCGACCCACTTTCGATTGTTCCATTTCCGATTTCCACCGGAATTGCCCCTTTTCTGCTTTCTGCCGAAATTGCGCCACTTCCGCTTTCTGCCATTTCCGCCAGCTCGCTGACCGTCCCTCCGGCTTCCAGTTCCCGAACCTTTTCCCGAAAGGAATCCAGATATCTCTTCGTCAGCTCCAGATACTGCTCCCGCTCCTCCCCGGTCCAGGAGTCCAGGATGCCGTTCTCGATTTCAATCAGCTTCACCACTGTCTCCTCCGCCAGCTTCTTCCCTTTCTCCGTCAGGCACACCCGCTTCTTACGTCCGTCAGAAGCCTCCAGATAGAGGATTCCCTCGCTTTCCAGCTTGCGCAGGGCGGAATTGATGGTCTGCTTGCTGATGCCGGACAGCTTGCAGATATCTCTGATCTGGCAGCTCTCCCCATAGTTGCAGATGGTATAAAGTACCTGCTCTGTGCTGTCGGACAAGCCCATCTTCTGGGCAGCTTCATGATAGACGGCGTTGGTCTCGCTGATCAGATAATTGAACCGCTTCATATCCGCTGTCGTATAGCCTTTCATAGCGAACCTCCTTTAAGTGAGTCCTTTCTGGTACGATTTCATACTTTCATACCAAGGTACAGTTCGCTATTATAGTACGACTTCATACCATTGTCAAGGGGCGAATCGTCTCTTAAAAGAAAGCCGTAAAAGAAGGCTGTCATTGCGGAATTTGCGATTCCTACAATGACAGCCTTGACAGCTTTCTGCTTCCACATGTTTTTCAGTTTCCACTCCCAAAGCGGGAGTCCCTATCCCAGCTCCTCCCCCCGGCGCAGCCTCATGGGCGCTACGGCCTGTACTGTTCCGCGATGCTCTTGATCTGGCCGTTCTCCAGCTCGATGATCCAGAGGACAGGATACTCATTTTCCGTCAGATAAGCGGCGAACTCCTGTTGATTCAGCTCCAGAACCGGGGTCTGGTGGTTCTCCAGGACAGAGTAGGTACAGTCCGCGCTGATTGGGTACGTGATGTCCCCCCTTTCCGCATCGACCACCTCAAACCCTACTTCCTCATCGTACTCCGGCTTCCAGTACTCGCTGTCGGGGGTGGCCCAGATCTGCCAGTCAACGATGGCAGTGTCACCGTCGAAGCCGGAGAGATACCCATGTATCTGTCCGTTCTGAGGAATCTCCGGCACCCCATCTGACGCCGCAATCCCCGATGCTCCATCATCGACGAGCATCCCATCGGATTGCCCGCCATCAGGCAATGCACCACCGGACGCCCCATCACCGGACAACATTCCGCCAGGCACCTCATTATTGGAAGAAGCCCCACCAGACGCCCCATCATCAGACGGCGTGGCACCGGACAGATCCGCAACCGGCGCGGCCATGCCGGACGATGCCGTGCCAGACCCTGTGCTGGACAGAATCTCATCCAACTCCCCCTGACCATTTCCCGCGGCACCCTCCACAGGGCCATCCGGATTTTCCTGTCTGCCCGATGCATCCTCCATCGTCCCGCTTCCCAGGGAGCAGCCCACCAAAGCGCCCAGCGCTGCTGTCAGGGCCACCGTGCATGCCAGCACAGCTGCTCCGCCTTTCTTCTTTCTGCCCTGCAAAATATTCCGAAAACGTTTTTTCATAATCTGTGTCCCTCCATAAAATTGCGTCGATAGTGAAGTCCTCTTCCCGCACTGCTCCTGAAAGGAAGCGAACAGGGATTCCGTGTAGGCTTTCCGCACGGCGTACCCCTCGCCCTGGGTGACCCGCTCGTCACAGGATAGCTCCATGTCGATCACCGCCTCCCTCTGCATCATCCACATCAGCGGATTGAACCAGTGGACTGCATTGGCCATCATAAAAAGCAGTTTCTTGTACACATCCCTGCGCTTTAAGTGAATCAGCTCATGCTTTAGGATGAAATGCAGCTTCTCCGGGTCATACTTTAGGTTGGGCAGAACCAGTACAGGCGTAAAGAATCCCATGATCATAGGGCTGCCCGCCTGGGGATATTCCACCGCGCACACTGCCGATTTGATCCGCAGTTCCCGTTTCAGCCCGGATATCTGGCCTAAGATGTAGGGATCCCTTATGATAGTCCCCCCTTTCATCACCTGGCCGGTATAGCGCAGATAGCTGAGGCAATGCACCCCTATGATCAGCAGGCAGCCCGCCGCCCAGAGGAACGCCGCCACATCCAGCAAAGTGACGCTGATATGGCCTTTCCCGGCCTGCAGGGCAATGGGAGCCGTCATCTGAGCCGGAATCTCCACCACGATTCCTCTGGACGGCGCATCCACCCCGGGCAGGCCGTCTGCCGTATGGCCCGCGCCGCCCTCCGGAATCCCCACAGCAACCGTGTCCTTCCCCCGGAACCACGTATCCAGGGCATCTCTCACGTCCGCCCCGTGAAAAGGGATGACCAGCCGCAGGGCCAGGAAGATCCAGACCCAATATTTCCATCTGGCCGCATACCGCTTGTTCAGGAGCGGCGTCAGCAGCATCAACGCGGCCACCACCAGGCTGCAGGACATCGAAACCTCAAATACCGTAAGAAATATACTCCTCATCTCTCATTCCTCCTCTCCCCCGTCCGCGTGCTCCGCTTCCATCTCATCCAGGAATTTCCTCAGTTCCTTCACATCAGAGCTCTCAATCGCCTTATTGCTGTACAGCGTGGCTATCATGTTCTGTATGGAGTTGTTGTACAGCTTCTCCAGAAAGCTCTTGCTGGCCCCGGTCTTATAGGAATCCTCCGAGATGACCGCGGTGTACAGGTTGCTCCCCGTGGAGCGGTCACAATGGACATACCCCTTCTCTGCCAGTCTGGCCAGGGAAGTCATCAGCGTGGACAGCTGCCATTTCCTCCGCTCCTGTAGCTCCTTTAAGATATAATTGGAATTGACCGGCCTTTCACAGCTCCAGATCACCTGCATGATTTCCAGTTCCGCTTCCCCCAGCTTCTTCAAGGCATCCCCCATATCCTGTCCCTCCCTTGTTATACGTCTGTATAACACATTATACGATTGTGTAATGGCTTTGTCAACCATAAAATTCATATTTTCAGAACTTTTTGCAAAACATATTACCAATTCATTTGTCTGCCTCTATCGCCTGTCTGCAACTTGGGCGGCCTCTATCTACGACCCCCATGACACTGTCTCAATTTTCACTTTCTAGGCTCTGTGACTTTCCAAGCTCTATAAATATATTTTAAAATACAATTTCATCGGCAGAAAAAAACGAACTGGGTCAACTTTTCACATGGCATAAAACCGCATAAGAAAAACGCACAGAGATAATCTGCACGCTTTTCCAAATAATCTATGAACTTTTTCCGCTCAGCGGTACCTGACAATAGTGCCTGAAAATGCCGATTTTCAATACTAATTATCAGTACTTTCCGTAATAGTCCTTAGCAATAATACTTGTCAATAGTCCTCTGCACCGCATTGCTCCAGCGCACCAGGTTGTCCAGCTTGCCGGACACCGTGCTGATGTCCTTCAAGACGAACTCATAGGGGCAGTTGTTCTTCAGGCAGGCCTGGATAGTCTTCTCCGTCTCCCTGGCCACCTCGTCCTCGTCCGTGGAAATGGCCACCAGCGCCGGATTGGGCTTACGTGCCGCCACGAACCGGCTCCCCAGCTGCTCCGCGCAGCATTCCACGTCAGACCAGGGGCTGACCCCCAGCTTGCGCATATTGGGAATCTGGATCAGATAAGGGATGCGCGTGTCCAGCGGTTCGCAACAGCCATAATAGACCAAGCCGCAGCGCTCCATCAGCGGGCGCATATAGTCAAGCTCGAACTCCACGAACATCTGCGGGGACACCGTATTCAGCATCTGGGCCATCCCCCGGAACCATACGTCCTTCAGCCTCGCTTTCCCGTTATAGTCCTTCTGGGGAAGCTGGGAAGTATACCCGGGCGTACAGTGCAGATCAGACCGATAGGGCTCCAGGAGGCCGTACTCCTCCAATTGATCTTGATACTGCCTGTGCCAGTCCGAGAACTTCTTCACGATGGCATGGATGAACTCCGGGCGGTCCATCATATCATACAGCACCGTCTCCACGCCCCGGAACCTGGGAATCTGATCCCAGTAGGCGCAGTAGATGCCGGCTCCCACTAATCTGGTTGGCAGAATATCCCCCAGCACCTCCTGAACCATGGCGAGATTCTTCTGTGTTTCCTCCTCGTGGACAGTCACCACCGGCGGCGTTATCTTCTCCAGGTCTTCCTCTGTGGGAATGACATCGATATACTGATGGGAAACGATATTGTTCTTCTCATCCGTCTTCACGATATTCTCCTGCATCTCAATCCCGAATCCGGTACAGGAGAAACATTTGCCTACCGGGTAAAAGGGCTCAGCCACCATGTCCACCTGGAAATGCTCCCACTGGAACAGCTTTCGGCGGAAATGCCCCTCCATCCCCCGCAGAAAAGGGTCTTCACAGACCATGGCCATCTCCGGGTAGGAGGCAAACTCATGCCAGGGAACCTCGTTGATCCAAACCGGGGGCCTCAGGCCAGTCTTCAGGTCATTGGTGTCCGACATCCTCTGTCTGCGCTCGTCATTTCTCTCATCTGCCGCGATCTCCCGGTATTTCCTCGCCAGTTCGCGCACTACAGAAATGTCTTTATCATTCATAACTTATACTCCTCGCTATTTTTGTCACTTCGCGATTTTCAGGCCCTCTATGCAATGCCCAGCCTGCACCTTGCGCCTGGCCGTCCTTGTGCAAAAGCCTCTCTCTGCAAAGCCTGGCGCTGTCTGCTTATGCCTGGCTGCCATCCGGGAACAGAAGCCCTAAAGCCCATGGCAGCCCTCCCCTCTGAGGCAAGGCCTTTCGTCAGACCGCCTTCTGCTTCCACTTCCCGCGCTTATAGAAAAAGAATGTAATCAGCGCGCCCATCACCCAGGAGCACAGCAGAGAGATGAAGATACACTCCTGTCTCCCTCCCGGGAACTGCTCCGACCGGGTCAGGAAAGCGATGCCGTAGGCCACCGGCACACGGATGAAGATGGTAGTGACAATGGAAATCCACATGGGCGTCACCGTATCTCCCGCGCCCCGCATGACGCCGGACAGGCTCTGGGTCACTGCCATGGCGATATAACCCACCGCCAGGATGCCCATCATGTCTCTACTCAGCTCCACCAGCTCCGGCGTCTTGGTGAAGATTCCCATCAGCGCCTTGCCGAATATCAGAATCAGAGAAGTCAGCACCGCCGACACGCCCATGGCAATCAAAGTGCCCTGTTTCGCTCCCTTCTCCACCCTGTCGTACATCCTCGCCCCCACATTCTGGCCCGCATAGGTGGTCATGGCCGTTCCGAAAGAGAAATTCGGCATCATGGCAAAGCCGTCCACGCGCATGACAATGACATTGGCGGCGATGAACATCTCCCCGAAGCTGTTGGTCAGGGACTGCACCACAATCATGGCCATGGAGAATATGGCCTGGGTGATGCCGGAGGGGAGACCCAGCTGAATGATTTTCAGGGCATGCTCCTTCTGCAGCTTCAGGTAACAGGGCTTCATGTCGAACAGCTCCACCATCTTCCGCAGACGCAAGAAACACAACATCGCGGAGATCATCTGCGCGATGACCGTGGCCAGAGCCACGCCGCTGACCCCCATCCCCAGCTTTGCCACGAACACCAGATCCAGCACGATGTTGACCACGGTGGACACCAACAGGTAGACAAGGGCGGACATGGAGTCCCCCAGTCCCCGAAGAATGCCGCTCAATATGTTATAAAACGCCAGTCCGGCAGAGCCGATGAAGAGAATCAGCAGATAGGACTGGCACCAGTCGATAATAGATTCCGGCGTGTCCAGAAGCTCCAGCAGCGGACGCGCCACCAGCGACGCCACCACCATCACGAACACCGTGGCAGCCGCCGTCAGCGTGATGCAGTTCCCGATGGTAATCGACAGCTTCTCCCGCTCTTTCGCGCCGAAATACTGGGACACGATGATACCCGCGCCCACGCTGATCCCTACGAACAACACCAATAACAGGTTCAGGATAGGCCCCGCGCTTCCCACTGCCGCCAGGGCATTGTCCCCCACATAGTTGCCTACCACCACGCTGTCCACGGTATTGTAGAGCTGCTGGGCGATGTTCCCCACCAGCATGGGCACCGTGAAGAACACGATTTTCTTCCAGGGCGACCCTTCCGTCATATCAACCGGCTCAAAGAATTTTTTCAACATTTCCATAATCACCCACCTTTTTTCCGCGTTTTACGACTCATTATACACTAACATCCACGTTCTGTCACGGTTTTCTTTGTGCCGAAATGAATACCGGAAGGAATGTTGTCGCTCTCTTCCCTTATCGCGGAGTGCCCCGGGGCCTGATTCCCCCAGACACGGGGTTCGTTTTCCCCAGGGCACAGGCGAACGGAACTGCCGGGGTCAATAGGTGTTGCTGTTGTCCACCACCACCTGGGACTCCTTCTTCACCAGGGTGGAATTCCTGATTTTCTCCTGGAGCAGCTCATAGAACCGGTCATCGGGGAAGTTCTTCACATCCACCGTCTCCCCTGTCCAGGCGCTCAGGTGGATGGCGTTGGAGATGGTCAGGCCGCACAGCCCCTCCTCACCTTTTGCCAGGAGCTCGGTGCCCCTTAAGACCGCGGAGGCAAAGTTCTTCAGGATGCCCACATGCTGCTCCCCGCCTGAGAAGTCCGCGGGAATATTGCACTCCCAGCACTCCGGTCTTCCGAAAGGAGCCGTATTGACCTTGTTGAACTCCCGCTCCGACATGACGTTGCGGAAGAAGAGAATCCTGTTGCCCTCCACCTCCACCTTACCCATATCGCAGGCGATCTCCAGACGGTTGGTTCCCGGGGCTTCGCCTGTGGAGGTGATATACTCTCCCGTAGTGCCGTTGTCGTATTCAAAATAAGCCATCACGTCGTCTTCAACTTCGATGTTGTAGTACTTTCCGAAGCTGGCCTTAGCGAAGATCCTGTCGGGCATGCCGAACATCCACTGCCACAGATCCAGCTGGTGAGGGTTCTGGTTAATCAGGGCGCCGCCGCCCTCTGTCTTCCAGGCGGAACGCCAGGTGCTGCTGTCATGGTATGCCTGGGGCCGATACCAGTCCGTGATGATCCATGTGATCCTCTTGATATGGCCCAGCTCCCCCTTCTGCACCATCTCCCGCAGCTTCTGGTATACCGGATTGGTCCGCTGGTTGTACATGATGCCGAATTTCCTGTCGGACTGCGCCGCGGCGGCGTTCATCTCCTTTACCTGCTTCGTGTAGACCCCTGCAGGCTTCTCCGTGATGACGTGCAGGCCGTGGCGGAATGCCTCTATGGCAAGGGGCGGATGGAAATAATGGGGCGTGGCGATGATCACCGCATCGCACAGGCCGCTGCGGTACAGCTCCTCTGCCTCGCCGAATACCGGGACCTGGGGATACTCCTGCCTCGCCGCCTCACATCTGGCCGGGGCAATGTCGCAGATCGCTCCCAGCTCCATGCCCGGCACCTTTCCTTCCGCCACGCTTTTCACATGTACGGTTCCCATGTTCCCGAAACCGATTACGCCTAATCTCACATTTTTCATGGATACAGCTCCTCCTACCTGATTATTTTATCCAAAATATCTTCCAGTGCCCGGTATGCCAGCGTAAATGTGCCCTCTCCGCCCTGAGGGAGGTTCTGCATCTTGTCGTCCAGCTCCAGAGCGGCCAGCCCCGAAAAGCTGCCCAGATGGGGCTCCAGGCTCAGATACCCCTCATACC